>VFQO010012625.1_pt1 | contig 28832 bp, 30 predicted proteins | sample 3512331 | NCBI WGS metagenome assembly VFQO01 (sample SAMN10412371, study PRJNA504923) | tailings metagenome | isolation source: Replicate 3 from Balatoc abandoned mine | place: Philippines: Itogon, Benguet | collected 2017-08-28 | reverse complement strand
AGCCGCAGATCGTCCTCGCCGTTCGGGTCGTAACGGCCCGCCGCGAAACCGGTCTTGCGCAGGGTGTCGTAGAGCAGCCAGCCGGCGTGATCGCCGGTGAACGGTCGCCCCGTGCGGTTGGCGCCCGTGCGCCCCGGCGCCAGGCCGGCGATCATCAGCCGCGCGGCCGGGTCGCCGAACGAGGGGGCGGGTCCGTTCCACCAGTCGGGATTCTGGCGCGCGTTCTCGGCCCGGTACTCGACCAGCCGCGGGCAGAGCGGGCAGTCGCGAGCGGGCTCGGCCCGGCTCGATCCCGCGATGGCGAGCGGGGTCTCAAAGTTCATCGTCGGCGTCCAGCTCGGCGCGGGTGCGGGTTTCGGCGATGCGCGGCTGATGCACGCGCTGCGGACGGCCGATGATGTCGCCCAGGTCGGCCAGGTCGACGAAGCTGTCGCATTGGCGGCGCAGGTCGTCGCTGCACATCGGCGGCTGCGACTTCACGGTCGAGACCACGGTGACGCGCACGCCCTTGCGCTGGATCGCCTCGACCAGGGGACGGAAGTCGCCGTCGCCCGAGAACAGCACCAGATGGTCGGCCTTGGCCGAGATCTCCATCATGTCGACGGCGATCTCCATATCCATGTCGCCACGCCACCGCTTGCGGCCCTGGGCGTCGGTGAATTCCTTGGCCGGCTTGGTCACCACCGAGAAGCCGTTGTAGTCGAGCCAGTCGACCAGGGGGCGGATCGGCGAGAAGTCGTCGCCGTTCTCGACCAGGGCGGTGTAGTAGTAGGCGCGGATCAGCACCCCGCGCTTGCGGAACTCGTCCAGCAGCTTCTTGTAGTCGATGTCGAAGCCCAGGGCCTTGGCTTGGGAGTAGAGATTGGCCCCGTCGATGAACAGGGCGAGCCTGTCGGTCGGATAAAAGGTCAAGATTTCAAATCCTTGAGTGAAAAGTCTCAAATCAATACGGGCGAATCCTCGGTCGTCGCCCTGGGCGGCAACCTAGCGGGGCCCTACGGCTCGTGCGAGGCCCTGCTGGAGGCGGCGCTGGCGGCCTTTCCGGCGCACGGGCTGACGGTGACGGCGCGGTCGGGCTGGTGGCGGTCGGCGGCCTGGCCGGACCCGTCGGCGCCGGCTTTCGTCAACGGCGTCGTCCTGGTCGAGACCGCGCTGACGCCGGCCGAAACCCTGGCGGCGCTGCATGCGCTCGAACGCGACTTCGGCCGGGTGAGGAGCGAGACCAACGCCCCTCGTACGCTGGACCTGGACCTGATCGCCTACGGCCGCACCGTGCTGGCGGGGCCGGGACTGGTGCTGCCGCATCCCCGGGCGCACGAGCGCCTGTTCGTGATGGGGCCGTTGGCGCAGGTCGCGCCGGAGTGGCGTCACCCGACGCTGGGACGGACGGCGAAGGCGCTGGCGGCGCAGGCCGTGGTCGGGGCGGACGCGACGCCGCTCTAGCGGTCCTTCCGCGCCGTCGGGCTCGCGCCGGTCCAGCGCTTGTAGGCGCGTGAGAAGGCGCTGGGGTCCGAGAAGCCGAGCAGATAGGCCGTCTCGTTCACCGACAGCCGTTCGTTGTCCAGATAGCCGTCAGCGAGGTCGCGGCGCAGATCGTCGACGATGGCGTCGAAGCCTGTCCCTTCGGCTCTGAGGCGGCGATAGAGGGTCTGGCGGCTCATGCCCAGCCCGGCCGCGACCTCGGCCATGGCGGCGTCGCCCATATGCAGACGCGGCGCGAGCAGGGCCTCGACCCGCCCACGGACGGTCTGCTCCCGCGCCAGACGCTCCAGCAGGGCGTCGGCCCGGTCGTTGAAGATGCCGAACACGTAGCGGTTGGGGGCATGGGTCTTCATCGCCAGCCAGGCCTCGTCGATCCGCATGGCGTTGCGGCCGGCCGCGAACCGGGTCGGCGCGCGCAGGATGCGGTCGTAAGCCTCGGCGTGGGGCGGGCGAGGGTGGGCGACCTCGATGGCCTGCACGAACGAGGTCGCCTCGCCGAAATGCCGGGTCACCTCGCAGACGAAGCGGCCGAAGGCGAGTTCGGTCAGTTCGGGAAAGCTGGCCGGGGCGGGACGCTGGTCGACCATCCACAGGTCGGCGCCGTGGCGTTCCAGCTTGAAGCGTTCGCCGCCCCCGCCGGCCTCGGTGACCAGCCGCTGGTAGCGGTTCAGCTGCTGCAGACCTTCGCCCATCGTCTCGGCGGCCTGGCAGATGAGCCCGACCAGAGAGAAGGCCTCGAAACGGCTGGCCGCGCAGAACTCCAGCACCAGGGCCGGCGCGTCGCACAGCGTCTTGGCGGTTCGGATCAGAGCCAGAAACCGGTCGAGCGCCAGGCGGCCGTCCTGGTCGGCCAGATCCCCGGCCGCCAGGCCCGCGCCCGCCAGCAGCGCCTGCGGCGAAGCGCCCCGCGACGCCGCGTAGTCGAACAACGCCCGACCGTAGCCCGCCGAGACGGTCGGCGCGGTCGGGGTGATCGTCTGGGTCAGGTTTCTGGTCTCGGCGGTCATGGCCCGTCGCCGACGTCTCCCGGAGATTGTCGCCGGGACGCGTCGCATAGCTGCAGGGTCGTTGTTGATGGAACTGGCGTCGGAAACAAGCAAGCGCGCCGTGATCGCGGGGCGAGCGGACGGCGTGCTGTCTCTCGCCGTCGGGCTGTGGTGGCTGGTCTCGGCGGCGGGCCTCTGGATGTTCGGCGTCTACATCGCCGGCCTCTATGGCCTGGGCGTGGTCGGCGGCGACATGGAGCGCTGGAACCGCGTGCTGCCCGACGGGCACGGCTATGTCCGCGGCGACGCCACGGGCAATGTCGTGCTGGGCGTTCACCTGCTGATGGCGCTGATCGTCACCGTCGGCGGGGTGCTGCAACTGGTTCCGCGGCTGCGTCGCGTCGCGCCCTGGCTGCACCGCTGGAACGGCCGGTTGTTCCTCAGCGTCGGCATGATCGCGGCGGTCACGGGCGTCTTCATCGCCCTGTCGCGCGGGGCGGTGGCCGGAAACTGGATGACCGCGGGCAACATCCTGAACGCGACCCTGATCCTGGTCTGCGGAATCCAGGCCTGGCGCCATGCGGCGGCCAGGCGGTTCGCGGTCCACCGCCGCTGGGCCTTGCGCGCCTTCGTGCTGATCAACGCCGTCTGGTTCTACCGGCTGGGCATGATGGCCTGGTTCGCGATCAACCAGGGTCCGGTCGGCCACACCGACGCCTTCGACGGCCCGTTCGACATCTTCCTGGCCTTCGGACATGTGCTGGTCCCGCTGGCGGCGATGGAGCTCTACCTCGCCGCCCGTGACCGGGGCGGGGAGGCGGCCCGCCTGGCCATGGCGCTCGGCGTCCTGGCGGGCGCCCTTCTGATGGGCCTGGGCGTCACGGTCGCCACGCTGGGGCTGTGGCTGCCCAGGCTCTGAACAGCGGCGCTGGACGGAGCTTTCCGCCTGCGACACCGTTGAACACGTGCGCTGAGCCCTTGCGGCGTTGCACAATGGGGCGCAAAACTCTATGTAGCCCGGTTCCTAGACACTCCCGAGAGACTCCATGGCCCGCGTCACCGTCGAAGATTGCGTCGAGAAGGTCCCCAACCGCTTCGGCCTCGTGCTGTTCGCGGCCCATCGCGCCCGCGCCATCTCGGCCGGCTCGGCCCTGCTCGTCGATCGCGACAACGACAAGAACCCGGTCGTGGCCCTGCGTGAGATCGCCGACGACGTCGTCGACAACGAAGGCCTCAAGGAAGGCCTGATCGGCACCCTGCAACGCGTGGACGAGCGGACCGAGGCCGAGGAAGAGGCCGAGACCGTCGCCCTGCTGCAGGATCCGTCCCACCAGCAGATGAGCGAAGCGGAGCTGATCCGCGCCCTGCAGAGCGACCGCGACGGCGGTCAGGAGGAGCGGTACTGAGTCCGGAAGGATCAGAACCCCTTGTGATTGAGGCGGCCGAGGCCGCCCCGCCCCAGAGCGCGCCTGATTCCAGCAAGGCTGGTGATTCCAGTAAGGCTGGGGAGGCGCCTCTGCCGCCCGCGGCCAAGGCCGCGGCGCGGCCCAAGTTCCTTCGACAGTACGAGCTGATCGAGCGCGTCCGCGCCTACGATCCCAGCGCCGACGAGGAACTGCTCAACCGAGCCTATGTCTATGCGGTGCGGATGCACGGAGCCCAGACGCGGGCGTCGGGCGATCCCTATTTCGCGCACCCGATCGAGGTCGCCGGCATCCTGACCGAATACCGGCTGGACACCGCCTCGATCGTCACCGCCCTGCTGCACGACATCATCGAGGACACCTCCGTCACCCGCGAGGAGATCGCCGACCTGTTCGGCGAGGAGGTGGCCGAGCTGGTCGAGGGCGTGACCAAGCTGTCCAAGCTGGAGCTCGCCGCCGAGCACACGCGCCAGGCCGAGAACCTGCGCAAGTTCATCCTGGCCATCTCCAAGGACGTGCGCGTCCTGATGGTCAAGCTGGCCGACCGCCTGCACAACATGCGGACGCTGGGCTTCATCTCCAAGCCGGCCAAGCGCGAGCGGATCGCGCGCGAGACGCTGGACATCTACGCTCCTCTGGCCCGCAACATCGGCTGCCACCGCATCTGCACCGAGCTGGAAGAGCTGGCCTTCGAGCACCTGAACCCGGTGGCCCGGCACGCGCTGCTGCGCCGCCTGGAGGCCATGCGCGCCGACCAGGGGCAGGCGGTCGAACAGGTCAGCGGCGAGGTCACCCGGCTGCTGGAGACCGAGAGGATCCCGGCCCGGGTGTTCGGCCGAGAGAAGCATCCGTTCTCGATCTGGCGGAAGCTGCAGCGCAAGTCGATCGGCTTCTCCCAGATGTCCGACATCTACGCCTTCCGCGTGATCGTCGACAGCGAGGAGGACTGCTATCGGGCGCTGGGCCTGATCCACCGCCACTGGCCGTGCGTGCCCGAGCGGTTCAAGGACTTCATCTCCACGCCCAAGCGCAACAACTATCGTTCGCTGCACACCACGGTGATCGGGCCCAAGGGCATGCGGATCGAGATGCAGATCCGCACCGAGCTGATGGACCGCATCGCCGAGGACGGCGTGGCGGCGCACTGGCGCTACAAGAACCAGTCCTACGGCTTCGACCGCGAGGCGATGGAGGCCGAAGGCGGCCGTGACCCGCTGGCCAACCTGCGCCAGCTGGTCCAGGTGCTGGAGCACGGCGGCGACGCCGAGGACCTGGTCGAACACGCCAAGATGGAGATGTTCCTCGACCAGGTGTTCGTCTTCACCCCGAAGGGCAAGCTGATCAGCCTGCCGCGGGGGGCGATGCCGCTGGACTTCGCCTACGCCGTTCACACCAACGTCGGCGACACCACCGTCGGGGCCAAGATCAACGGCGAGCTGAAACCGCTGCGCAGCCAGCTGCAGAACGGCGACGTGGTCGAGATCATCCGCGGACCCAAGCCGGCGGTGCCGCCGGACTGGCGATCGCTGACCATCACCGGCCGCGCCCGTTCCGCCATCCGTCGCCACATCCGCCAGTCCGAGAAGGAGGAGTTCCTCCGTGTCGGGGTCTCGGCCATGGATCAGGCCTTCGCGCGGGTCGGCAAGACGCGCTCGGGCGTGGTGCTGAAGCCGGCGCTGGAACGGTTCGCGACGTCGACCGACGACGAGCTGTTCGACGCCATCGGCCGCGGCCGCATCACGCCGGCGGACGTGCTGGAAGTGCTGTTCCCCGGCCTCGGCGAGTCCGAGAAGGCCGCCGTCACGGCGCGCCGCCGGATCGAGAACGGCAAGGAGGCGAGGCTCTACGTCACCGGCGACCTGGCGTCCGGGACCTCGCTGCACTTCGGCCCGTGCTGCAACCCGCTGCCCGGCGATCGCATCGTCGGCATCAGCGTCGGACCCAAGACCGTCGACGTCCATACGATCGACTGCCCGACCTTGGAAAAGTACGACGACCGTCAGGATCTGTGGCGCGACCTGCATTGGACGCTGGACGCCGAGCGCAACACCGTCTCGCGCACCCGGCTGCGGGCGACCATCCTCAACGCCCCGGGCGTGCTGGGCGAGGTCTGCACGGTGATCGGCGACGCCGGCGGCAACATCGTCAATCTGCGCATGCACCATCGCCAGGACGACCGCTTCGACGTCGACTTCGATCTCGACGTGAAGGACGCCAAGCACGCCACCAACATCGTCGCCGCTCTGCGCGCCAACCCGTCCGTCGAGACGGTCGAGCGGGCCAAGGGGTAGGTCCCGCCGACGCCGGCCGCCTGAGCGGGGCGTCTTGACCGTCGACGCAATTTACGATGCAGTTCTGTATCGTTATTTGGCGTCGGAGTTGGCGACATGGTCGGTCGCAGGCGGGTCTCCTTCTGGTCGAACGACGCCGAGTGCGTCGGCTACCTCTACGGCGAAGGCGTCGGGCCGTGCCTGATCATGGCGCATGGTTTCGGCGGCACCCAGGAAGGGTCGCTGGCCAGGAACGCCGCCGACTTCGCGGCCGGCGGCCTGACCGTCCTGACCTTCGACTACCGCGCCTTCGGCGAGAGCGGCGGCGAGCCCCGGCAGGTAGTCGATCTCTTGGCCCAGAGGCAGGATTGGCAGGCCGCCATCGCCTTCGCCCGCGGTCTCTCCGGCGTCGATCCCGAGCGGATCGCGCTGTGGGGCAGCTCGCTCGGCGGCGGCCATGTCCTGGCGGTCGCGGCCGAGGATCCGCGCCTGGCCGCCGTGGTGGCTCAGGTCCCGTTCAACGGCTTCCCGAAGAAGGTCGAGGGGCGCAGCGGCGCCGAGACCCGGCGGCTGCTGCGGGCGGCGCTGGCCGATTGGATCGGCAGCCGCCTGGGTCGACCGCCGATCTACGTCAAGGCGGTCGGCGAGCCGGGCGAGCTGGCGGTGATGGCCACCGGGGAGGCGGCCCGGACCGTGGCTCTGATGACCAACGCCACCTGGCGCAACCAGGTGACGCCGCGGGCTCTGCTGGACATGCTGGTCTACCGGCCGGGACGTCACGCGCGGCGGCTGGCGATGCCTGTGCTGCTGTCCCTGGCCGAGCGCGATCGCGAGACGCCGACCGCGCTGACCCGGCCGATCGCGCTACGGGCGCCGTTCGGAGAGCTGCGCCGCTATCCCTGCACTCATTTCCAGTTCTACGACGAGGCGGTTCGGCCGACGGTCTTCGGCGATCAGCTGAGCTTCCTGCGCGCCCATCTGCTGGGCTTTCCGGGTCTGGCGCGTTGAGCGGCGGCCGCGGGCGGCCGCGCAGCGTCGCGGCCGATGCGGCGATCCTGAAGGCTGCCGTGGCGCTGTTCGCCGAGCACGGGCTGGAGGGCGCGAGCATCGACCAGATCGCGCGGCGCGCCGGCGTGACGCGGGCCACCCTCTATCGACGCTGGGCGACCAAGGAGGCCCTGCTGGTCGAGGCGATCGGGCGCGTCCGCGAGGGCGGCGACGAGCGGGTCGAGGACTGGGGCGAGGTCGACGCCGACACCTTCGTCACGCTGATGACCGACAGCGTGCCGGATATTCTGGGCGCGCCGGACCTGGCCAAGCTTACGGCGCGTCTGCTCGGCGCCTCGCGCAGCCATCCGGAGCTGCTCGAGGCCTATTGGTCCGGCTATCTGGCGCCGCGCCGCACGGCCTTCATTCGATCGCTGGAGGCGATGCAGGCGGCCGGACGGCTGACGGCGGACGCCGACCCGGAGGTGTTCCTGGACATGATCTCCGGCGCGCTGCTGTATCGACTGCTCGTCCGGCCCGACCCGTTCCCGCCGCAGGCGCGCCGCGCCTACTGCCTGGCCCTGCTGCGAACGGCGGGATTGAAGGTCTAGGTCGCATCGACATTCACCGGAGCCAGACGGCCATGGCGGCGAGGGCGGCCTTGGGCCCGAAGCGTTGCAGGGCCGGCGCGGTCAAGGCCTGAAGGCCGTCAACTTCGCCGATCCTGATCCGGGATCTGCGCCAGCAGCTGCGAAAGGTCGGCCAGGCGCGGCACGCCGGTCTTGGCGAGGACGGCGCGCACCTGGGTGCGCAGCGTCGCCATGGAGACATTGCGGGCCGCCGTGATCTCCCGGAGCGTCATGCCGGTCGACAGCTCTCCGACGAGCCGCGCCTCGGCGGGGCTCAGGTCGAACAGGCCGTGCAGCATCTCGGGCGGCGGCGCGGCTTTGCGCTGGAGGACGGACACCGCCATCAGCGCGTGCCCGCCCGCGAAGATGTCATGCATCGCCCCGCGTACGGGCAACAGGTGGATGATCAACGGCGGGTGCGATCCGTCATTGGCGGCCGGGATTGGGATAGACAGGCCTGTCCGCGCCGCGCGCCCGCTTCCGATCAGCCGGACCGCGCTTCCGAACTGCGCGTCGTTCTCCCGGTCGCCGACTCTGATGCCGCCGAAGGCCGTCGGCCGGAGGACGGCAGGAAGCGTCTCCAGCAGCGTGTTCGATCCGACAACGCGACCGGACGAGTCGATCACCGCCGCGGCCAAGCCTATGCGAGCCAGGGTTTCCGCCATGGCGTTGGCGCGTTCCAGGCCCAGCCGCGCCGCGATCAGCGTCGCCCGGTTGAGGTGGGGGCGCAGGCGGTTCAGGGCGGCGACTTCGTGGGGACGATAGCGCCCCTTGTCCCCCATGCGCGCGAGCACGAAGGTCGCCTGTTCGCCGCTGGACAGCGGGATCACCGTGGCCAGTCGCCGTCCGAAGCCGCGCGCGACCAGCGGCGTCCAGACCTCGTCGGCGGTGGCCTCTGCCGGGCTCAGGTGATCATCGACCGAACTGAAGGCGGTCGGGCGTGTACCGAGAGTCCAGCGGACGCTGGGGCTGGACCGCCAGGCGTCCGACTGGAGAAAGGACTCGAGCAGGTCGCGCGTCATGTCGGTCGAGACGCCACGCGGACTGAACCGCTCGCTGAAGACAAACAACGTGCCGGAGGCGGACCCCGACAGGCGGCTCATTCGTTCGAGCGCGCTCGGCCAAACCTCGGGTATCAGAGCCGCTTCATAGATGCGGTCGATCAGGTCGTCGGGCACAAAATCCCTCTTACACAATCGCTCTTACATAACTTCTCTTACTCTGGGATACTTAATCTGGAGACGCTCCAATCAGGCCTATCATGAAAGCCTCGGCTTTCATCCACAGTGATGATGCGCATTGGTGACGGCGGCTATAGTCACCGCGTCTGGAAACCACGGAGACCGCTCCTGAAGACGCGGTCGCGCCAAAACCCCGGATCATCCGTTGCGTAGCGTGCCGCGCTTCTCGAATGGGTCAGCCGATCCCTGCCGTGACGGGGTGGAATTCCGACGCATCGCGATCGTCCTGCCTTCCGAGACCGACCTCATCGTTCAGCAGCGCCGCCCGTTGCCTGATCAGCGCCGGCAGGGCCTTCGCGCCGCTCTACGCCATGGAATACCTGTCGACGGCGGGCGGTTCGGTCGCGACCCGGCAGGGGCTGACGCTGGACACGCGCGCTTTGGATGACGTCTATCCGGCGGAGTACGACACGATCATCGTCACCGGGGGCGATATCGACCCTGGATCCGGCCTGGTCGATATCGCCACGTGGCTGGCGCTCGCCCGGCCGCAGGTTCGCCGCATCGCCTCGGTCTGCACGGGCGCCTTCTTCCTGGCCCACGCCGGGCTGTTGGAGGGGAAGCGCGCGACGACCCACTGGATGGATTGCGGCCAGCTGGCGCGGCAGTTCCGATCCGTCTCGGTGGATGGCGATGCGATCTTCATCGAGGACGACGGGGTCTGGACTTCGGCCGGCGCCACCGCCGGGATCGACATGGCGCTGGCCATGGTCGAGCAGGATCACGGACACGACCTGGCCATGACGGTCGCCCGCATGCAGGTGGTCTTCCTGAAGCGGCACGGCGGGCAATCGCAGTACAGCCTGCATCTGCAGAGCCAGCAGGCCGATGGGCCGCTCGCGCCGCTGCTGCAATGGATTCTCGCCCATCCCGACGCGGATCTGTCGATCGAGGCCCTGGCCGACCGCGCCCATATGAGCCTGCGCAACTTCTATCGCTGCTTCGAGGCGACGACCGGCCAGAAGCCGGCGGCCTGGGTGGAAGGCGTCCGGATCGAGAACGCCAAGCGCCTGCTGGGCCAGACATCGTTTCAGGCGGAACAGATCGCGCTGAAGTCCGGCTTCGGCGGCTATGAACGAATGCGGCGGGCCTTCATCCGCCGGCTCGGGATTTCGCCGCTCGCCTATCGCAGGCGTTTCGCGCCTCGGGACCGTGAGCCGGATGTCGAGGCTGACCTCGGCCGGCCGGCGAACCGCGCGCCGTCTTCGTTCCCGACGGCTACGGCCTTGGCCGTCAAGCGGACTAGTCGACATTCAGCCCGAGCGTATCCGTTCTTATCCGAAGGTCCTCGCGAAGGCGGGGACCCAAGCTGATCTTCAAGTCTGGCCCGATTGACGAAGCCGCGCAGTCGGCTTGGGTCCCCGCCTTCGCGGGGACATACGGTGAAGGGGTATTCAGCGTGAGTGTCGATCGGTCCGAGCGCGCTTCGGTCGCGTCCGATCCAGATACTCCCGGGTTTCACGCCGCCGGCAGGGGCGGGCTGAATAGACCCGGCAGGCCATGACTTTGGCACGAAACGCGGGTCATTCGTCATACGGGACGCGCCTGCGGAGACCTAGCCTCGACGGCAAGACGTGATTTGTCGAGCAGAGGGAAAAGTCATGCGCGCCGCCCAGTACACCCGGATGTCGACCAAGGCCGCCCTCCGTCACGGCCCGTTTGTCGCGGCGGCGGCGCTCATGCTGCTGGTAATGGCGCCGCCCCGGTCCGCCTGGGCCGATCCGACGCCGGAATGCAATAACGGGTCGGGTAGCAACTCGACCGAATGCGGGGCGAACAGCACAGCCAGCGGCGAGTTCAGCACCGCGGTTGGGGTGGACAGCAAGGCCACCGGAAAAAGCAGCACCGCAACCGGTATGCAAAGTGAAGCCAGCGCCGTGGCCAGCACTGCGACCGGCGTGAACAGCAAGGCTACCGGCGCAAGAGGGACCGCAACTGGAGCGGACAGCACGGCCAGCGCAGTACTAAGCACCGCAACTGGAGCGGACAGCACGGCCAGCGGCATACAAAGCACCGCGACCGGGTCTAACAGCAAGGCCGAGGGGGATTTCAGCACCGCGACCGGAGCGGTCAGCACGGCCAGCGGCACACAAAGCACCGCGACCGGAGTGCTCAGCAAGGCTATCGGCGAGCGCAGTACTGCAACCGGATCGGATAGCATCGCCAGCGGTGCGGGCAGCACTGCGACCGGGGCTTTGAGCAAGGCAACTAATTTCGGAGCGACCGCCGTTGGCGCCTACTCCAAAGCTACCGGCCATGGGGCCACCGCGACCGGCAATTCCAGCATGGCGGTCAGCCCCGGCTCGAGCGCGTATGGCGCGCGCAGCAATGCGGGAGCATTTGGTTCGACGGCCATCGGCGCTGGTAGCGACGCTGGAGGTCAATTTGGCACCGCCGTGGGTTTTGGTGCGGTTGCGAGCGGGAACGGCAGCACCGCAATCGGGTCGGGAACGGACGGCGCCGTCAACGCTACTTCGGGAGGCATAATAGACAACGTTACTGCAGTCCGAGCAACTACGGCGAGCGGTAAGAACAGCACGGCAATCGGCAATTCGGCGCAAGCTACCGCGGATGATGCGATCGCAATTGGCGTTGACGCGCAGGCCAGCATGTCGAAGGCAATGGCGCTCGGTTCGGGCAGTCGCGCCACGGCCGAGAACAGCGTGGCGCTCGGCCAGGGCTCGGTGGCCGATCGCGCCAACACCGTTTCGGTCGGCTTGGCCGGCGCCGAGCGCCAGATCACCAATGTCGCCGCCGGCACGCAGGCGACCGACGCCGTCAACAAGGCGCAGCTCGATGTCGTCGAGGCCAAGGCCGACGCCGCGCAGGTCACCGCCACATCGGCGCTGACCGCGGCAGGCGCGGCACAGGGCAGCGCGACCGCCGCCCAGGCCACGGCCAACGCCGCCGTCGCCAACGCCGCCGCGGCGCAGACCACGGCGAACACCGCGCGCACCGAGGCGGCTGCGGCTCAAACCACGGCCAACACCGCCATCACCCGCGGCGACTCGCTCGGGGCCAGCACCGCCGCGGCGTTGGGCGGGGGAGCCGCCTACAACCCCGCGACCGGCGCGGTGTCCGCCCCCAGCTACTCGATCGCCGGGCAGAGCTACAACAACGCCGGATCTGCCTTCGCGGCGGTCGACAACCAGCTGTCCCTGCTCGACGCCCGCCTCGAGGCGTTCGCCGTCGCCACCGATCGCGGCTTCCGTCAGGCCAACGGCGGCATCGCCGCCGCGATGGCGCTGAGCGGGGCCATGGTCGTGCCCGACAGCAAGATCTCGCTGAACCTCAACCTGTCCACCTATCGCGACGAGCAGGGCTTCTCGGGTACGGTGGTGATGCGTCTTGCGCCGCGGATCTATGTCACGGGCGGCGTCGCCGGCTCGACGGTCAAGGGCACGACCGGCGGTCGTGTCGGCGTCGCCTTCGGATTCTGAACGGCGAGGATCGGTGTGGCGAGCTAGTCTCGGCCCAGCGCCTTCAATGCGGCCCGCGTCGCGTCGGTCAGCGGCGCGGGCAGGGCGTCGAGCGGGAACCAGTCGACGCCGCCCATCTTGTCCGGCTCCAGCAGCGCGGCCTCGCCGACGGCGTCCTCGACCAGATAGATCGGGGCGACCCAGTGCATGCCGTCGCCGCGGTCGATGGTCTCGGCGATGCACAGCAGGCGGTCGGGCGTGATGGCCAGCCCGACCTCCTCGGCGATCTCGCGGGCCACGGCGGCGCGTAGGCCTTCGCCCCAGTCGATCTTGCCGCCGGGCAGGCCCCAGTGGTCGGCCTCGGGCTGGCGCAACCGCTTGACCAGCAGCAGGCGGCCGTCCCGCAGGATGGCCGCGCCGCAGGCGGCGCCGGGACGCTTGGGTTCGTTGTCGCTCATGGGAGGGGTCATAGGCCGGTCAGTCGTCGAGCCCAAGCATCTGGATGCGTCGTTCCTCGCCGGCGGCGTCCAGCCAGGCGAAGACCTGCTCCTCCGGCAGGCCGATCAGGGCGGCGCCGATCGGCGACAGGATCGAGATGCGGCCGTGATCCATGTCGGCGTCCCCCGGCATCACCACCTGCACCTGGCGCTCCCGGCCGGTGTTCAGGTCGCGGTAGCGGGCCTTGGAGCCGATGCGCACGACGCGGGCCGGCATGTCGTCCTCGGCGCAGATCTGCGCCCGGGCGATCTCCTCGGCCAGCAGGGCGGCGCCGGGCGCGGTCGGCAGGACGCTCTCGGGCAGCAGGTCGATCAGCCGCTCCAGGTCGGCGGTGCTGATGAACACGGCGGGGCGGGCCGCGGACGCGGCTTGGGGGGCGGTCATGGGGGAGTCTCCTCGGCCTTTCCGGCCGGAATGCGGGATTCGTGTGTCAGACAGACGGAGGGCGTCAGGACGGATGGATGTCAGGCAGGCGAGCGGCCCCGGGCCGGTCGCGACGCGCGATCAGGCCCGGGGACAGCCGCCTTCGACGAGGCGTCCCGCGTGATGAGCTCGACGATGAAAGGTCGCGCGTGGGTTCATGACCCGCTCAAGGTGGGACGCCCCGCGCCGGAAGTCAAAGCCCGACCTCGATACGGATCGTGTCGGAGCGCCTAGCGGCGGTCCGCGGACCCCGCTATCTACGCGGGTCATGAACACCCAAGACGTCCTCGAAGAATTCCGCGCTTCCGGCGCCCTGCGCGAAGGCCATTTCGTCCTGTCCAGCGGGCTGCACAGCCCGGTCTTCCTGCAGAAGAACCTGGTCTTCGCCCAGCCCGACCGCTGCGAGCGCCTGTGCAAGGCTCTGGCCGACAAGATCATCGCCCAGGTCGGCAAGCCGGACGTCGTGATCAGCCCGGCCGTCGGCGGCATCATCCCCGGCTACGAGACCGCCCGCCATCTGGGCGTCCAGTCCTTCTACGTCGAGCGCGAGGGCGGGGCCTTCAAGCTGCGGCGCGGGTTCCATGTCGAACCCGGCCAGAAGGTGGTCATGGTCGAGGACATCGTCACGACCGGTCTCAGCTCGCGCGAATGCATCGAGGCTATCCGCGCCGCAGGCGGCGAGGTGATCGCGGCGGCCTGCATCGTCGACCGTTCAGGCGGCAAGGCGGACGTCGGCGTGCCGTTGATCGCCCTGGCCTCCATGGAGGTTCCGGCCTACGAGGCCGACAAGCTGCCGCCGGAGCTGGCCGCGATCCCGGTTCAGGACCCGGGTAGCCGCCGGCTGCGCTGACCCCTATCTTCGCGGTGTTGAAGGAAGGCCGCGCATGAACCGTCTCCGTCTCGGCGTGAACATCGACCACGTGGCGACCATCCGGAACGCCCGCGGCGCCAGCTATCCGGAGCCGGACCGCGCGGCCGAGCTGGCCCTGGCGGCCGGGGCGGACGGGATCACCGCCCACCTGCGCGAAGATCGGCGGCACATCTCCGACGCCGACATCGACATCCTGGCCGACCTCTGCCGCAAGCGCGGCAAGCCGCTCAACTTCGAGATGGCGGTGACGGACGAGATGCTCGGCATCGCCCTGCGCCATCATCCGCATGCCGCCTGCCTGGTGCCGGAGCGGCGCGAGGAGGTGACCACCGAGGGCGGGCTGAACGTCGTCGCCGGCCACAACCACATCGCCCCGGCGGTGAAGCGGCTGCGCGACGCCGGCTCGCGCGTGTCGCTGTTCATCGAGGCCGATCCGCGGCAGATCCGCACCAGCGCCGAGATCGGAGCCCAGGTGGTCGAACTGCATACCGGCGCCTATTGCGACGCCGCCCGGGCGGGCGAGACCGAGCGGGCCGAGGCCATCCTGACCCGCCTGCGCGACGGGGCGGCCCTGGCCGGTTCGCTGGGGCTGGAAGTTCACGCCGGCCACGGCATCGACTACGCCACCGTCGCCCCGATCGCGGCCATTCCGCAGATCGTCGAGCTGAACATCGGCCACTTCTTGATCGGCGAGGCCATCTTCATCGGCCTGACCGGCGCCATCGAGCGCATGCGCCGCTTGATGGACGCCGCGCGAGCGACCGAGCAGGCCGCGTGATCCTCGGCATCGGCTCCGATCTGTCGGACATCCGCCGCATCGAGAAGACGCTCGAGCGGTTCGGCGACCGTTTCGTCAACCGCACCTTCACGGCGATCGAACGTGACCGTTCGGAGCGCAAGGTGAACGCCCAGGGCGGGCGCGCGGCCAGCTACGCCAAGCGGTTCGCGGCCAAGGAGGCCTGCGCCAAGGCGCTGGGCACCGGCGTGCCGCGCCGCGGCGTGCACTGGGCGGACATGGGCGTGATCAACCTGCGCAGCGGCAAGCCGACCATGGCGCTGACCGGCGGCGCCGCCGAGCGCCTGGCCGAGATCACCCCGCCCGGGATGGTTCCGGTGATCCACCTGTCGCTGACCGACGATCACCCCTACGCTCAGGCCTTCGTCATCATCGAGGCGATTCCGGCCCCGGACTCGCCATGAAGGCGATTTAACGGGCGACGCGCCTTCGGGCGCTCTACAAGCTGAACGGATCGGGGAGGGCGAGGCCGCCATGAACGACCAGAACGCCGAGACCAAGAGCGACGCCAAGCAGGAAACCGTCGAGACGATCAAGTCGCTCGGCGTGATCCTGCTGATCGTGCTGGTGCTGCGGATATTCCTCTTCCAGCCCTTCACCATCCCGTCCAGCTCGATGAAGCCCAATCTGCTGATCGGCGACTACATCGTGGTCAGCAAGTTCAGCTACGGCTTCAGCCGGCATTCGATCCCGTTCAGCCCGCCGCTGTTCAAGGGGCGCATCTTCGGCAGCGCGCCCAAGCGGGGCGACGTCGTGGTGTTCAAGACTCCGGCCAACAATCGCACCGATCTGATCAAGCGCGTCATAGGCCTGCCGGGCGACAGCATCCAGGTCACCGGCGGCGTGGTGTCGATCAACGGCAAGGTCCTGCCGCGCGTGGCCGACGGCCAGGGCAATCCCGACGCCTGCGCCAACGGCGCGACCCCGACCCGGTTCATCGAGACCAACCCGATCGGCAAGCGCTACGAGACCTATGACTGCGGTCCGGACGGCGCGCTCGACAACACGCCGGTCTACGTCGTGCCCGAGGGCCACTATTTCATGATGGGCGACAACCGCGACAACTCGGCCGACAGCCGCGTGCCGCCGGAAGTGGGCGGCGTCGGCTTCGTGCCGGCCGAGAATCTGGTCGGCAAGGCGCAGATCATCCTGGCGTCGTGGGAGAACGTCTCCCTGTTCAAGCCCTGGACCTGGTTCCTGAACCTGCGCGGCGACCGCTTCGTACACCCGATCAAGTAGCCGGACGCCGCGCCGCCTTCGCGCCATGAGGCCGCGGCGGCGGCGCGGACGCTTGCCCCTGCCGTGCGGTCGGACTAACCAGACCCCGACCAAGGCGGGTCGATGTCCCGCGTATCCACCGAAGAAAGTCGCTCGCGAGCATGACCACCGCCGCCCCGTCGTCCGAAAGCGATAGCCGCGAGCCGAAGAAGAACGGCGCGGTCCAGGAGACGGTCGAGATCGTCAAGACCGTCTTCTATGCGCTGCTGATCGCGCTGGTTCTGCGGGTCTTCCTGTTCCAGCCGTTCACGATCCCGTCGGCCTCGATGGAGCCGAACCTGCTGCAGGGCGACTACATCATCGTCACCAAGTTCAGCTACGGCTACAGTCGGCATTCGATCCCGTTCAGCCCGCCGCTGTTCAAGGGGCGGCTGCTCGAACGCGCGCCGCAACGGGGCGACATCGTCGTCTTCAAACTGCCGAGCGACGAGAAGATCGACTACATCAAGCGGCTCATAGGCGTGCCGGGCGATCGGGTGCAGGTCCGCGGCGGCGTGGTCTACGTCAACGGCCAGATGCTGACCCGCGTCGCCGAAGGCCTCGGCGCGGCGGGCGACTGCCCGACCGGGGCCACGCCCCAACGCTTCGCCGAGACCAACACCGTCGGCCGCACCTACATGACCTACGACTGCGGTCCGGGCGACGTGGACGACACCGGCGTCTTCGTGGTGCCCGAGGGCCACTACTTCTTCATGGGCGACAACCGCGACAACTCGCTGGACAGCCGGGTCCCGCCGGAGGCCAGCGGCGTCGGCTTCGTGCCGGCGGAGAACCTGGTCGGCCGGGCGCACATCATCCTGCTGAGCTGGAACGCCGAGGCCGCGCTGTTCAAGCCCTGGACCTGGTTCCTGGACGCCCGTCCGAGCCGGTTCTTCAACGTGCTGAAATGACCGGCGACCGGCGACAGCAGGCGGTCGCGGACCTCGAGCGCCGCATCGGCCACGTCTTCGCCGACCGCGATCTGTTCGAGCGCGCCCTGACCCATTCGAGCGTCGGCGACGGCGCCCGCAAGGTGCGCCACAACGAGCGGCTGGAGTTCCTCGGCGACCGGGTTCTGAACCTGCTGGCCGCCGAGCGGCTGCTGGCGCTGGACCCGGAGGCCAAGGAAGGCGTGCTCTCGCCGCGCCTGGCCGCCCTGGTCAACGGCAAGGCCTGCGCCCGGGTCGCGCGCCGCATCGGCCTGGCTCCGGCGCTGCGGCTGTCGGGCTCGGCCAGCAAGATCGGCGCGCGCGACTCCGACGGCGTCCTCGGCGACGCCACCGAGGCGCTGATCGCGGCCATCTACATCGACGCCGGGCTGGAGATCGCCCGGGCCTTCTTCGTCGACGCCTGGAAGGAGGAGTTCGCCGATCCGGCCTCGCCGCGCGGCAAGGACCCCAAGACCCAGCTCCAGGAATGGGCCCAGGGTCGCGGCCTGCCGCTGCCGAGGTACGAGGTGGTCTCGCGCACCGGCCCCGACCATGCGCCGAACTTCAACGTCTCCGTCACCGTCCAGGGCTTCCCGCCCGAGATCGGCGAGGGCAAGTCCCGCCAGGAGGCCGAGAAGTCGGCCGCGCTGGAGATGCTGCTGAAGCGGGAAGGGCGGGGATAGGCCGCCGCGGCCTCGGCGGCGAAACAGGGATCGGCTTGCCTTCGCCGAAACGGCGCAGTACAGGGGCCGGGTCGCGAAAAGCGCCGCTTCGGCGGTAGGGGTACACACCATTCGGTCGTGAGCGACGAGAGCATGTCATGGTCTGGCGTCCCGCCGGCCAGCATGCTCGCGTCAACACGAGCGAAACATGAACAGACCCCTCGTCGCCATCTACGCCGCCGTCGTGCTCAACGCCGTCGGCATCGGCCTGGTCTTCCCCATTCTTCCCACCCTGCTCCAGGACGTCACCGGCGTTGCGGACGTCGCGCCCTACATCGGCGTTCTGGCCGCGCTCTATGCGCTCATGCAGTTCGTCTTCGCCCCGGTGCTGGGCGCGCTCAGCGACCGGCTGGGCCGTCGCCCGGTGCTGCTCGCCTCCCTCGCGGGCGCCGCGATCGACTATCTCTTCCTCGCCATCGCGCCGCAGCTGTGGATGCTGTTCGTCGGCCGGGCGCTGGCCGGGCTGACGAGCGCGACCAGCTCGGTGGCGGCGGCCTACATCACCGACGTATCCTCCGAGGAAGAACGCGCCGGACGCTTCGGCCTGCTGAACGCCATGTTCGGCGCCGGCTTCATCATCGGCCCGCTCCTGGGCGGCGCGCTGGGCGACCACTGGCACAGGCTGCCGTTCATCGTCGCCGCCGTCTTCAACGGCCTCAACCTGATCTTCGCCTTCATGGTGCTGCCCGAGACGCGCAAGCCGTCGACCGACGCCAGGCTCGATCTCGCCGCGCTCAATCCGCTTCGGCCGCTGCGGTGGGCTCTGTCGATGCGGAGCGTGCTGCCGATCGTGTTCGTCTTCTTCGTGTTCAGCGCGACGGGCGAAAGCTACGGCGTCGCCTGGGCGCTGTGGGGGCGCGACGCCTTCGGCTGGAGCGGGCTGATGATCGGCCTGTCGCTCGGCGCCTACGGACTCTGCCAGACCCTCGCCCAGGCCTTCCTGCCGGGACGGGCGGCGAAGCGGCTCGGCGAGCGGGCCACGATCCTGGCCGGGGTGGCCTGCGCCTGCCTCGCGCTCGTCGTCATGGCCTTCGCCGAGCAGACCTGGATGGTGTTCGCGATCATGCCGATCTTCGCACTGGGCGGCATCGGCGTCCCCGCGCTCCAGTCCCTGGCCACTCGTCAGGTTCCGGCGGACCAGCAGGGCCAGTTCCAAGGCATCCTGGCGTCGGCGGTGAGCCTGGCCTCGATCATCGCGCCCCTGGCGTTCTCGAACCTGTACCTGGTCACCGCGCCCCAGTGGCCGGGCGCGATCTGGGTCTCCGTGGCCGGAGTCTATGCGATCGGAGCGGTCATCGTGCTCACCCTGCGGTTCTCGAAGACGGCGAGCCCGGGCGCCGCCTGACTCCGCAGCGGAAGCGCGGCGTCAGGCGGCGCGCTTCTCCTCCGGCCGCAGCGTCAGCACCCGCACGCCGTCACGGGTCACCGCCACCGTATGTTCGAACTGGGCCGACAGCTTTCCGTCGGCGGTCACCACGGTCCAGCCGTCGTCCTCGGTGCGCACCGTCCGGCGGCCTTCGTTCAGCATCGGCTCGATGGTGAAGGTCATGCCCTCGCGCAGCCGCATCCCCGCGCCCGGCTTGCCGTAGTGGAGCACGTTCGGCGCCTCGTGCATCTCGCGGCCGATCCCATGGCCGCAGTAGTCGCGCACGATGGAGTAGCCGGCCCGCTTGGCGTGGCGTTCGATGGCGTAACCGACGTCGCCCAGGGTCGCCCCCGGCCGAACGGCGCGGATGCCCTTCCACATGGCCTCGTAGGTGGTCCGCACCAGCCGCTGGGCCGGCGCCGCGACCTGGCCGATCAGATAGGTCTTGCTGGAGTCGGCGATGAAGCCGTTCTTCTCCAAGGTGATGTCCAGGTTGACGATGTCGCCGTCGCGCAGCACGTCGTCCGCCGACGGCACGCCGTGGCAGACCACCGCGTTGCGCGAGCTGTTCAGCACGAACCCGTAGTCGTACTGCCCCTTGCTGGCCGGCCGCGCGCCCAGCGTGTCGACGATGTAGGTCTCGACCCGGTCGTTGATCTCCAGGGTGCTCATGCCGGCGAGCGGCAGCGTGTCCAGATGGGAGAACACCGAGGCGAGCAGCCGCCCGGACTCCGCCATCAGTTCGATCTCGGCCGGGGTCTTGGTCATGCGGCGTCGGCCTTGTCGGGCCTGGCGTCGAGCGTCTCGACCCCCGCCGCCTTCAGCTCGCGCGCCATCAGCTCCTGCAAGGAGAGGCCGGGATTCAGCTCGCACAGCATCCCCAGCCGGATCCAGAACGCCGCCTGGCCATTGATCGACCGGCAGGACGCCTTGCTGGCCCGCCGCAGCTGCTCGTGCAGGTCGTCCTCGATGTTGACGATGCCCATTCGCCGGCCTCGAAATATATGAAACAGAGATGTTTCATATATTCCCTCGCTTCGGCGTCGGCAAGCCGTCCCGGATGCGCCCGTCCGATCCGACGGAAGGGGCGGCCACTTCCGTCCACCGGCGGTCCGCGGGACTATGCCGATCACAGCGGGCCCGCACTGGGAGAACGACGATGAGCTTCGATCGCGCGGATTTCTACGACGCCGAACTGCGGCGGCACGACAAACACTTCCACGCCGCCCTCGGGATCCGTTCGGGAGATCGCGTCCTGGATATCGGCTGCGGCGCGGGGAAGACCACGCGCGACGCCGCGCGCCTGGCCGGGGAGGGAAGCGCCCTCGGGGTCGACGTGTCGGAGGAGATGCTCCAGGTCGCTCGTCTGCGCGGGGCCCAGGAAGGGCTGGGCAATGTCTCGTTCGAGCTGGCCGACGCCCAGGTCGCGCCGTTTCCACAGGGCCGCTTCGACCTCTGTATCAGCCGTTTCGGCGTGATGTTCTTCGCCGATCCGGTCGCCGCCTTCGCCAACATCGCCCGGGCGATGCGTCCCGGCGCGCGGCTGACGATGCTGGTCTGGCAGGGCCGCGACAGCAACGAATGGGCGACCGCCATACGGGACGCCCTGGCCCCGGGCGAGCCGCCCCCGAACGCAGGCCCGGCGTTCTCGCTCGCCGATCGCGTGACCACGACCGGCCTTCTGACAGAGACAGGATTCACGGCGGTCGACTTCGCCGACATCCATGAACCGGCGTTCTACGGCCCGGACGCCGATGCGGCGTACGACGCCGTGGTCGAGCTGTTCGCGGGGAGGGACATCCTCGCCGACCCGGCCCCGGCGGCCGGCCGGACGCGCGAACGCCTGCGGAGCCTGGTCGAGGCCCACTCGACGCCGGGCGGAGTCTTCTTCGATTCCCGCGCCTGGCTCGTGACGGCGCGAAGGGTGTGAAGCCCTGGCGGCCGCGTCTATTCGACCAGGCTCGCCGCCACCGCCTCCGCGACCTTGATGCCGTCGACGGCCGCCGAGAGGATGCCGCCCGCGTAGCCGCAGCCTTCGCCGGCCGGGAACAGGCCGCGCGTGTTCAGGCTCTGGAAGTCCTTGCCGCGGGTGAAGCGCACCGGCGACGAGGTCCGGGTCTCGACGCCGGTCAGGAAGGCGTCGGGGTCGTCGTAGCGGGGGATCTGACGGCCGAAGACGGGCAGCGCCTCGCGCAAGGCGGCGATGGCGTAGTCGGGCAGGGCGGTCGACAGGTCGGTCGGGGTGACGCCCGGCCGGTAGGAGGGAACCACCTCGCCGATGGCCGTCGAGGCGCGGCCGGCCAGGAAGTCGCCGACCCGCTGGCCCGGCGCGAAGTAGTTCCCGCCGCCCAGCACGAAGGCCCGGCTTTCCAGCTCGCGTTGCAGCGCGATCCCGGCCAGCGGGTCGTCGCCGCCGTAGTCGGCCGGGGTGATCCCGACCACGACGCCGGAATTGGCGTTCCGCTCGTTGCGGGAATACTGGCTCATGCCGTTGGTGACGACGCGGCCTTCCTCCGAGGTCGCCGCGACCACCGTGCCGCCCGGGCACATGCAGAAGCTGTAGACGGTCCGGCCGTTGGAGCAGTGATGCGACAGGGCGTAGGCCGCGGCGCCTAGGTCGGGATGCCCGGCGCAGTCGCCGAAGCGGGCCCGGTCGATCCAGCCCTGCGGATGCTCGATGCGGAAGCCGATCGAGAAGGGCTTGGCCTCCGCATGTACGCCGCGCTCATGCAGCGCTGCGAAGGTGTCGCGCGAAGAATGGCCGATGGCGAAGACGGCGTGGTCGGTCCCGATGAACGAGCCGTCCTCCAGATGCAGGCCGCGCAGCCGGCCCAGGCCGTCGGCGCCGCGTTCGATCTCGACGTCGGCGACGCGCGTGCTCCAGCGGTACTCGCCGCCGAGGGACTCGATCTTGGCCCGGATGGCTTCGGCCATGCTGACGAGCCGGAAGGTGCCGATGTGGGGGTGCGCTTCGGTCAGGATGTCTTCCGGCGCGCCGGCGGCGACGAACTCGGTCAGCACCTTGCGGGTGAGGAACCGCGGATCCTTGATCTGGCTGTAGAGCTTGCCGTCGGAGAAGGTCCCCGCGCCGCCTTCGCCGAACTGGACGTTGGACTCGGGGTGCAGCCGGCTCCGGCGCCAGAGATCCCAGGTGTCCTTGGTCCGTTCGCGCACCACCTTGCCGCGGTCGAGGATGATCGGCCTGAAGCCCATCTCGGCCAGCAGCAGGCCCACGAACATGCCGCACGGCCCGGCGCCGACGACGACGGGCCTCGAGCCCGTCCGTCCGGCCGGAGCGCGGACCGGATGCCGGTACGACGTGTCCGGCGTGGGCTGCACTCGCTGGTCGCCGGCCAGCCGCGTCAGCGCCGCCGCCTCATCGGCCAGCTCGACGTCGACCGTGTAGACCAGCAGGATCGCCGACTTCTTCCGCGCGTCGTTGGCCCGCCGCCAGACCTTCCAGGACAGGAGCGCGTCCTCGCGCACGCCCAGCCGCTCTGCGATCGCCGCGGGCAGGGCTTCGGCCGGATGGTCGAGCGGGAGCTTGAGTTCGGTCAGGCGCAGCATCGGCGCCGTTTAGCGCCTCTCGCGTCGATGCGCACGCGGTTCGCGAAATCGGGTCCCTGTGCTATGAGCCGCCGCAATGAGCGATACCCCTGAGAACACCGGCCCGACCCGCGCGGGTTTCGCCGCCGTGATCGGCGCGCCGAACGCCGGCAAGTCCACCCTGACCAACCGCCTCGTCGGGGCCAAGGTCTCCATCGTGACCCAGAAGGTCCAGACCACCCGCTTCCCGGTGCGCGGCGTCGCGCTCGAGGGCGAGGCCCAGATCGTGCTGGTCGACACGCCGGGCATCTTCAAGCCGCGCCGCCGGCTGGACCGCGCCATGGTCCGCTCGGCCTGGGCCGGGGCGGAAGAGGCCGAGGTGGTCGTCCATCTGGTCGATGTCCAGGCCGAGCTGGCCGTGCAGGACGGCGGCGCGTCCGGCGCGGACAAGAAAGCCGCCGAGGACGTCCAGTCGATCGTCGAGGGCCTGAAGGGCGCGAACCGCAAGGCCATCCTGGCCTTGAACAAGATCGACGGCGTCAAGCGCGAGCGACTGCTGGCCGTGGCCAAGGGACTGTTCGACACCGGAGTCTACGACGAGGTGTTCATGATCTCGGCGGCCACCGGCGCCGGGGTGGACGACCTGAAGGCGCGGCTGGCGGCCCTGATGCCGCTCGGCCCCTGGCTCTATCCGGAAGACCAGACCGCCGACCTGCCGATCCGGCTGCTGGCGGCGGAGATCACCCGCGAGAAGCTGTACCTGCGCGTCCACGAGGAGCTGCCCTACGCGGCCAACGTCGAGACCACCGCCTTCCAGGAGCGCCCGGACGGCTCGGTCCGCATCGAGCAGACCATCCTGGTCGAGCGCGACGGGCAGCGCGCCATCGTCATCGGCGCCAACGGCCAGACGCTGAAGTGGATCGGCAAGGCTTCCCGCGAGGAGCTGACCGACCTGCTGGAGCGCAAGGTCCATCTGTTCCTGCACGTGAAGGTCCGCGAGACCTGGGCCGAGGAGCGCGGGTCCTACGAGGGCCTGGGCCTGGACTTCGACGTCTGATCACCATCGATTGCCCCCGCGAAAGCGGGGGTCCAAGCTGAGTTCGCCGAAGCGGCGCCGCCGCTTGGATTCCCGCCTTCGCGGGAACGATCGGAGATGAGATGCGACACGTCTTGGCCGCCCTGAGTCTGCTGCTCGCGGCTCTAGCCACGCCCGCCTTCGCGGCCACGCCCGAGGAAGACATCGGCGCGGTCCTGGACCGCCTGCACGCCGCCGCGGCCAGGGCCGACGGCCCGGCCTATTTCGCGCTCTACACGCCGGACGCAGTGTTCATCGGCACGGACGTGACCGAACGCTGGACGTTGCCGGAGTTTCGCGCCTACGCCGAGCCGCACTTCTCCAAGGGCAAGGGCTGGGCCTACGCGCCTCGCGTCCGCCACGTGACCGTCGCGCCGATCGACTGCCGCTGCGTGGCTTGGTTCGACGAGGTGCTGGACAGCGCCGGCTACGGCACGACGCGCGGAACCGGGACGCTGGTGAAGACCGCCGACGGCTGGAAGGTCAGCCAGTACGTTCTGACCTTTCCGATCCCCAACGACATCGCCAAGGACGTCACCGCAACGATCAAGGCCCACGAGGCCAAGGCGAAGCCCTGATCGCATGGAATGGGAAGACGAGGCCTATGTGCTGTCGGCGCGGGCGCACGGTGAGACCGGGGCCATCGTCGACCTGCTGACCGAGCGCCACGGCCGCTGGGCCGCCCATGTGGCCGGCGGAGCGTCGCGGCGCATGAAGCCCTTCCTGCAGGCGGGATCGCGGGTTCTGGCCGGCTATCACGCGCGGGTGCCGGACCAGCTCGGTTCGGCGCGGCTGGAGCCGGTGGGCGAGGGGGCCTCGGTCCTGTTCGACGATCCGCTGGCCCTGGCCGGACTGGCCGCCGCCGCGGCCGTCGCGGCGGGCGCGTTGCCCGAGCGCGAGCCGCATCCGGGCGCCTTCCACGCCTTCGAGGCCCTGACCGCCGCCTTCGCCCTGCCGGATGTCTGGCCGGCGGTGTTCGTGCGCTTCGAGGCGGGCCTGCTGGAAGAACTGGGTTTCGGCCTGGACCTCAGCCGCTGCGCCGCCACCGGCGCGGTCGACGACCTGGTCTGGGTCAGTCCGCGCACCGGTCGCGCGGTCAGCCGCCAGGCCGGAGAGCCCTACGCCGACCGGCTGCTGCCGCTGCCGCGCTTCCTGTTGTCGTCGCAAGGGGGCTTGAGCGAAGGCGACATCCGCACCGGTTTCGACCTGACCGGTCACTTCCTGGAACAGTTCGTGTTCGGTCCCCTGAACCGCCCCTTGCCGCCGGCGCGGGTCTGGCTGATCGAGAAGCTGGCCGAGGCGGACCGGCTCTAGCGCTCAGAACCGCGTCGACAGGCCGGTGATCGCCTGGGCGGTGCGCTGGTCCCAGCGGCCGCTGGGCGTGATGGCGCGTTCGGTCTGGAAAGCCTTGAGCGCTTCGATGGTCTCCGGGGTCGAGACGAGCGCCTTCTGGCCGGGGTCCCATTTCACCACGACTTCCGGCATGTCGACGCCGTGGGCGCGCAAGGTCTCGGCGTCGGACTCGATGGCCAGCGCCGAGTAGTTCATCGCCGCCTGCGACCAGCCGCCGGCGCGCAGCTTGGCCGCCATCTCGCGGCTGAGGTCGCCGACGCGGCTGTCGTCGGTGTCCATCGCGGCGAGCAGCGCCTGCTGGTCGGCGAGCAGCCAGGAGGGCAGGGCGCCCTGTCCCCGGACCAGGGCTGCGCTTCGCCGCGGGATCATCGGGTATTCGATCGGGTTCTGGCTGCAGGCCCGCCACTGGCCGTCCGAGGTGTGGTTCGAATTCTGCGGCCGCACGCGCACCGCGACGTCGGGCGTGCAGGTGAAGGCCGGCAGGGTCAGGAGCCCCGAGGGATTGGTCGAGAAGCTTCCCGCCGCCAGGCTGCCGTTCGACCTCACGGTGATGACGCCCGGGACCGGACCTCCGTCAGGACGGCTGACCACTTTTACGGTCAGCGGATCCGCCGCGGTCGCCGCGACGGGGAGAAGCGTCGCGAGGAGGGCGAGGGCCAGGGTTCTCATTCTTCGGACCTTTCTCGACGTTGGGTGGGGCGAAGGCCTGGACCGCGAGCCAGCCTCCAAACGCGGCGACAAGCAGGCCGGAGACAATCGCTATCAGCAGGTAGTAGTGGCCGACCAGGAGAGCGAACGGGGAGCCCGCCCGGACGATGTAGAGGGCTTCCGGCTTGGTCGCGTTCGGCACGAACTGGAACAGGATCGGCGCGCCGGGGCGTTTCAGGCGGGCGTCGATGTCGATCGAGGCGCCCGGCGGCAGCACGGCGTCGACATAGGCCAGGCTCTCGGTCGAGCCGTCGCCGAGAATAGCCAGTTCGGCGGGCAGGTCGATGAGCCCGCCCGGTCCGAACCCGACGTCGATCGCGTCTCCCGTCTTGGCCAGACAGGCGTCGCCCTTCGCGCATCCGACCTTGAAGCGGACCGGGCCGATCGCTTGGGTCTTGGACAGGTTGGTGATGGTCACGACCGCCTTGTCGGCGACGTGCTGGACCCGATAGGCGGCGATCATCGAATCCTGGACCCGGCCGTGCAGGCCGCCGAGCATCCAGCCGATGGCCGAGATCAGCAGTGCGATCGCGTACGGCGCCTTGTCTGAGCTGAACGGATTCATCATCGCCCCCGAGACGCAACGTTAGCGCGAGCGCCGCGCATTTCAAATAACGACGTTTGATCAGCGGGGCGCCCTATAGTGCGGACGAAGTTTCGGAGATCCCATGTCGACCAAGCCCGCCCCGATCACCCGTGAGGAACGTCTGGCCCGCCTCGAGGGCCTGCGGATGAACATGGAGGCGGCCGGGACGGCCGCGCTGCTGCTCGGCTCGACCAGCAGCCTGCGCTACTTCACCGGCGTGAACTGGCATGGCTCCGAGCGCCTCGTGGGCGCCATCGTCCATCTCGACGGCCGGCTGGAGTATGTCGCGCCGCGTTTCGAACTGGAGAAGGTCGAGCAGATCATCGGCGTGCCGGGAGAGGTCCTGACCTGGGAGGAGCACGAGAGCCCGTACCGGCTGGTCGCCGACCGGCTGGCCCAGGGCTCTCTTCTGGCGGTTGACGATCAGGTGCAGCTGTTCACCTATCGCGGCCTGCGCGGGGTGATCGACGACGCTCGGCTGACGGACGCCCATCCGCTGATCAATCCGCTGCGTCGCCGCAAGTCGCCGGCCGAGATCGCCCTGATGCAGGCGGCCAAGACGGCGACGATAGAGGTGCATCGCCGCGCCCATGCCGGCCTGGTCCCGGGCGTGCGGGCTTCCGAGGTCACGCGCTTCATCGACCAGCAGCACCGCGCGCTGGGCGGCGAGGGCGGCTCCAGCTTCTGCATCGTCTCCTTCGGCGAGGACACCAGCCTGCCGCACGGCGGGGAGGGCGACCGCGCCCTGGCCGAGGGCGACGTGGTCCTGATCGACACCGGCATGCGGCTCGACGGCTACAGCAGCGACATCACCCGCACCTACGTGTTCGGCGAGCCGACCGCCCAGGTCCGCCGCATTTGGGACATCGAGAAGCGCGCCCAGGCCGCCGCGTTCGAGGCCGCCGTGCTCGGCCGTCCGTGCGAGGCGCCGGACTACGCCGCCCGGGCGGTGCTGGCCGCCGAGGGGCTGGGGCCCGACTACGCCCTGCCGGGCACGCCGCACCGCACCGGCCACGGCATCGGCCTGGACATCCACGAAGGCCCCTATCTGGTGCGTGGCGACGCGACGCCGCTGGAGGAGGGCATGTGCTTCTCCAACGAGCCGATGATCGTCGTGCCCGGCCAGTTCGGCATCCGCCTGGAAGACCATTTCCACATGACCGCCGACGGCGCGAAGTGGTTCACCCAGCCGCAGCACAGCCTGGACGATCCGTTCGGGAACGTGATCCCCCTCCCGGAGGGAGAGGGAGGGGCCCGCGCGTAGCGCGGGAGGGTGAGGGATCACGCCCTCGCCAGCCTCGACCGTCCCTAGCCCTTCATCCTCCCATTCGCCTGCGGCTCATGGGCCCGTCCTTCTCCCCTCGGGAGAAGGGATGATGCTAGAACCAAACCTGAACCTGTCTTCCCGATTCGACGAATGACCCTGCATACCCCCCCGCCGGGCGACGGCGACCGTATCCTCGAAGAGCCGCTCACCGAGGCTCTTTCGCGCCGCTACCTGGCCTACGCGCTCTCGACGATCAGCTCGCGGGCGCTGCCCGACGTGCGCGACGGCATGAAGCCCGTCCACCGCCGCCTGATGTACGCGATGAGCAACATGCGGCTGAACCCCGAGGCCGCCGCGCGCAAATGCGCCAAGGTGGTCGGCGAGGTGATGGGTAATTTCCACCCGCACGGCGACCAGTCGATCTACGACGCCCTGGTCCGCCTCGCGCAGGACTTCTCGCAGCGCTACACCCTGGTCGAGGGTCAGGGAAACTTCGGCAACATCGACGGCGATAACGCCGCCGCGATGCGTTACACCGAATGCAAGATGACCCAGGCGGCGATGTTGCTGCTGGACGGCATCGACGAGGACGCGGTCGACTTCCGCCCGACCTACGACGGTCAGGACGAGGAGCCGGTGGTCCTCCCGGCGGGCTTCCCGAACCTGCTGGCCAACGGCAGCTCGGGCATCGCCGTGGGCATGGCCACCTCGATCCCGCCGCACAACGTCGGCGAGCTGATCGACGCCTGCCACGTCCTGCTCAAGTCGCCGCAGGCCACCACCGCCGACCTGATGCAGCATGTGAAGGGGCCGGACTTCCCGACCGGCGGGATCATCGTCGAGTCCCAGGCCTCGATGCTGGAGACCTACGAGACCGGCCGCGGCGGCATCCGCACCCGCGCCCGCTGGTTCAAGGAGGAACAGGGCCGCGGCGGCTGGCAGATCGTCGTCACCGAGATTCCGTATCAGGGGACGAAGTCCTATCTGGTCGAGCAGC
>VFQO010012624.1_pt1 | contig 28863 bp, 24 predicted proteins | sample 3512331 | NCBI WGS metagenome assembly VFQO01 (sample SAMN10412371, study PRJNA504923) | tailings metagenome | isolation source: Replicate 3 from Balatoc abandoned mine | place: Philippines: Itogon, Benguet | collected 2017-08-28 | reverse complement strand
TACGATTTCGTATCGTTCGTGCCGAGCATGATGATCACGAGATCGAGCGGCAGGTGGCTGGCGAGCGCCGAAGGCAGATAGGCACTGCCGTTCAGCCGCGGGTCGTTGGGGTCATCGAGGCTGGTGGTGCGGGCGCTCAGGCCCTCCTCGATGATGTGATACCCTTCGCCCAACCGTGCAGCCATGGCACCGGTCCAACGTTGTTCATAGGGATAGCGCAAAGTGGGGGCAGATTCCTCGACGGGAATCCAGCCCCAGGTCAGGGAATCTCCAAAGCACAGAATTGAGCGCTTTTGCGCCATTACGTCCTCCTTGAATTGTCGCTGATTTTCACTTGCCGGCGTGAACGCCGTAGAAGATGGCCGCAAACAGGATGATCAGGCCCTGAGCGACCAGTTTTCCGGCATCTCCGACCCCAAACATCGTCATCACCACGAAGAGGAAGGCGAAACAGAGCACGCCAAAGAAAGGTCCCCAGACGCCACCTTCACCTCGTCCGAAGACGACGCCGCCAAGAATGGTAGCCGCAACTGACAAGATCGGCAGATCAAGCCCGACGCGCACACTGCCGACGGCGATGGACGCAGTCTGTACAAGGGCGGCGATGGCGCTCATCAGACCGGCCAGCATATGGGCGAGGATGACCGTGCGCTCGACAGGAACGCCGGAAAAATGTGCTGCCGGCATGCTTTCGCCGACTGCCGTGACGAAACGGCCGAAGACAGTCCGCGACAGGAGGAGTGCCAAAACCAAGGTGAGCGCTATCCAGAAGACGACGGGACTCGGCAGACCGGCCAGGCGTGTGTTGAACAGATCTGCGAAGATTTTCGGCACGTCGCCCGGTGGTTTGCCGCTGGAAAGATATTGGACGAAGCCGACGAGCACGATGGAGAGTGCCAGCGTGACGATTACGGCAGAAACCCGACGCTTGGCCACCATCACGCCGTTGAAGAGGCCGATTGTCAGGCCGATTGCCAACGCCAGGGCCACATAGAAGCCGAGCGACGCTTCGGGGAACATTCCAGATGAGATGCAGTAGTTGATGAGGAGAATAACCCCGCCGCCCGACAGATCGATCGACTTCACGCGCATGACCAGGAGTTGGCCAAGGACGAGAATTCCGAGTGGCACGACCTGGCGCACGAACACACCGAGCACGTTGGTGTTCAGCATCTGTGGACGTACCGCGAGCAGGATCACCAGCAGCACGACGAGGAGAAAATAGGACGGCGGCATCCTGGAGACCCGCCGGAAGAAAGCCGAGTTGACGAGAGCCGACATGATCAGAGTCCAATCTTCTTGCGCGACTGCAAGGCGACGACGGCCATGAGCAGGACGCCCTTGATGGCCGTCTGCACGAATGGTGTAACGTTGAGCAAGTTCATGCCGTTGGAGAGCAGCCCCAACACCACGACGCCGATGATCGTGCCATGCAGGCTCCCGACTCCGCCGGACAATTGCGTGCCGCCGATGGCGACCGCCGTGATGGCATCCAGTTCCATCAACAGTCCGACATTGGGGTCCCCCGATACGATGCGACCTGCGAGAAACACCCCGGCAAGGGCCGCAAAGAGTGAGCAAACGACATAGGCAAGTAAAATGTTGCGGCTGGCGGGAATGCCGAAATTCCGAGCCGCATCGTTGGAACCGGAGGCCACACCGCCGCCGATCGCGAAGAGATGCAGGCCAAAGCGCGTCCCGTAGAGCAACTTCCAGGCGGCAAGGAGCGTGACAGCCCCCCAGAAGATCGGCAAAGGCAGGCCAAACAGTGAGCCCTCGACCAGCCAGCGCACGCCATCTGGCACCGTCCCACCTGAAACCGGACGCAGCGCCCGTGTAATACCGAGCACCACATATTGCATGGAGAGCGTCGCGACGATGGGATGCACATTGAGCCGGGTGACGCAGTAGCCGTTGGTTGCGCCGATCAGGCCCGCGAACAGGAAAACAGCAGGAATGGTGAGGTAACCGGGCAGGTCAAGTGCAAGAATTGCGGTGGTGAAGCTGACGACCGAGCCAACGGACAAATCAAGGCCACCGATGAGCACGACGAACATTTGTCCGGCGGCCGTTATGAGCAGCGGCATACCCTGCGCGACGAGATTCGAAAGGTTGCTCCACTGGCCGAACTGGCTTGTAGTGAAGGAGAGCCAAAGGGCCATACCCAACGCGATAGCGAGCGGCAGAAGCCAGAGACCTTGTCGGCTGCCGCGGCCGGTGAGCAATTTTCCCGATATGGAAGAAGAAGAAGAAGGTGTCATCAGACTTTCCAGCTTTTTCATGCACCGAGCGCCGCATCGAGGATGCGGTGCTCGGTTGCTTCCGCTGCGTGCATTTCTGAAACGATGGTATTGCCGTGGATCACGTACAGACGGTCGCAAAGGCCGATCAGTTCAAGGGTCTCGCGCGACAACACCAGCACAGCGCCACCGGCTTTCGCGAAGTCGCGCAAGATGCGGTAGATTTCAGACTTGGCACCGACATCAACGCCGCGTGTTGGTTCCTCAATAAGGAGAAGATCCGCGTCGGTCGCGAGATAGCGGCCTAAGAGCACTTTCTGCTGATTGCCGCCAGAGAGTGCACCGACGGCGTCTGATGACCCCAATGCCTTGACATTCAACCGGCGCATCGTTTCCGTGATGGCAGCGCCATAGCGTCTTGCCGCCTTGAGCGCAGGCCGTGCGGCATGGAGGGCGGCAACGATGTTCTGCCCCACCGAGTGAGCCAGGAACAGGCCCTCGTCCTTGCGATCCTCTGGCACGAAGGCGCCGCCAAGTGCCTGCCAGCGCCGCACGCCGCTTTCATTTGGTACGGGGAAGTGAAGGGTTTTTCCGCGCCGGACAAACGAACCTTCAACCGGCGAAAACTGCCCGATCAGTGAGCGCAGTGTCTTCTGCTGACCCTGCCCCTCAAGTCCGGCAAAGCCTACGATCTCGCCCTTCTTCACAGTGAAGGAGAAGGGTTCCGCTTCCGCCTGAAGCCTAAGTTTGGATACAGAAAGTGCCTCGCCGCCCCCAACTTCGCCGCGCTCGGGGAAAAGATCTTCCAGTTCACGCCCAACCATCATCGCGATCAGCGAACCAGACGTCATCTCTGAGAGCGCGCGCGTCGTGACCAGTTGGCCATCTTTCAGCACCGTCACCACATCGCAGATCGCAAAAATCTCGTCCATGCGGTGAGAGATGTAGACAATGGCCTTGCCCGCTTCGCGTAGCGCACGAATGTGCTGATTGAGAACCTCGACATCGGCAGTGTTCAGCGCCGCGGTCGGCTCATCGAGAATGAAGACGTCGGCATCGGCATCAATGCCATGGGCGATTTCGACGAATTGCCGTTCGGCGATGGAAAGCTCGGACACCAGCGTATCAGGATCGAGTGTTAGGCTGAGACGGTCGAGCGCACGCTTGGTTTTCTCGCGCATACTGCGTCTGTCGATGCCGCCGAAGCGACCGGTCGGCTCACGCCCAAGGAACATGTTTTCCGAAATCGTCATGTTGGGAAGCAGCGACAGCTCCTGGAAAACCGTGGATATACCCGCTTCCAAGGCTGCCCGCGGATTGGCAAAGTCAACGACGCGCCCCGCACGGCGGATCGTACCGCCATCAGGTTGGTGCACGCCGGCAAGGATTTTCATCAGCGTCGACTTGCCGGCACCGTTTTCGCCCATCAAGGCATGCACGGTGCCTGGCTCCAGCGTCAGCGACACATCACGAAGTGCGACATTCCCGCCGAACGCCTTGGATATGCCGGCCATTTCAATGAGATATGACATGGATTTTCTCGCTCGAAGGGGGAGGCGGGCTGACGCTGCCTCCCGCACGCTCAGCTCAATGCTTGGCGTAGAATTCCTTGAGTTGTTCTTCGGACAATTCCGACGGCCACCAGACATTGGCCGACAGGTCATCCCGGTAATATTTCTTGACCTTCTCGAGGTCCCAGCCCGGCGGGTTGTAGTCGTAGTGTTTGTGCAGTTCCCTGCCCTCCAGCAGTGCTACGGCAGCTCGAACGCCAGCTGCCCCCTGGGCAGGGCTGTACTCCGATGAAACTGACTTGAAGCCGTCGGCGATCCATTGGCCAAAGAAGCCGTTATTGCCCTCCCCGGAAATCGGTGGGATGGCAGCGCCAAACTGCTTGAACACGTCGACACAGGCCCGCGTCATGTCCGCGCCGGACGACCAGATACCGTCAACATTGGGATCGCTGAGATAGAGTGTCTCGCAGACCTTCTTGGCCTTGTCATACTGCCAGTCGCCGTGCTCCTCCGCGATGATCTTGATGTCAGTACCTTCCAGCGACTGCTTCAGACCGTTGTAGCGATTGGTGTCTTCCGGATGACCAGCCAAGCCGCGCAGCACCCAAATATTACCCTTTCCGCCGAGTTCCTTGACGAGGAAGTCGCCCATGACCTTGCCGAAATGCTCGGCGCCCCCCTGGATTTCCGTAGTATAGGCCTCGGATGTGATACGCCCTGTGTGCAGTACGACCGGGATACCCGCCGCGACAGCCTTCTCGATGCTGGCATCGGCCGAAGTCGATGTGACCGGCTGGACAATGATTGCATCGACCTTCTGGGCGATCAGGTCTTCGATGTCGGCGACCTGTTTCTTCTGGTCGAAGCCTGCATCAAGCAAGATGAACTTTGTGATGCGTTTGTCGCGATTGGCGGCGGCTTGTGCTTCATGCGCCACCTGCACGGTCCAGGTATTGGCGTTCACACCGAAGCTGCTCATACCAATGACCCAGGGCGCGTCCTTCTTGTATTTGCCCGCTTCCACCGTCGGGTTGTTGTCGGCGCGGGTCGTTACCCCTTCGAGAAGGGGCACCTCCTGGGCAAGGCTATTTGTTGCAAAGATCACACCAGCCAACAAAACCGATTGGCCGATTTTCCTAATGATACTGCTCATATGTCTCCTCCAAAAGCAGTGTCCGATTGAGGGATTTGTCGACCGTTGGACATGCGGCATCGGCAGCCCGTGACCACGTCCGGTGCTCATGCACAGCTCTTTGAAACGACCGAAAACTCTCCTCCGGCCGCACAAAAAACACTCGATTTTTCGATTGTCAATAGTTATTCAGAGTGAATGACTATTTGCCGTTCTTGCAAGGCCACCCTGTGAATGCGATGTGAAACGGCAGTGCGACACTGCGGAGGGGATCGTGAAACGGACCGTTCTTTGCTTCGGAGATTCGAACACCCATGGCCAAGTTCCTGGCCTTGGCCCGCTTGAGCGTTATCGCCGGGAACAACGCTGGGCTGGCGTGTTGGCAGGGTTGCTCGGATCGGAATGGCAAGTCATCGAGGAGGGATTGAGCGGCCGTACGACTGTCCATGACGACCCGATCGAGGGTTCACTGAAGAACGGCCGCACCTATCTTCGCCCCTGCTTACAAAGCCATACGCCGCTTGACCTCATCATCATCATGCTTGGAACTAACGACCTGAAGCGGCGCTTTAATTTACCGCCGTCGGAGGTCGCTATGGGAATCGGCTGCCTGATACACGACATCCGCGAACTCTCACCTGGCCCTGCGGGCCACGACCCGGAAATCATGATTGTCGCTCCACCGCCGATGCTTGATGATCTTCGCGAGTGGGAATCGATCTTCTCCGGAGCGCAGGAAAAATCCCGCAAACTGGCATTGGAGTTCGAGATCATGGCGGATTCGCTGGAGGCGCATTTCTTCGATGCAGGCACAGTCTGCCAATGCTCGCCATCGGATGGCTTCCATATCGATGAAGCGGCACACCGCCAACTTGGCGAGGCTCTGGCGCAGGAAGTGCTGGCGATTGGATGGACCAATGCCTAAACCCGGCCACGTGATCACGAATTCTTCCGGGAAGGGGCGCCGCCTTGCCTGATATGCGTTTCGCTCCGCCCAACCCGCTTCGCATCGCGGATCGCGCGAGCGGTCTCAACTCACTGAGTGTACGGAGCCACAACGAGCGCCTGGTGCTTTCGCTGCTTTTACAAAATGAAGCGACGACGCGACTTGAAATCGGCGAGCAGACGGGACTTTCGGCTCAGACAGTTTCGGTCATAGTGCGCTCGTTTGAGCAGGAAGGCCTGGTCGTGCGCGGCGAGGCGCAAAAGGGCCGTGTCGGTCCCCCGACCACGCCGCTTATGCTGAACTCAAAAGGCGCTTATTCCATCGGTGTCAGCGTCGGATACCGCAACATTCATATCGTCGTCGTCGATTTCATCGGCACAGTCCAATATCATCGGGTGATGCCGCACAGGGTGACTGGTGCATTCGATGCACCACAGGCACTTGCGCTCGAAATTCACCAGGCGACCGCCGGCCTTTCGGAGAGCCAGAAGGGACGGATTGCTGGCGTCGGCCTTGCGCTTCCAACCTCGCCGATCCAGTCAGGCCCGAACCAGGACGAATTGCACCGTTATCTGGAAACGGAACTGGGTCTACCGGTTTTTGTGCAGAATGACATCACAGCGGCGGCCGGTGGCGAGAGCATGTTTGGCAGAGCCCGCCAATTGCAGGATTTCCTGTTCTTCTATCTCGGCGCCCGTCTGCATGGCCGCCTGGTGCTCAACCACCAGATCTACAACAGCAATTCGCCACTGAGCTACGATGTCGGAGTGCTCGCTCTGGAGCGCTGCCTGCCCGCGATCAACGACACCACGGAAGGGCTCTGGGGGCAGGAACTATCCTGGCCATCACTCGGATCGCCCCTGGTCAGCTGGCAGCAGACCTGTGCGGACAACCTGGTCCAGCTGACCAGATCGCTACTGCAGTTCATTGAACTGAAGACCGTGGTCCTCTCTTCTTTCGTTCCGCGGGACATTTGCGAGGCGCTCTGCGTTCTCATCCGGCAAGAAATCCCGTCCGTAAATGCGATCGTAGGTGCGGCTCCCATCGCCCCAAAAGCTGTCGGGGCCGCCAGCCTGCCTTTCAATTCACGCTTCATGGTGCACTAGCGGGGCCCCCGGACAAAAGGCCAGCTGGCAAATGGCCTCGGGCGGGGCAGCTGTTTCACGAGGAGCGTGTTGCTGTTTGCGCCGGTGCCCTGGGCCCGTGTACTCGGTGACGTCGAACACACCGACCGCCGCCGCTTTCGGCGCACAAGCAACACTGAACCATCAGCGCTACTGTCCAGTGCTGTCGAACAATTCCGAAAAAACCGAATTCGCTGGCAGGGTGGCGCGCCTGGTTTCGGACAAGGTCGATATGAACACACCTCCGGTCATGGGCGGGGAAGACTTCTCTTCATGCTCAATGCGAAGCCCGGTGACCTTTATTTATCTTTGTCGGCCAGGGCGACACGGTAGATCTCCACCATCCCGCATACGACCTCCACGACGTGATCATCCCGATCGGCTCCTCCTATTGGGCTAAGCTCGTGGAAACGGCACTGCCTGTGAATTAGGACCGGTCAGCAACACCTGTGGTCCTTGGACACGCTGGCAAGGCAAGCCACTGCCTGGCGAACCTGGGAGCCAACCACCGTATAAAGCATTGATGAAGAACGATAATGGTGGGCCCGGAGGTACCGCTACAAGAAAATCAATGGCTTGGTTCGCCAACCCATATCCGTCATATGATCTCGTGTGCTTGGGCGAACCCAAGGGTCGAGATGGGGAATGGCCTCGGCTTCCATGAAGGGTGGAGGGTGGAGATCTGCGGCCTATTTACAACCAACTGCTGAGCAGCCTTCGCACCGAGAGGCTCTGAACTTCGCCCTCGTTATTGATCAACGGCCGACGGAGATCAACCACGCGTTCGGAGGTGTTATCTTGCGCCATTGTCCGATGATCGAAATATCGATCATCCAGCAGTTCCTTGAGCAGTCCATCGGAACACTTCCCGCTGAAGACGTGCCTGATGGACTACCAGGTCTACCGCCGCGTAGCCACAACGAAGATAATGCGACGTCCAGGATATCGGGTAAGTCGAAAATCAAGCCGGCTGCACGATCCGCCTGTGGCGACAGTAGAAGATACGCGAACAGTGGCAGGTCAAGAGACGCAGCGGTTTCAGCCAGAGCTTCGCGAAGATCAGCTGTATCCATACTCCCTGAGAGACGTTCGGCAAATCTATGGAAGATCTCGTGCAACCTGGTCGGCTACGACATGACACCATTGGACGAATTGGTTCGGAACGCAGTGATCGTCCCTGAAGCCTGCAGTGAATCCTTTCAGAGGCGTGGGAGTTGCGGCCGCCGGGCAGTCTTTTGCTTGCTCGGAGATCAGCTTGCGCCGTAACTGGTAAGCAGATGCAACAACCCCTTGGAGTGAGCGAGGAGGTCCCGCCGCTCGCTCACTCATCGAAGCTCGATTGAGCGGAGCGCGAGCCCAGCTCAATTGAAGGCAGCGATATCTCGTTCGTTCTCCCGAGAAACGGGGGAGAGCATTCGCGCAAAAGCTTCAACCCGCCAGTTTCGCCGCGACCTCCGCGATATGTCTTCCCTGGAAACGCGCACCTTCAAGTTCAATATCCGAAGGCTGCCGGCTGTCGTCGTTGCCGGACAGTGTGGAGGCTCCATAAGAGGAACCGCCGACGATCTCGTCCATGTTCGTCAGACCAGGATAACTATAGGGCAAGCCGACAACGATCATTCCGAGATGGAGCAAGACGGTGTGGAAGCTGAGGATCGTGGCTTCCTGTCCACCATGCTGGGAGGCTGTCGAGGTGAAAACGCCGCCGACCTTCCCTACCAATTTGTTCTCGAACCACAGACCGCCGGTCTGATCCAGGAAGTTCTTCATCTGAGCAGCCATCATTCCGTAACGGGTCGGCGTCCCGAAAATGATAGCATCATAGGTCGGAAGCTCTTCGACCGTGGCGATCGGCGCAGATTGATCGAGATGATATCCTGCTTGGTGTGCGATCATTTCCGGAACCAACTCCGGAACACGCTTGATCGCGACCTCCGCACCAGCCGCTCGGGCTCCTTCGGCAATCGCGTGCGCCATGGTCTCGATATGACCATAAGCTGAATAATATAGAACCAAGATCTTTGCCATCACGCTCTCCTATGTAAAGCCGGTGGCATGTATTGCGTTGCTTGAATGCGCGTAAGGTAGGTCCATGCATAATTGTGTTGTGAAAATCACAACACAATGCGAAGCCGACTAGCCTCTTTTCCCAAGGCTTTGCTTCGTCTTTGGCGATCAGCGCCGTTCCATCATCCGCAACATGGTTTTGCTCCGCCAGGCGATTGTGGCGCCGGCTCACGGCGTCCTTAATCCACGCCATCGGCGCTTCCCGGCAAAACGAAGCCATCCAGCAATGGCGCTGGTCGGCGAACGCACTTGCATGAGCGAGGTCATCGGCCGAGCGCTCGACACTTCAACCAGGAGGAAAAAATGGCTCAAGATGCACGCGTACGCGGCTACCATCACGTAACGTTCTGTGTCGGTAGTGCCCAAGAAGATTACGATTTCCACGTGAAGGCGTTAGGACTGCGCCTGGGAAAGAAAACGGTTCTCTTCGATGGCCAAGAACCTATCTATCACTTGTACTACGGCAATGGTTCGGGTGACGAAGGCACACTCCTGACCTCCTTCCCCATGAGCTGGCGGCCTCGAGGTCAACGGGGTTCGGGACAGGTAACCTCGATCACTCTGTCTGCTCCTGCAGGAAGTTTGTCATTCTGGAAGCAGCGTCTCACCAATCACGGTTATCACACGGAATACATTGAACGCTTCGGCGAACGCCGTGTCGTCTTCGATCATCCGGCAGGCATCGAATACGAGATCATGGAAAGCGTCTCATCTGAACCCTCACCATGGACTGGCGCAGGAGTGGATGGTGAGGTTGCCATCCGCTCTATCGGAGCCGTTACCGTCTCGGCGCGTGATATCCCAGAATTCGACGCTTTCCTGAAGGACGGTATGGGTTTCGCACAGATCACGTCCGACGGCCCACACTATCGCTATGCCATCGACGACGGAACTTCCGGGAAAATACTCGAAGTTTTGCATGAGCCGGAAATGCCCCAAGGGACGTGGACGTTCGCGCAGGGGGTTGTCCATCACATTGCATTCGACATGGGTGATCGCCAAACGCAGCAAAATCTGAAACTCCACCTAGAGGGTCTCGGGTTCACAGATGTCTCCGAGCCGAAGGACCGCAACTACTTCACCTCAGTCTACTTCCGAACTCCAGCAGGCGTGTTGTTCGAAGCGGCCGTAACCAATGAAGGCGGCTGGTTGAAGGATGAGACCCTCGATTCGCTCGGCGACAAGATTCTTCTGCCGCCATGGCTCGAGAGCGAAAGGGGAAATATCATCCCACGCCTTGAACCCATCGTCGCGGGGCCGGCCACATTGGCGGACTGACGACCAATGAAAGGCTCACTTACCAGCGACACGACGGCGTCAGAAATTGACGCCGCCACTGCTGCCGAGGGCCGTTATCAGGCCCTTCCGCTCAAAACGGTGATCTGGGGCGAGGGAAGCCGTTTTCGCATCGGAGAAGAACTCGATCGCCTTCGAAAACCTCGAGCTCTGTTGATTACCACCAAGAGCCTGGAAGCAGAGGGCGGTCTGCTCCAAGGGCTCATCGGAGCCCTTCAGCATCGGTTTTGTGGACTTGCGCAAACGGTTCCGGCCCATGTCCCTCTGACGTCAGTACTCGCGATCGCCGAGCACGCCCGTCAGAGCGACATTGACGTGCTCGTCGCGTTCGGTGGTGGAAGTGTGATCGACGCGGCAAAAGCGGTTTCGCACGTCCTTTCGAATGAGCAAGATCACGCTCCTCTTGTCGGCGCCGTGCCAACGACGCTGTCGGGGGCCGAGTTCTCGCATTTCTTCGGGATGACGGAGAAGGACGGGGAGGAAACGTTCAAACGCAGTTTCGCAGAAATTTCCGCGACCCCGGCTCTTGTCGTTCTTGATCCGGCTGTAGCCGCTGCCACACCCGAAGCGCTATGGCTGAGTTCGGGGATCAAGGCGCTCGACCACGCGATCGAGGGGTTGCTCTGCTCCCCTACCCCGCAAATTACGGATACCCTGGCTTTGGCTGGCATTCAGCGGATGGTCCGAGCTCTATCGTCACCCGAATGGAGAGCCGTCCCGGTACGCCTCGAAGCACAGCTTGCTGCCTGGAGTTGCTACTTTGCTGCCGCGAATGTGCAATTTGGCCTCAGCCATCGCATCGGTCACGTTCTTGGTGGATCGTTCGGAGTTCCACACAGCCTCACATCGTGCATCACTTTGGCTCCAGTGATGGAAGCTTTTGCAGCAATCGATCCGGAGCGCCTTAACACGGTCGCTGCTGCGCTAGACCCAGCGGATTCCTGTGCCGGACATGGCAGTACGGATCCTTGGGAAGCGGCCCTCAGACTGAGGGAGCTTGTCATCCGGCTAAGACTGCCGACGCGTCTGCAAGACATCGGTTTCGCGCAAAGCACAACTCTCAAAGTCGCGGCTCTCGTTGCCGAACGATACCCCGCTGCGGCCGAGCGCCTGGGGCCAGGATGGCGCCAGGAACTCCCACGCCTTATCGAAGCAATGTACTAGGAAAATCGATATGTTTCCGGATGAAAACCTGTCGGCGCGTCAGCTGATTGACGCGTTTCGTGTTCGCAAACTCTCGCCCGTCGAAGTCATTCAAGCAGCGGCGCGACGGATAGATCAGATCAATCCATCGATCAACGCGTTGACAACGCTTTGCCTGGATCGGGCGCTCATCGAAGCTCGGGCGTCGGAGCGACGCTACTTGGAGAGTAAAGCGCTGCCCCTTGATGGCGTTCCGTTCGTTGCAAAAGATCTACTCGACACAGCCGGCATCCGTACGACATATGGCGCCGTTCATTTCGCCAATCATATCCCCACCAAGGATGCCGTAGCTGTCGAACGTCTGCGGACTACCGGTGCCATCCTGCTCGGCAAAGCCGCCACGCATGAGTTTGGCTGGGGTATCACCACGACGGGCCGGCTTCATGGACCGACCCGCAATCCGTGGAATCTCGACCGCGTGCCTGGAGGTTCCAGTGGCGGCTCGGCTGCTGCACTTGCAGCTGGTTTGGTCCCAATCGCCATTGGCTCTGATACCGCCGGTTCCATTCGCATCCCGTCAGCCTTCTGCGGAACCGCCGGGCTGAAACCAACCCGCGCTCGCATACCCGTCGAGGGAGCTACTGCACTTGCGCCCAGCCTCGATCACATCGGACCGATGGCCCGTGTTCCATCCGATCTCCCGCTCGTCCTTGCAGCCATGGACGGACGGTTGGCTGGCCAGGCATCGTCCGATTTTTCCCAACACAACCCAACCGATCTGCGGGGGCTGCGCATAGGGGTGGTGCGCGATATGGATACAGTCGAACTGGCGTCCGACCATGCCGCGGTGTTCGACCGCGTATTGAGCAGATTAAGGTCGCTCGGCGCAGAAATCATCGAAATTGCGTGGCCATTACCCCAGCTCAGCGATCCCTACGCGATCCTTGCCCCGATGATCCTCGCTGAAGCGCACCACTATCATCAATTGATCCTACGCACCTTTCCCGAACGCAAATCGGAATACAGCAATGCCGTTTTGGATCGCCTCAAGCTGGCAGGTGCCATCACATCTTCTGCCTATTTCGAGGCAGTGGAACGGCGAGCAGATTTTCGGTCGGGCATGGAACGTATCTTGTCACAGGTGGATGCGATCGTAAGCCCTGTATCGGCAGGCTCTCCAGCGTCCATCGGAACCGACTACGTCGATCACCGCGGCTCGAAAGTCGAATTTCGTAAGCTTGTGATGAGCTACACGGCGCCACAGAGCCTGTCGGGACTTCCGTCTTGTGCGGTCCGCGCCGGTTTCGACATCGACGGCTTGCCGATCGGCATCCAGTTCACCGGGCGAGCCTGGGACGATGATCGTATCCTGTGGCTGTCGGACGTCTTCGGGACGAGCGATCCTGAGATTTCACAGCGCTGGCCAAAAGCTTAGGCGAAGACGCTGGCAGAAATCCGAACAGTCACGCTCAGCGGGTCGTCAGATAAAGGCGCGCTGGAAATGCTCAGCGAGATGTTCGACGACAGCGCGCGCACGGCCTGGAAGACGAGCGCTTGAGGGAAACAGAGCGAACACGCCAACCTCCGGCAGTGCGAAATCCTCAAGCACGCGAACCAGTTTTCCTTCTGCGACATCGTGCTGGACAATGAAGTTCGGCAAGCCCACCAAACCTCGGCCGGCGACAGCTGCTGTCAACAGCGCATTGCCGTCATTGGTGCGCAGCCGGTATTTGGTGCGAGTGGCTTTCCAGCTCCCATCGACCATGAAACGCCACTGGTCGCTCGGATTCATGTTCGTGTAGGCAAGGCATTCATGGTGCTCCAGATCGTCCGGCGTCATGGGGCGGCCTTTTCTTTCAAGGTATTGCGGGCTGCAGACAACACAACGTCGGACGGTACCAAGCCGTCTTGAGACAAGAGCAGAATCCTTCAGGTCACCGATCCTGATTGCCAGGTCGAAACCACCTGCAACGATGTCGGCATAACGGTCATTGAGATCCAGATCGGCTTCCAGCCCCTCATGCAGTGCCATCAACGTCATCAGAGCCGGCAGCACATGCAGCGTCCCGAGATTTGTCGGCGCCGTTATGCGCACCAGCCCTCGTATCGCGACAGCGCCGGCACCAACGACTTCCATTGCCTCGTCAATGTCATCCAGTGTTCTGCGCGCACGCTCTAGGAACCCACTGCCTAATTCTGTCAGAGTAACCGCATGCGTGGTGCGGCTTACCAGCATCGCCCCCAATCGGCGTTCCAGCGCACTTAAGCGACGGCTCACAACGGATTTGGATATGCCGAGACGATCCGCTGCTTTGGTAAAACTTCCCGTTTCGGCCACGTGCAGAAACGCTTCCAGTTCTTCCAGGCTCGGGCGCATATCGTTTGCTCGTGCTGTTGCATAGCGCGCAACGCGCTTTTCTAAACATCACAGGTACCATCCAATCTTGCAACAGCTAGATTTCACTTGCCGGCAAATTTCGAAAACGTCCGCGCACGATTGAGTGGCGTTCGCCGGCATCAACGAAGCAAAGGGAGGACCTCATGAGACGCGCTTTGATACAGATTTGTACCGCAGTCACATTGTCGGTTGTCGCAACCGCCGCACTCGCTGGAACCGCGGTCACCATCAAAAAGTTCAGCATCGCGGATGCTCCGCTCACCAGATTGTATCCGGAGAAACCCATCGAACTTGGGGACGTCATCGACAGAACGTCCGAGAGCACCATGACGGTGGGTTATGGACGCTACAAATCGGGTGAATCCAATGAATGGACAGTCACCTATGACGAAGCGCTTATCATCACCCGTGGTAAATTCACGGTGGTGAACGACGGCACCGAGTACACCGCATTGCCTGGAGAGGTGATCTATCTCAAGAACGGCACCAAGGTCCTGTACCGCGCGGATGATGATGTGGAACTCGTCTACGTGACCCATCCTCACTGGCGCCAATAGCCGTTCTAACTCGCCGAACCGCGCAGCGGCGACTGGTTTTCATTTCGAACACGACCCCTGCGCAGTTCACACACGATAGTCGCCGCCTTCCAACCAAGGGGGTTCCATGCATACCGCGCACCCGATGACTGACGAGCAGCGAAAATTGGTCGCTTTGGAGTACTTCAACGCGATCGACAACAGCAGCACTTCCGACGGTCGACCTTTTCTGGAGTTGTTCGCTGAGGACGCCCAGGTGTTCTTTCCCAAATGGGGGCTCGCCAGCGGGCGGGTCGAGATCGGCCGCTTGTTTGGGGACGTCGGCGCGACGCTAACGCAAATTCGTCATCACACCGAAGACTTCAACTGGATATTCTCCGGCTCCGAAGTCGTCGTCGTCGAAGGCCGTACCAGCGGCCAACACCTCGACGGCTCCTGGGAAATGGACCAGCCAAGCTGGGGAAGCGGGCGCTTTTGCGACGTCTTTCAAATTCGTAATTTTATGATCCAGCGGTGTTTCGTCTATCTCGATCCCGACTACGCAGCAAAGGACACCGGCCGTTACCGGTGGCTCAAAAAAACCGGAAGACCCGCAGCAAGATCACCTTATGCTGGTCTGTGGTGAAGGTTGGTTTGCGTGTCGCAACAGCACCATGATGCGAGAGATGGGAAGCATGAATCCTGAAACGCTCACGCTTTTGACGCAGCCGTCTCCCCTATTTCCTGTGGTCTGAATCGTTCATTTTCATCCGTTTTGCTCGGAATGTGGAGGATCTCGCCCGAGCAGGCATCCGCCGCGGCGGCGTTGTTTTGGTTGGTGCGGGCACGATTGCAATGACGGTTGCAAGCCTGCTTTTCTTGAACCCAGCCACAGTGGCCAAGGCGGTGTTGGCTTGATCCTGTTCACGCTCGGCTCGGATCTGCTCTTCCACCGATGGTGGATCTACCATGATCCGAATCTGCGCATCGTCCATCAACAATTTGCCTGTGAGCATCTGGCGTTGAGTGGCGGAATTGTTGGGCTGATGGTCGCCGGTTAGTGCCGTATCGGCATCAGGCGAGCGTTGCCGCAACCGTCATCACACGGCCAATGATCGCAGCGCGGAACTCGGGAAAATCTCCACATCATCCCAAGGTCCTTGCCCCTGCATTCATTGGCGAGGTGTCAACTGGGCGCCGCTCGATCTGCCCCGGCTTCCCAATCAATGCGCAGCTTTATGCCATGAGCAGCGATGGCTCTGAGACTGCGGACTTAGCCAGAGTTGTTGCCAAGAACACAAAATCCTCTGACTGTGATCAGAAGGCGATCAAACTGGAAAACAAAGGGAGAAGGAATGATTTACAGCCTCACCCCTTACTCCCCTGACAGGCGGCGCGCCTCGGCAGCTAAGGCCGCCAATGTGGGTAGGTTACGTAAACAAGCTCAACGTCCGTATTTGCGCGATAGAAAATTGTCGTATCCTTCTTTAGATAGATCACCTCCCCGAGAGCGGCCGTATAGTCTTCTCCGTCATAGACGACGGTGAAATTGCCCTTGGTGATAACCAGGGCCTCGTCGTAAGTGACCTTCCAATCATTAGCTTCACCCGATTTGTAACGGGCGTAGCCTATGCTGATAGTCCCACCGGATCTGCGATCTATCACGTCTCCGAGTTCGATGGTTTTCTCGGGATAGAGCTTGCTAAGAGGGGCATCAGATATATTGAATTTCGCAACTCTCACCGGGGTTGAGCCTGCATTTTGAGCGGGGTTGTCCATGAGGCATCCTTCTTTGCTTCCTGAAAGCGGAATTCGCTTCCAGCCGGCTCAAAGACTAGTCGCCTGATAATCGAACGGTATCGACCACGCTTCGAAAACCGCGTTGCATGACATGCAACAGTCATGGCGGGTGCATTGGATGACGTTGAATGTTGTTTGTTCAACAACACGATGATGCATTTGCCGAGCCTAGAAGATCCTCTTCCGCACAATATAGTCGGCTTAGGAGGAGTGAGGGATGGCAAGAATTCTCGTACTTTACTATTCGTCTTATGGGCACACCGAGACCATGGCGCATGCCATCTCGGCAGGTGCCTGCCAAGCTGGAGGCCAGGTAGTTGTCAAACGCGTCCCAGATTTGGTGCCGCCAGCCATTGCCGCGAAGGCCGGATACATTGTCAATCAGCCGGTTCCCACAGCCTCTGTCGCTGAACTGCCCTCGTACGATGCGATCATCTTTGGCACCCCGACACGCTACGGGATGATGGCCGCCCAAATGAAGAACTTCCTCGATCAGACAAGTCAACTATGGGCCCAAAACAGGCTGGTCGGAAAACTGGGAGCGGTCTTCACCTCTACGGGTCTTCAGCACGGCGGTCATGAAGCGACAATCCTAAGCTTTCACACCGTTCTGCTTCATCTTGGCATGATCGTCGTTGGCCTCCCCTATAGCTATGGCGGCTTAACCCACATGGACGCACTCGTTGGTTGCTCCCCTTACGGAGCATCCACCTTATCGGGCAAGCGCGGCGAGCGAACTCCCACGGAGATCGACCTTGAAGGGGCAAAGTTTCAGGGGCGCCATCTCGCTAGTCTAGCTGCCAAATTGGCTGGATAAGAAGGTGCCAACTGCCACGTTTGCGAACTCGAAATAGTCCCATCCGAGGTTTGAGAACTTAAGCGAAGTGACATGCCTTCAGCCAGCTCTCGCAAAGAAGCTTCCAAAGGCGCTGCGGGCGCTGTTCGCACCCGAAAGACTTCTGACCTTTGCCGGCGGAGATCAGTCACGCGGCCGGGCGCGACAAGCCAGCCGAGATCGAGCTCAAAGCACCGGAATACCGTATCTTCATCTTGCTGCCGTCGTCTGGTGATCGATGTATCCGGTCATCCAGCAGCTGGTGTCGGAGGACCCGTTCCGATGCCGTTGCTGAGCCGTCGTAGACCGCCGCGCAAGAACCAGCAAGCCAGCCATCGCTGTTCAGCTGCGCATCCACCCCTCGGTCTGTCATGCCAGATGGGTGATCCCTACGCCTTTGTGAGTACCCCAAAAGGGACTAGAGCTTGCGCTAACGAGGAGGTATCCTGTCGCTCTGTATAGTCCCAGATGTACGTGGGCCCCCATTTCAAAGGGGCAGTTCATCCGGCCTGGGTTGGATGCAAATGGCAACATTTGCAAGAGTGGGGCTCACTGAGCCCCCTCGTCCAACCGTGTAACTTGGGTCGGTAAGGGCAACGCGTCATGGACATAAAGATCGGACCAGCAAAGCGACCAGGAGTCGAGAAGACAATCCTCAGACAGCCCCTCGAGTTGATCGAGGTGGATATCAGCGGCGATGAAGTCCAGCTACGGTTTTGCGCGGGCTGCCTCTACGACGACAAATCCTTTTACCGCTATACGATGCGGTTCTCACGCAACGAGATGCAGGAATTGCTCGCGACAGTCAGGCGCATCGATCCAAAGTGGCTGCTGGATCTGGCACCTGTCTGCCTGGAAGCTTGACGGCCGCGGGGCCAAAAGGCGGCTTGGCAAATCGAGGTGGCTAACTATGACTGTCGTGTCATCGGCAGGTCGGCGAGCGTAGCTGAACTATCCAATAAGCTTAGGATCAAGCTGTCCTTTTTGGCGACCCTCCAGTCACGCGGTTCCGTTGAAAACAAAAAAGCCGATCGATAGGCTTTCGGCAATCAAACTGAAACTTGCGACGCTCTTACCGATACGGCCAGTGTATTGGATGAAAGCCGTCGACAGTCAAAAGACTGCAATCGGGTGAATGGTTTGCTGGGTATCGAAAAACCAGGCACACAGGACAGATCAGCAAGCGCGCGATTGGCTCGCTCGCTGCATCCTGCTGCAGCTCCGGCAGTCGTACGCCCGCTCTTTGAAAACTCCCTGTCAGTATTGAACAGAACTGGAGCCTGGCACATTGCCAGAGATCTTTGCCAAGAGTTCGTGCCGCAACACGCACGGGTCCGGTACTGGCGCCTTGGTAGCTATCCTCCAGAGGGCCTGGCTCGCAAGATCGCCGCCCGGTTGATGATGATGGAGATCAACTGGCTTAAGGACAGTCGACGATGCCTGATTGGATCCCGAGCCATCAAGGAAAGCACGCGGATTTTTCTCGATCCGCTGTTCGTGTTGAGATCAGAGCTGGCTGAAAGGGACATCGTGCTTTGCCACGACGTCGGCCCTCTAAGTCACGGCGATCTCTATGGTGCCGCGACCGTCGACAACTATCGCATTGCGTATGAAAAAATCCGCAGGCATCGGCCAGCCCTTGTGTTCGTCAGCGACTGGTCGAAGAACAATTTCATTTCGATCCATGGCTCGGACTTCCGGTTCCTGACCACGATCCCGCTTTACGTGCGCACGGGCCTGTTTGAAGGCCCCCTCGAGGCCCTCCCCGGGCTCGATGGCGCCTTCTTCTTGACGGTCGGCGCCTTCGAAACCCGCAAGAACCAGATTGCTGCGCTTGAGGCATATCGGGACAGTGGCTTCTATCAGCAGGGCATCAAATACGTGCTCTGCGGCTCACGAGGCGATGGACACGACAGGATCATCGCGTTCGCGAAATCGGTGCCCGGCGTCGTCGTTCCGGGATATGTCCCCGACAGCCAGTTGCGCTGGCTCTACACGCATGCCGAAGCATTTGTTCTGCCAAGCTTGCTGGAGGGATTTGGCATGCCTGCATTGGAGGCTGCTCATATGGGCCTTTTGCCTATCGTCTCCGAAGGAAGTGCCTTGGTTGAAGCCGTGGCGGGTGTCTGCTTGCAAGTACCAGCCAAGGACCCGGCCGCAATCGGAGCGGCCATGCGGCACGCCCTTTCGCGAAGCTCGCCCGAAAAAACGGAGACTAGCCAGAGGCTGCGGGAAGTTGCCGCGCATGCATCGAAGGAACAGTTCTTGCGCAGATGGAGAGAGCTTCTGATCGAGCTGTGACAGTTGCGTCGGACGCGCGTCTATGAAGGCAGCAGCGTCTGGCGCGCAGATGGCCGAGAGATATCGAAAGCTGGTGTCGATTGTACCGTCCGATGCAGACGGTGTGGCGCAAAGTCGGCCGCTGTGCGCAAGGCTTTGATCCTCGTGGCGGAAACAACGGCAACTGCAATAAAAAAGAGGACGCCTGGGTCGGCACTGCCACCCGACACCGAACTGGCAACCACGCTGGCGAATGAGGCATTCCTGATGCTCAAGACGACGGCGGCCGTTTCAGGCGCCACCCATTCCTGCACGCCCCTCAATCCACGGATCAGGACACCGAGCAGCATCGCCATCATCAGTGACCCAAAAAGACCAAGCTGAGACAGCACTGCGATCGTCCAGCTTGATGCCCTCGAACTGCCGAACCCAACTCCAAGCCCGCCCGTATCGACAAAGGACTGCAGGCTTTTGACGTTCCAATAGGCACGCTCATGTCCCGAGGCGGAATCAGCCTTGTTGATGATGGTGCTGTTGATAAGCCTCAGGAAGGGATCCAATGCGTCGGCGCGATAAAGACTTACGCCCATGATGCCGACCATCCCCATTACCATCAGCAGAACGATCAATATCTCTTCACGCTCTATCCTACCGCGCAGGACGGATGCTGACATGGAGAGCACGACCGGGATGCACAGCAGAGCGAGGCCGACATAGGCCGTCGAAGACGTCGACAGGATGGTCAGGAGAAGCAGGATGGCCGACAGCCACAAGGCAAGACGCGACTTGGTGCGTCTCCAGTAGGTGTAGGAGAACGCCAGGCAAGCCAGGGAAGCGCCGGCAAACGCAGATGCCTCGGAAAAAGGTCCGGTAATGCGCGCGAAGCCTGCCTCATAGGCGTTGCTTATTATGGCATAGTTGGCGGTTCTGATTGGCGAGAGCACATCGCCAATCCCCGAATTCTTGCTTACAAAATCGACCATTCCCATGCCGGTGTGGAGACCGCACCACAAGAAGAAACCCCGGCGTATCTGGTCGATCCTTTCGCTCTGCAACAGCAGGATGCAAAGTGCGATGGTGGTGAGCCCACCGAGAATGAAATAGCCAGTCTGAGAGATATTGCCCGAGATTGGGGTCAGCGAAGCTTCCACGACGGTACCGCGGATTTTCGATTGGACAAAGACGACCGTCTGCCCCGCAAACAGCCGCGGAAACAACCAAGCTCCGACAATGGCGTAAACCATGAGGCTTGCGAGAATCCAGATCGGACGGATGCTTCCGAACACGCTTCCAAGATCGAACCAGATGCGACGTCTCGCAGCGACGACCGTGACGAGCAAAACCTCGAACAGGGTGAAGATCAGCGGGGATGACCCGCCCAGGAAAGTAAGGGTCACGGCGGCCGTGGCTCCGAATGCCTGGGATACGATCAACCCGACCAGCAACGCACCCCGGACATAGTAAGCAAGGACGAGAATTGCCAAGCACACCAGAAGACCCGGCAAAGACACCTGCATGCTGACTGAGCCTCTCGCTCGGTTGACCTTGACAATCTTGCCGTCAGGCGCGCCTCAATGATGCATCTTTCGACACGCCTGTACGCTCGGCAAGTGAGCCAAATGGCGTAGCCTTGCGTTCCGCAGGAAGCCGTAGTTTTCCAGCCAGTGCGACGCAGCATTGCACATAGCGTGAGACTGTGAGGCCATCGGCACAGGCGTAAGACAGCTACATTGGACCGGCGCATGTCCGGCGCGCCCTGCAATGGTTAGGACGATAGCTTTTCGGACCGCAGCCAGTCCCATCCTGCGAATGGCTGACCCCAACTGCGCAGGCGCAGACTAAAGAACGCCTCGACGCCGGTAAATGCGGCACTTATACAGTGGCTGTACGCGTGTTTCTGCATACAGTTGTTAGATGTCATTAAGTGGAGAGTGATCGAGTTCTGGGTATGGGCTGGGTTCTTCAGGCTCCGGTATGAGGAGTTAAGCAGTATGACCACCCAAGTTGCGCAACGCGCATTTGGCCCCAAGCAGGTAGAGCAACTCAGGGAAATTTACGAACGGGCGCGGGTCGTGACGACTCAATATCCCGAGTCTCACGTTGCCAACAAAGCTGCGAGGAAGTTGATCGATGCCTTCGAAGCCGCAGCTCGCAGCGAACGAACATGTGAGCACTGGCTGAGTAAAATCGATCCACAGGGAAACGCCTGACGGCCGGGCAAAGTCAACGTCTAGTCGCCCGGCAGCTACGCCTGCAGGCGGTGATCATATGGTCCGGTCAGAGCGATAGGGGAGCCACTGGGGGCTGGCGGGTGGCTCCCCTATCCTGTCGTGCATTATCTGCAGACAGGCCCCGTCCCCGGGTAGACGCAGGCACACCGATGTTCGTCTTGGGCAGCGTAAACCGTCAACGAAGCTTTTGGGCTAAGACATCGCATCGGGCAGTCGGCGCATCGTCCTCCCTTCGGATGAAGTCCGACGGTTCTCTCCCGACTGGCCATCCTCCTGACCTGCGGCACAAAGAAAATTTTTTCAGAAAATTAACTTAGGTTAGCGACCGTTTGTTGAGCATAAATTATTCAATTTTAGGTGGCGTGGGGAGAAGCTGGCGGGCGCTCTAAGTTGCAGAAAGTCCGATTGTGTCTTCGCAGGCTGCTTAGAAAACTTCAAAAATATCCAGGAGTCTTGGGAGGTTTTAGCGGGCCGCCACGATGGCGACGCGTATGGGCGAAAGTGGGGTATTAGTATGGGTTCTGCAATCGGACTGCACAATTTCGTTTCGACAACTCAATCAGAAATCTCGTCGAGCAATACCGGTGAAAGCAACGAACAAGCAGGCAGGGAATGCCTGCTTATCCTGGACGGAAGGGCTTTGGATCGCGAGTGCCTGGCTGGCGCGCTCGAGGACCATGACCTTGGCATGACGGTTGCCGCCATGGGTACAATCGAAGAGTGGCGCAAAAAGAAGGGAGCATATCCGCCCTTGGCTGCCATTCTATTCAACCTTGGCGGACGCAAAATCACGGAACAGAGCATTGCGAATGAGATCAAGCTGATCTCGTCCGAATTCGATTCAGTTCCGGTAATTCTGTTGGCGGACACAGAAGATCTGGCACAAATATTGATGGCCCTCGAATGCGGTGCACGCGGCTACATTCCAACGTCTGTTGGCATTGATATCTGTGTCGAAGCCGTCAATCTCGCAGCAGCCGGTGGCATCTTCGTGCCGGCCAGCAGCGTGCTGCCGATGCGGCATCTGATCGCTTCAGGCAGCCGCGATACGCGTTCGTTGACGACGATGTTCACGCACCGGCAAGCGGAAGTGGCTCAGGCACTTCGGCGTGGTAAGGCGAACAAGATCATCGCCCACGAACTGAACCTGCGTGAAAGCACTGTAAAGGTTCACATTCGAAACATCATGAAGAAACTGAAGGCTACCAACAGGACAGAGGTCGCCTACAAGGTCAACGACCTTTTCGGTGAAGGCGCGCTGGCGCAGGATTGATGATGTTTCAGATGGTCCGCCGGGGAGCGTCCTCGACGGGCCAATTCTTGCCCTTCTTCGCGATCTGACTGATTCGCGATTGGCGCGAACAACACCTGTTCGTCTGACCTTGTCGATGGCCAGGGCTTCGGCCTGACAGCGACCGCTCAAGACACGCTGATAGTCCCCTTCGAAAGGGATGGTCGAGCTCGCAGTCGCCTTACCGCTGCATCACATGACGCACGATTCCTCCAACGGGATCACCGGTCCAGCATTCCGTCGTATTCGTCACTCGCCGCAGACAGAACGACTTTCATCTCCACGACTCCGATGGATCGATTATTGCCAGGAAGGGAGTCGATACGATGAATTTCGCGCCCCAGCTGGCAACGTGATGCATCTGCTTGATGACCTCTTCTTTTATATTCCACGGAAGGATCAGAATGTAGTCCGGCTTTGCATGGTCGATCGCTTGGATCGGCTTGATCGGGATGTGCATGCCCGGCGTAAAACGCCCATGCTTGTAGGGATTTCGGTCAACCGTAAAGTCCAGGAAGTCAGGGCCGATCGAGCAATAGTTGAGCATCGTGTTGCCCTTTCGGGGGGCGCCATAGCCGCAGATTTTCTTGCCTTCGTTCTTGGCTGAGATCATGAACGCTAGAAGATCCCGCTTTGCGCGCCGTGCTTTTTCACCGAACGAGGCATAGGTCGCCATTTCAGTCATTCCATGCCGCTTTTCGCGATCAAGAAGCGCGCCGACCCTGTCGCTTGTGGTCCAATTGCTGTCCTTGTTCGCGAGATAGACACGAAGTGAGCCGCCATAGGTAGACAGTTCTTCCACGTCGACCAGCCGCATTCCGTGCCGGCTGGCCATCAAATCGACGGTCAGCAACGAGAAATATGAAAAGTGCTCGTGGTAGATGGTGTCAAACTGATTTTCCGCCATCAATCGCTCGATATGGGGGAACTCGAGAGTGACCACGCCTTGCGGCTTTAGAAGGAGCTTTATCCCAGCGACAAAGTCATTGAGATCCGACACCTGCGCCAGCACGTTGTTGCCTATGACGAGGTCTGCGCGAAGGCCTTCTGCCAGCATCCGCAGGGCCAGGCGAACGCCGAAGAAATCAACTCTGGTCGGCACACCTTTTTCGAGTGCGGCCCGCGCAACATTGGCTGCCGGCTCGACACCCAGAACCGGAATGCCGAGCGGCAGGAAGTGCTGGAGCAGATAGCCGTCGTTGCTTGCAAGTTCCACGGCAAGGCTGTCGGAACCGAGCCCGAGGCGTTTCGTGATCGCCTCGCAATAAGTCTTCGCGTGGGCTACCCGGCTCGCCGAGAGGGAAGAGAAATAAGCATACTCGCTGAAGATGGTTTCGGGACTCATGTATTCCTTGAGCTGAACCAGATAGCAGGTGTCACAGACTTGGACGTTCAGCGGGTAGTAGAGTTCCAGCTGCTCCAATTGATCGGCCCGCAGGAAGCTCTCGCAGGGCGGTGACATGCCGAGATCGACAAGTGTATGTCGCAGGCACGCCCCGCAAAGTCGGCAGCCGGCCCTCTGGTGCATTGCGTTGTGGTCGCGAATGGCATCAACCGCCTGGATATTCATTACCTGCTCCTTGTCCATCAACTGGAAAAGAGAGACGCAGTGGTCTGACGATGAACCTGACACCACCGCGCCCCTATGAAATGTAGCAGAAGGCTAAAACGGAGCGCCTTTGAGTGCGATTTGCCTATGTGTCGGTTGCCTTAATCCCTAGTGGGAATTGAGCGCGGTTGCGACGCTATCCGGCGAATCCGAACGGTTAAGACAATCGACCCGACATACCGCTATTTGATAAGCTGGATGATGTTTTGAGAACTCTTCTGCCGACACCCTGGCTCAACCCGGCGCCGGCATGGCCGAGGCCTCGCGCATGCCGGCATGACGGGATCTGAATTCGCTCGAATTGATGATGCCCAAAGCCACTGCGTCGCGCGTCATTGAGCCCTTCCGCAACTGGCGGGCATAGGTTTCCAGCCCGTAATTGTCCGCCGGGCGATCCAACAACAGCAGGTAGAGAAAGCTGATGTAAGCGCGGTCCGTCAGGCCGATCGTAGCGTATTTCGCTTCGAATTCCTTGGAGCGGATCATGTCCATGACCACATCGACAACTCCGGCATCTCCGCTCTCGATCGCTTCAGACCAACGCTTCAAGCTGGCGGCGTCACCGTCCTGGCCCAGGACGAGGCAGGACGCAAAAACCGCCTCCCGGGCGTGATTGGATCCATCAGCAGGCTTGGCATCGGCGTCGCAGTACCGCTGTGGCTTGGGCAGCGGTCGCGGGCCCCGCGTGATGTCGCGAACGGCCAGGTAAGCAGGTTTCGGTTCGCCCGCTGTCCATTTGCCGTGGTTGTCGGCGGCAAGCCTGACCAGCCCCATATTGGCTTCGAAGCTCGGGGCCCAATAGGTCTCATCCAGCAGTTCATAGATGTGCGCTGCTTCGACCTTGTATTTGTCCTTGAGTTCGACAAGTCGCATCATTGTTTGCTTGACGCCGTCAGCCTGCTGACGTTCGCTGCGCTGACTGCCGTAGGGGTTGTTGAATTCGGTGACCCAGATGGGCTTGCCGTAAGAGGAAATCTCTCGGAAAGCCCATTCCGGATCTTCCCCATACATATGCCAGACAGAGATGTCCCAGGTGATTCCATCCTGCTTCATCCGTGCAAAGGCGCCGGTATGGCCCCATCCGGCCGTACCCATCGCCTTTCTTATTGTCGGGTCAGCCGCCGTCATTCCATCGGACAGGCCTTTGAGTACGGCGCTCACTTTCACCCAACGCGGGCCGTAGTAATCGAGCACTCCGGTGCCAGCCGCAGTGCCCCATGCGCAAGGATATTGCGATCCATCATCGCGTTTTTCGCAGGGCTTTATGAGGGCGTAGATTTCCATCTCGTTGCCGAGTTCCCAGACTCGGATATCGCCCTTGAACCTGGAGCCAAGAGTAACCGCAAGCTTTCGCGCTTCGGCATAGAGTTGATCCTGGCTGAATTGTTCCAGATCCAGTCCGGGCGTGATCACGGGCAGAATATCGATCCCTCTTTCTTTCCCTGCCGTCACGACCCTGGCCAGCTTATCCACTTCATCTACGGAGGTAACGTTGACCCGATATGATTTGAGGCCGAGGTCCTTGATGAAATCGAGTTGTTTTTCGATTGGAACGTCCGGGTAGGAGATCACCGGATGGCCATTCACTCCCCAGAGCAGATCGGCGGATGCTGGCGCAGCTGTTGTCAGCAGCATTGCAGCAGTGGCAGCGAAACGAAACGACATGGCAATCCTGCCTCCCAGCACGACATTCGATGTTCGAATAGTCGGAACTGCCGGGGTAGGAAGCAATTTGCCTATAAGGGCATATGAAGCCTCGCCGTACCCCTTTTGAAGGCGTAGCCCTGCCCATCAGGCGGCATGACCTTTTGACTGCGATTGCCTCGATTCAACACCCGGACGGTTGGGCGGCCCCGATGAAGCGAACGGATGGGCGGCCGGCTGGGTCGCATGATGGACTATTGGTGGAGTTCTCCGAAATCCGCATCGACCTGGCTCATGAGCTCGAGATAATTCCACGCGATCCACCGCCAGGAATAGCTGCTTGCTCTCGCATGCCCTTTCTCGACCATGTGCTTGCGCAGGTCAGGGTCGATTGCCATTTGGCGAACGTTTTCTACCCACGACCAGATGTCGTCAGGATCCGCATAAAGCGCTGAGTCTCCACAGATTTCGGGCAGACAAGGCGAAGTCGAGGCTATGACCGGGCAACCTGAAGCCATCGCCTCGACCGCGGGCAGCCCGAAACCTTCGATACGCGATGGAAACAGGAAGCAAAGGGCGCCTTCGAGCGCCTTTTTGAAGTCGTCATCGCTTATTCGGCCAAGAAGGACGATGTTCGCAGGCACCTCCGGGACGTACCGCAGGATCGTAGTTTCGTCGACGTCACCCGGCATCCAGAGGTCGAGATCCATCTCATCCAGATAAGGCGCGAGTTCAGCGAGAAGTCCCATGTTCTTATATTCCTGACCCGCTCGGCCGAGGCAGAGGACATAAGGCCTGTTCCGATTGACGGCCAAGGTAGACCTTGCTGAATCCCATTGCTTGGCATGATCGCTGCCGTTGTAGGTGACGACGATGTTCGCCTCAGGGGCGATCCCGAATTCGACCAGATGCCGGCGCGAAAGCTGCGAAACCGTTGTGATCCGAGCAGCTCGCCGGCCCAGCAACGGAAGGATGATGCGATGAGCCCAGCGGAATCCTCGTGCGTAGCTCGAGGGCATCAGCCTTGTATGCATATCGTGGATACAAGCAATCTGACGTCTCAGTACGACGGGTGCCAAGTTGCAAAAGCTTAGCAGGCCCCCAGGCACATGCCATGGCAACTGCGCCTGAACCCAGAATTGAGGCAGTCGAGGCCGGTTGAACTCCGGAATGACCCGTACCGGTATGGCTTTCAGTGGAAGAGCGTCGGCCAGCGGACGTGGCACCACAAGGTCGATTTCCAGGTCATGGCTGAGAGGATGCCCTTCCGAAATGAGGGCATCCAGTGCCATCGTCACCTCGCGAGCGTAGCGCGCAATTCCATTGCGCCGCAGAAGGGTGAAGTCTCCGTTTATTGTCCAACGCCGTCTGGGCAGCCCGAAATCTATCTGTGTCTGGTCGCCATGGCCAATCAGATATCGGGAGAGCCCGGGAAGCGATCGCGCCGATGCTACGGCAACGCTGTTCCCGTTCAAATGCCGGCCTTGCCGCGCCGGCCCCGTGTAGACAGATTTGGCCATAGCCCTTCCCCACCTTGCCGGACCGGCAGCAAGACTAGCATTCTCCGAAACGCAGCGACCCTCGAACGTTTGAGGTACTGGCACCATCCGCTCTCGCCTGGCTGGATGAGGCCTGACGGCTTCAGATGACCCAATGGCCGTAGTGACCACACGTGATCGCCGCTTCAAACTGCAGGGATCGTGAGGCAGGTATGGCACGGCACTGGACGATCAACGGGCGCTTCCTTTCCCAGCCGACAACAGGCGTTCAGCGTTATGCCAGGGAGATCGTCCGCTCGCTCGACGTTTTGATCGCGGAGCGGAGCCCTCTCACCCACGGGCTAGAGCTCAGCCTCCAATGCCCGCCGGACAGTTCGGACTTCCCGCTCAGTTCCATCGAATGCCACAAGATCGGCAGCACGAGCGGGCATCTGTGGGAGCAGACGAAGCTGGCTGCCTCGTTGCACGACGGTGGCCTGATCAGCCTGTGCAATACGGGGCCGATCCTGTCACGCAAGCATATAGTCTGCATACATGATGCAAACGTCTGGAATGCCCCTCACAGCTACTCGTTCGGCTTCAGGGCGTCGTACAAGGCGTTGCTGCCATGCCTCGGCAAAACAGCATGCGGCATTTCGACGGTTTCCCACTTTTCGCTGATCGAGCTGGTTCGGCGCGGCATCGTCCCGTCAGACAGGGCCTTCGTTGCTTCGAACGGTCATGAGCACGCCCTGGGATGGAAACCCGAACACTCGGCGGCGACAAGGTTGGCTGCGTCGCGCGATACCGTCGTCATGATCGGCAGTGCTGCGCCTCACAAGAACATCGATCTCGTTCTGGGCCTGGCCGACCGCCTCGCAATGGTTGGACTGAAGATCGCGGTTGTCGGGATGTCGGATCCGCGCATTTTCAAGACGCGAACCGCCAGGGCTGAAGCCCGGAACATCCATTGGCTCGGACGCGTTTGCGACAGGGCGTTGGCTGCACTGCTGATGGACTCGCTTTGCCTGGCTTTCCCGTCGCTGACGGAAGGCTTCGGCCTGCCAGTTGTCGAGGCGATGGCCCTCGGCTGCCCGGTTGTGGTGTCCGATCGCGCCAGCCTGCCAGAGGTCTGCGGGAATGCGGCACTCTATGCCGCTGCCGACAACCCGGATGCGTGGTTCGACCGGTTCATGAGCCTACGCAATTCCAAGGGGCTGTGCCGGCGGTTGACGGAAAAGGGCAAGACCAGAGCCTCCGCATATAGCTGGAGGACGAGCGCCTTGCGCTACCTGGAGGCGATGGCTGTTGCTGACGGCATCG
>VFQO010012623.1_pt1 | contig 28868 bp, 35 predicted proteins | sample 3512331 | NCBI WGS metagenome assembly VFQO01 (sample SAMN10412371, study PRJNA504923) | tailings metagenome | isolation source: Replicate 3 from Balatoc abandoned mine | place: Philippines: Itogon, Benguet | collected 2017-08-28 | reverse complement strand
GACTTCACCACAAAGCCGTCATGGTCGGCGCAGGCCGACCATCCACGAGTTCTCTCTTTTTTCAGCCAGGTCAACAAAGCAACACGTGGATGGTACGCCTTCGCGTACCATGACGGCCTTTGTTATGGGACGAATGGAGCGCGTTTTGCGTCAACCGTGTTCCTGGAGCACGGGATGATCAGAAAGCCCGATCTTGATGCCCCATCTCGTCAATGCCCTACAGGCTAAACCGGACAGCCGTGGACGAAGACCCGGGCATCTTACGGAAATTGAAAAATGCTCAAGAAACAGCCAGAAAATGGGATGCTCGGGTCTGCGCCCGGGCATGACGATTCTTTTGGGGAATGGTTTGAGTAATGCAATCTTCGGATTGCCCCTCACCCCTGCATGAAGCCGTAATCCGCCGGGTTGGCGCCGCAGACCAGCACGCCGATGCGTTCGCCGGTTGCCGGCACATAGCGGCCCGAAAGCAGGGCGGCCAGGGCGGTGGCGCCGCCCGGTTCGGCAGCCAGGCGCAGGCGATCCCAGAGCAGCCGCTGCGCCGCCGCGATGGCGTCATCGCTAACCAGCACGCTGGCGCCGAGATGGGCCTGGGCGATGGGAAACATCAATTGCCCGACCTGGCGCGGCGCCAGGCTATCAGCCGCGATGCCGCCGGCCGGCGCATCGACCGGCTGGCCGGCGGCGAGCGCCATATGCAGGGTAGGCGCGGTTTCCGGCTCCACCGCCACCACTTTCACCCGGCCGGCATACCAGGCGGCAATGCCGCCGATGAAGCCGCCGCCGCCCACCGCTACCAGCACCGTATCCAGCTCCGGCGCCTGCTGCTCCAGTTCCAGCGCCGTGCTGCCCTGGCCCAGCAACGTGTCAGGCTGGTCATAGGCATGCACCGGCAAGGCGCCGCTTTCCGCCTGCCAGGCCTGGCTCAGCGCCAGCGCATCGGCATAACGCTCGCCCTGCACCACTAGTTCGGCGCCATAGGCGCGGATGCGCGCCAGCTTGGACGGCGAGGCCACCACCGGCACGAAGATGCGCGCCGGCAGGCCGAGCTGCTGCGCCGCATAGGCCACCGCCGCGCCATGATTGCCGCCCGATGCCGCCACCACGCCGGCGGCCGGCACGGCGTTACGCAGCAGGCCGGCGAAGGCGCCGCGCGGCTTGAACGAGCCGGTATGCTGCAGCAATTCCAGCTTGAGCAGCAGGCTGGGCAGATCAAGGCCGAGATCGGCACCGGCCACCTCGATCACCGGGGTGCGGCGGATATACGGCCGGATCAGGGCTTCGGTGGCGGCAATGGCGGCGCGGTCGATCATAGGGCTTTCGCCTCTTTTTGGATGGTGTGATGCGGCGCGATGCCGCCCCCCCTTCTGCTACCCCGGGCAGGGGTTGGACCGCAAGCCGGCCAGGTTATATGCTGGGGCCATGCAAAGCTTTGTCCACGCCCTGATCCCGGTCACCATCGGCGCCACCTTCATTGTGCTGTGCATCGGCATCTATGCCCTGTTCCGGGGCGGGCGCTTCAACAAATCCTATTCCAACCTGCTGATGCGCTGGCGCATCCTGCTGCAATTCATCGCCATCTGCCTGATCGCCCTGGCCGGGCTGGTGCTGGGCAAATAGCCATGGTGAAGCTGGATAAAATCTACACGCGCGGCGGCGACAAGGGGCAGACTTCGCTGAGCAATGGTGCGCGCGTGCCGAAACATGCCTTGCGCGTGGAAGCCTATGGCACGGCGGACGAGGCCAATGCCGCGTTGGGCCTGGCACGGCTGCATAGCCAGGCGCTGCCCGAGCTGGATGCCATGCTGGGGCGGATTCAGAATGACCTGTTCGATCTCGGCGCCGACCTGGCGACGCCCGAGCAGGACAATCCGAAATGGCCGCCGTTGCGCGTGGTGCAGGCCCAGGTGGATCGCCTGGAAGCCGAGATCGACGCCATGAATGCGCAGATTCCGCCGCTCAATTCCTTCATCCTGCCGGGTGGCTCGGCGGCGGCGGCGCATCTGCATCTGGCCCGCACCCTGGCGCGCCGCGCCGAACGGCTGGCGGTGCAACTGGCGGAACAGGAAACCATCAATCCGGTGGTGGTGCGTTATCTCAACCGGCTATCGGATCATCTATTCGTCGCCGCGCGCCATGCCAATAATAACGGCGCCGATGATGTGCTATGGGTGCCGGGCCAGAATCGGTAACGCCAAAATTCGGTAAAGCGCTTCAGGCGTCGCCGCGCGGCAGCCACGGAATGGTGGCGACCTCGATGCCTTCCTCGGCCAGTTCCTTGGTCTCTTCCGGCGTCGCATCGCCATAGATATTGCGGCGCTCGGCATCACCGTAATGCATCTTGCGCGCTTCCTCGGAAAATTCGCTGCCGACGTAATCGGCATTCTTCTCGACATGCTCGCGCAATTCCAGCAAAGCCTGCCGCGCCTTGGCTGCCATGCGCGCCTCATCGGCCGCCTGCTCGCCACGCGAGCGCGCCAGACGCGGCGCCATCGGCGCCTTCACGATCTTGCGCGATCCACAATGCGGACACTCCACCTGACCCTTCTTCGCTTGCACGTCGTAGGTGGCGCTATCCTGGAACCATGCCTCGAAGACATGCTCCTTATTGCATTTCAACTCGTATTTGATCATCGCGGTGCCGCTTGATTCCGCCGTAACGACCCAAGTATTGATAATTCCTGGGGTAAATATGGGGCAGTCGGGCGTGTACAGCAAGGGGGACGGGGCTTCGGCCTGGATCGAGCGTTTCGCGCCACAGGTGCAGCAGGGCGGCGCCGTGCTGGATATTGCCTGCGGTGGCGGTCGCCATGGCCGCCTGTTCCTGAAAGCGGGACATCCGGTCTGCTTTCTGGATATCGACACGGGTGGTGTGGCCGATCTCTCACCGCAAACGGGCGCTGAGATTGTGCAGGCCAATCTGGAAGATGGTTCGCCCTGGCCGCTGCCAGGCCGGCTTTTCGCCGCCATCGTGGTGACGAATTACCTCTGGCGGCCACTTTTTGCCGATCTGCTGGCGGCACTCGCCCCTGGCGGCCTGCTGCTCTATGAGACCTTCATGCTGGGTAATGAACGCTTCGGCCGCCCGGCCAATCCGGATTTCCTGCTGGCCGAGGATGAACTCTTCGAGCGCTGCCGTGCCGCCTGCCAGGTGCTGGCTTTTGAGCAAGGCGAAGACAGCCAGCCCAAGCCGGCCATGCGTCAGCGTATTGCCGCCCGCAAACGTGGCAGCGACGCCGCATGAGCGCGCCGCGCCTCGATACCGCCAGGCTCACCCTGCGCGGTTTCCTGCGCGACGACTGGCAGGGCCTGGCGCGCTTCTATGCCGATGACACGGTGATGCGCCACATGCTGCCGGGGCGCGGCCTGCGCCCGGAACAGGCAGCCGAGAAGGCCAAGAGCAATATCCATAATTTCAACGATTCCTGGGCGCAGCGCGGCTATGGTGTGTGGGCGCTGACTGATCGCGCCAGTGGCCGGCTGCTCGGCCAATGCGGCCTGCGCTTTGTGCCGGAAGCCGGCATGGTGGAATTGCTGTATCTGCTGAACAAGACTCATTGGGGCCGTGGCCTGGCCTCTGAAGCCGGTCAGGCGGCGCTGACGCATGGCTTCGGCAAAGCCGGCCTGGCGCGGATTTTCGCCGCCACGGCGCCGGGCAATGCCGCGTCGCAACGGGTGTTGATCAAACTCGGCTTCGGCGCCGAGGGCGAGCGCCTGCTCTGGGAGCAGAAGGTGCAATGGTTCGGCCTGGAACGTGCCGCCTGGATTTGCTCGCCGGGCGAAACGGTGCCACAATCGGCGGAATGAAGGCTGCTTTTATGGCCCGGGAGGACAGCATGGGCGATGGCATCGAACGGCGCTGGAAACTGGCCGAGGATATCATCCGCGAAGCGGGCCGGCTGGCGCGCGCCTTTTTCGACAACCGCGCCAGCTTGAATATCGAGCAGAAGGGCTTGCAGGATTTTGTCAGCCGCGCCGACAAGGAAACCGAAGCCCTGATCGTCTCGCGCCTGGGGCGCGACTGCCCGCAGGATGGCATCCTGGGCGAAGAAGGCGGGCGGTATGACGACAAGGGCCATGGCGATGCCGGCCATAGCGTGTGGGTGATCGATCCGATCGACGGCACGGCGAATTTCCTGCGTGGCCTGCCCTTCTGGTGCATCTCGCTGGCCCTGGTGCATGAGGGCCGGCTGGAACTGGGCCTGGTCTACGATCCGGTGCGCGACGAGTTATTCTCCGGCCGGCGCGGCCATGGTGCGTTTCTCAACGGCCAGCCGATCCGCGTCAGTGGCGTGAACGAACCCGGGCGAGCCTGTATCGGCCTGGGCTATGGCCATCGCATGAGCCAGCAGCCGCATGTGGAAGCCATCGACAGCCTGTTGCGCCAGGGCTGCGAATATCGCCGCTTCGGCTCCGGCGCGCTCGGCATCACCTATGTGGCGGCCGGCCGGCTGGACGGGTTTTTTGAAACCCACCTGAATAGCTGGGATGCGCTGGGCGGGCTGCTGCTGGTAGCCGAGGCCGGCGGGGAATTGAACGATTTCCTGAAAAACGATGGCCTGACGCGCGGCAATGCCGTGCTGGCCACCACGCCGGGGCTTTACGGCTTCGCCGCCAAGGCAGTCGGCTTCGCATAAAGCGGCTCGTTGAGCCAGGCCGGAATCTGCGCCCGCGCCTTGGCCACCTCATCGAGATCGATATCCGCCACCGCGATGCCGACGCCTTCGCCAGCATCGGCCAGCACGCGGCCCCAGGGATCGATGATCAGCGAGTGACCATAGGTCTGGCGCCCGCCGGGATGATCGCCCCACATTGCCGGCGCCACCACAAAGGCCCCGGTTTCGATGGCGCGGGCGCGCAGCAGCACATGCCAATGCGCCTGGCCGGTATTACGTGTGAAGGCTGCCGGCACAGTGATGATTTCCGCCCCGGCCTGGGCCAGGCCGCGATAGAGGCCGGGAAAACGCAGATCGTAGCAGATGCTGAGGCCGAGCTTCGCTTCCGGCAAAGCGGTCAGCACCGAGGCGTCGCCGGGTGCGAAGGTGTTCGATTCCCGGAACACTTCGCCATTCGGCAAATCCACATCGAACATATGGATCTTGTCATACTGCGCCACGATGCCGCCGGCCGGATCGATCAGGTAACTGCGATTGGCATTGCGGTTGGCGCCATCCTCACGCACCGAGATCGAGCCGATCAGCAGCCAGATTTTCAGTTCCGCCGCCAGGTCGCGGAAGGCGCGCAAGGCCGGATGCTCGGCTTCCGGCTTGCCGGCGGCCAGGCTGGCAGCGGCATTGCGGCCCATGAAGCTGGAATTTTCCGGCGTGGCGACAAAACCGGCGCCGCTGCCCGCCGCCTGGCGGATCAGTGCCGAAACCTGGGCGATATTCTCCGCCATATCGTCGCGGATATTGGGCTGCACCAGGGCAATACGGAGCGGGCGCGGCATGACGATCAGGCCGCCGTCAGCAGCGGATCGAGCTTGCCGGCACGATCCAGCGCATAAAGATCGTCGCAGCCGCCGATATGGGTGTCGCCGATCCAGATTTGCGGCACGCTGGTGCGGCCACCGGCCATGCGGGTCATTGCCTCGCGCTTGGCCTGATCATAGGACACGTCGACTTCAGTATAGGCGGCGCCCTTGCGGTCCAGCAGCGCCTTGGCGCGCGCACAATAGGGGCAGAGGAAGGTGGTGTAGATGGTGATGTCGGTCATGGTGTGAACTCGGTGGCAGGTTGTTTGCCAAACTATATGGCGCGTGGCGGATTTTAAACAATATCCGGCCGCACCACGCGTGTGAGCGTCAACACATCCACGCTGGCGGCGCCGGCCCCGAGCAGGGCGCGGATGCAGGCATTGGCAGTGGCGCCGGTGGTGAACACATCATCCACCAGCAGCAAGGCCTTGCCGGCGAGCAATGCGCGATGGTGCGGCACCACCCGGATCGCCCCGGCCAGGGCGCGGCGCCGCTCGCCGCGATTGAGCCCGCCCAGGCTGGGCGTGGCGCGCACCCGTTGCAGCCCCTGCAGCAAAACCGGCTTGCCCGCCATCTGCCCCAAGGCCCGGGCCAGCAGGGCGGATTGGTTATAGCGCCGCTGCCATAGCCGGCGCGGATGCAGCGGCACCGGCAGCAGCAGATCGGCCTCGCGCAGCAACGGCCCGGCCGCCTGGCGCATCAGGCCGGCCAGGCCACGCGCCATATCGGTGCGGTCGGCGCGCTTGAAGCGCAGCACCAGATCGCGCCCGCCCCGGCCGTAAACCAGCGCGGCGCGGGCGCGGCGGAAACGTGGCGGCTTGGTCAGGCAGGCGGCGCAGACCAGCCCGGCCGGCACCGGCATGCCATAGGGTGTGCCGCAACAGGGGCAAAGCGGCTCGGCGATGAAATCCAGCTGCGGCCAGCAGGTGGCGCAGAGCCGGCCGGGCTCGTCCACCATATCGCCACACAGCATGCAGCGCGGCGGCAGCAACATATCCAGCGCCCATCTGCCCAGTTTATGGCCCAGCCGCATCACTGCATTTTCCCCCTCCACCTCACCTTGCGGCAGCGATGACGCGCCGGTCAACAGCGGATAAGCTTGTGGCATAAGAGCAAAGAGGAAACGGCAATGAGCGGCAAGATCGTGCGCATCGGCGGGGCATCCGGCTTCTGGGGCGATTCCATGGTGGGGGCGCCGCAATTGCTGTTTCAGGCCGAGCCGGATTACCTGATCTTCGATTACCTGGCCGAGATCACCATGTCGATCATGGCCCGCATGCGCGCCAAGGATCCGGCCCAGGGCTATGCCACCGATTTTGTCAGCGTGACCATGAAGCGCCTGCTGCCGGAAATCGCCCGGCGCAAGGTGAAGATCGTCAGCAATGCCGGCGGCGTCAATCCGGCCGCCTGCGCCGAAGCGATCCGCGCCCTGATCCAGGCCGCCGGGCTGTCGCTGAAAGTGGCGGTGGTGCTGGGCGACGACCTGATGCCGCGCATCGACGACCTCAAGCCGCTGCTGCGCCCGATGCAGCCGCAGGAAAGCGCGCCGGCACGCTTCATGTCGGCCAATGCCTATCTCGGCGCCGCGCCGATTGCCGCCGCTTTGGCCGAGGGCGCCGATATCGTCATCACCGGGCGCTGTGTCGATAGCGCGCTGGCGCTCGGGCCGCTGATGTTTGAATTCGGCTGGGATGTGGCGGATTACGATCGGCTGGCCGGCGGCAGCCTGGTCGGCCATATCCTGGAATGCGGCGCCCAGGCCAGCGGCGGCCTGTTCACCGATTGGCGCGATGTGCCGGATTGGGACAATATCGGTTATCCCATCGCCGAGGTAAGCCAGGATGGCAGCTTCATCCTGACCAAGCCGCCCGGCACCGGCGGGCTGGTCAGCATCGGCACGGCTTCGGAACAACTGGTCTATGAAATCGGCGATCCGGCCGCCTATCGCCTGCCCGATGTGACCTGCGATTTCAGCGCCGTGCGCATCGAAGCGGCAGGCGAAAACCGCGTGCGGCTGAGTAATGCGCGCGGCCAGCCGCCCGGTGATATCTACAAGGTTTCCGCCACCTATATGGATGGCTATCGCGCCGTGGCGACGCTGACCATCGGCGGCCGGGAGGCACGCGAACGCGCCCGGCGCAGCGCCGAGGCGATCCTGACCCGCACGCGCAAGATTTTCCAGATGATGAATCTGGGCGATTACCGTGCGGTGAATATCGAGGAGATCGGCGCCGAGGCGATGTATGGCGCCAACGCCGCCACCGGCGCCCGCGCCAGCCGCGAAGTGGTGATGAAACTGGCGGTGAGCCATACTGAAAAGGCCGCGCTGGAGATTTTCGCCCGCGAAATCGCCCCGGCCGGCACCTCGTTTGCTGCCGGCACTACCGGCTTTGGCGGTGGCCGGCCATCGCCGCAGCCAGTGGTGCGGCTATTCTCCTGCTTCATCAGCAAGGCGGCTTTGCCGGTTGGCCTGGAACTGGATGGCGGCACCACCAAGCCGGTGACGGTGATCCCGATTGGCGGCGAGGCCTGTGGCCCGGAAGCCTGGGGCGGCGCGGCCGGCATTCCCGATATCACGCCAGCCCCGGCCCAGACCGACCTGACCGTGCCGCTGATCCGGCTGGCCTGGGCGCGTTCGGGCGACAAGGGCAATGACAGCAATATCGGCGTGATTGCGCGCCAGGCAGCCTATCTGCCGGCGATCCGCGCCGCACTGACGCCCGAAGCCGTGAAAGCCTATTTCGCCCATCTCTGCCAGGGCGAAGTGATCCGCTACGAATGGCCCGGCATCCATGGCCTGAATTTCCTGCTGAAGGACTCGCTCGGTGGCGGCGGCATCGCCTCGCTGCATAACGATCCGCAGGGCAAGGCCTATGCCGGCATGCTGCTGGACTTTCCGGTGCCGGTGCCGGCAAGCTGGGGCCTGAAGCCGGATTGAACCGTAGCAGCAAACAAGACAGGGCCGCCGCATGAGCCTGGAATTCCTGATCGTGGCGCTGATCGTGGTCGCCACCCCCGGCACCGGGGCGCTCTACACCCTGGCCGCCGGGCTGGGCCGCGGCAAACGCGCCAGCGTGGTGGCCGCCTTTGGCTGCACGCTCGGCATTCTGCCGCATATGCTGGCCGCCATCACCGGCCTGGCCGCCCTGCTGCATGCCAGCGCGCTGGCGTTTGAAATTGTGAAATATGCCGGCGTGGCCTATCTGCTCTACATGGCCTGGGCGACCTGGCGCGAACACGGCGCGCTCAGTCTACAGCCAGCCGATAATCAGGCCGCCACCCGCTCCGACTTGCAGGTGACCATCGAGGCGGTGCTGATCAACATCCTCAATCCAAAACTCTCGATCTTTTTCCTCGCCTTCCTGCCGCAATTTATCCAGGCCAGCGACCCCACACCGCTCGCCAGCATGCTCTATCTCAGCGCCGTGTTCATGGCGATGACGTTTGCGGTTTTCGCGCTTTACGGCCTCTGCGCCGCCGCCATGCGCGACCATGTGATCAGCCGCCCGGCGGTGATGACCTGGCTACGCCGCAGCTTCGCCGCCGCCTTTGTGGCGATGGGGGTTAAGCTGGCAGTGGTGGAGAGGTGAGAAGTCAGAAACAATATAGTTGGCAACGATTACCGGCTGATTGCCCTGGTGGAATACCGGGCTGGTGTGCTGGCGATCCGGTTCTTTGGCGATCATGCCGAATATGACCGGGTGGATGCGGAGACGGTGTGATGAAAACGACTCTGATCGTGATAGAGAGCGACGCCGATCTGGCCGAGGCGCAGAAACTGCTGCAGGACCTGATGGCTCAACCGGCACTGGACGATGCTGCCACCGCCCGGCTGCGCACCCAGGCGCAATTGATCGAGGCCTATGAAAAAAGCCGTTGGCCGGCACGCAAACTGAAACCGGCCGATCTGCTGCGCTATCTGATGGACCAGCATGACCTGAGCCGCGCCGACTTGGTGCCTTTGCTGGGCAGCGCCAGCCGGGTCAGTGAAGTGCTGAACGGGCGCAAGGGGCTGAGCCTGAATATGGTACAAAGGCTGCGCGCCCGCTTCGGTATTCCGGCCGACCTGCTGTTGCCGCCGCCCGAGGCGAAGCCGCGCCGGGCCGCATAACACCACTCACCCCAACAGCAATTCCATGCCCGGATCGCCCTTCTGCATGGCGCGTTGATAGGCCGGGCGGGCGCCGATGCGGGTGAGCCAGGCGCGGATATGGGCATAGGGCGCCAGATCGAGCGGCTGGAAATGCCGCATGGTGCTGAGCGAGAATCCAGCCATGATATCGGCAGCAGTAAATTCCGTGCCGGCGAGCCAGGGATGGCTGCCAAGGCGCTGATCCATGATCTGCAGCATCTGCGCCAGGCGTTGATCGCCCCATTGTTTTGTGGGGTTATCCTCCGGGGCCTGCAACAGGGTGGTGACCATCAGGCGCATCATCGCCGGCTGCAATGTGCCATTGGCGAAATGCAGCCAGTAGAGATAATCGGCGAAAGCTGGGTGATCCTTGCCAAGGCTGAGGCGGCCCTCGCCGTATTTCGCCAGGATATACTCCACCACCGCGCCGGATTCGGCCAACACGATCGTGCCATCCGTGATGACGGGTGCGGAGCCGACCGGATGCAAGGCCTTGTATTCCGGCGGCGCCAGGCGCGGCGCGCGCTGATAGACTTTCAGCTCATACGGAATGCCGAGTTCTTCGCAGAGCCAGACGATACGCTCGGATTGCGACTTGCCGAGATGATGCACGGTGAGCATGGCTTTCCCCTTCACTTCCCTATTCAAAGAAAAAGCCCGGCATTTAACACCGGGCTTTTAAATGAGACCCTCGGGTCAAGCCCGAGGGTGACGATGGCGGATGATGTGACTTACGCCCCCGGCTGCGGCTCCGGCTCCAAGCCGCTGGGACCGGATTTCTTGCCGCCGCGATTGGTGGTCGGCACGGCAGAGCGCGGGCCGCTATCGCCCGAGGCCGGCTTGTTGTCGTCGGTGCGGATGATTTCCTCGCCGCGCAGCAACGCCTTCACTTCATCGCCCGACAGGGTTTCGTATTCCAGCAGGGCGAGCGAAACCTTTTCCAGATCGTCGCGATGCTCGGTCAGGATGCGCAGCGCATTCTGCTCGGCTTCATCGATGATGCGGCGCACTTCCTCGTCGATCAGCTTGGCCGTGGCATCCGAGACATTCTTGCGCTGGGTGACGGAATGGCCGAGGAACACTTCCTCCTCGTTATCCGAATAGCGCAGGCGGCCGAGTTTGTCGGACATGCCCCATTCGGTGACCATACGGCGCGCCAGGCCGGTGGCCTGCTGGATGTCGTTGGAGGCACCAGTGGTGACATTCTCGCGGCCGAACACGATTTCCTCGGCGATGCGGCCGCCGAACATCATGGCCAGGCGCGATTCCAGTTCCAGCTTGGACACCGAGAGGCGATCTTTCTCGGGCAGCGACATGGTGACGCCAAGCGCGCGGCCGCGCGGGATGATGGTGACCTTGTGCAAAGGGTCGCATTTCGGCATGAACAGCGACACCAGGGCATGGCCGGCCTCGTGGAAGGCGGTGAGGCGCTTCTCCTCCTCGCCCATCACCATCGAGCGGCGCTCGGCGCCCATCATCACCTTGTCCTTGGCGGCCTCAAAATCCGCCATGGTGACAACGCGCTTGTTGCGGCGGGCGGCCAGCAGGGCAGCCTCGTTGACCAGATTGGCGAGATCGGCGCCGGAGAAACCCGGCGTGCCACGCGCCACGATCTTGGGATCGACATCCGGCGCCAGCGGCACCTTGCGCATATGCACGCGCAGAATCTTCTCGCGGCCCAGGATATCCGGATTCGGCACCACGATCTGACGGTCGAAGCGGCCCGGACGCAGCAGGGCGGGATCGAGCACATCGGGGCGGTTGGTGGCGGCGATCAGGATCACGCCCTCATTGGCCTCGAAGCCGTCCATCTCGACGAGCAGCTGGTTGAGGGTCTGCTCGCGCTCGTCGTTGCCACCGCCCAAGCCGGCGCCGCGATGGCGGCCGACCGCGTCGATTTCGTCGATGAAGATGATGCAGGGCGCGTTCTTCTTGGCCTGCTCGAACATGTCGCGCACGCGGCTGGCGCCGACGCCGACGAACATTTCGACAAAATCCGAACCCGAAATGGTGAAGAACGGCACATTGGCTTCGCCGGCAATGGCGCGGGCCAGCAGGGTCTTGCCGGTGCCGGGCGGACCAACCAGCAGACAGCCCTTCGGAATCTTGCCACCGAGGCGCTGGAATTTCTGCGGGTCGCGCAGGAATTCGACAATCTCCTCCAGCTCGGTCTTGGCTTCCTCGATGCCGGCCACGTCTTCAAACGTGACACGGCCATGGCGTTCGGTGAGCAGGCGGGCCTTGGATTTGCCAAAACCCATCGCCTTGCCGCCGCCCGACTGCATCTGGCGCATGAAGAAAATCCACACGCCGATCAGCAGCAGCATGGGGAACCAGGAAATCAGGATCTGCATCAGGGTGGAATTTTCTTCCGGCGGCATGGCCTGCACGCGCACGCCGCGCTCGGTCAGGCGGCCGACCAGACCGGGATCGCTCGGCGCATAGGTGGCAAAGCCGGCGCCGTCGCGGTAATGGCCTTTGATCGTGTTGCCCTGAATCGCCACATCGGTGACCTGGCCGCTCTGCACGTCATTCAGGAAATCCGAATAGGCGACCTGGCGGCCCCCTTCACGCGCGGTGGGCCCCTGAAACAGGTTGAACAGCGCGACCACCAGCAAAGCGATGATCACCCATAAAGCCAGATTGCGTCCAAACATATTCACGGAGGCCTTACCCTTTCTCACCCATGCCGGCGGCTTTCCCGCCGGCGGCAGGACAGTTTAGCCGATCCCCGACCGGCCGCACCACTGCCCTGGGGCTATTAGATAAGCGCATGCCGGACCGAAACAAGCACCTTATTTTGCGGTTAGGCTCACCTTTTGTGTGAAAGCGTTACAAATCAGCCCCTTGAGCGGGCTGGAAGCAGCCGGGACGAGACTGGGCAGCAACCAGGGCCGGTCGTTGCGGCAGAGCAGCGGCAGCCCGGCCCAGGCCGGGCGCGGCCAGGCGGCAAGCCATTCGGCCTGATCCGGCGGCGGTTCGGCATCGCCGAGCGCGCGCAGCACCAGCCGACGCGGCAGGCCCGGGCCGGGCTGGAAATGATAGCGCCCATCCCAGACGAAGCCGTCCAGGCCGGCGCTCAGGGCAACCGGCGCCGGCAGATGCCGTGCCTCGCGCACCGCCAGCAGCTTGCCCTGCCACGGCAGCAGGCGGCAGCGCTGCAAGGTCTGCATCCAGTCGCCAGCGCGCAGGGCGGCCAGCAGGCGCTCCAGCCGGTCCAGCCGCGGTGGCAAGGCCAGGCCGCCAATGCGGCGCAGCAGGCGGTCGAGCGCACGCAGGGCAATTTCATCCGGCCCGGCCAGCAGGCTTTCCGGCGCAATCCAGGCCAGACCGGCCGCCGGCTCGAATGCCACGCTGGCCGCCAGCCGTTCAGCGGCAATCTGTTCCAGCGCCTGGCGCGCGCGGGCCATGTTGCGCGCGGTCAGCGCCAGATGGGCGCCGGCATCCGGGCCGAGCAGGCTGAGGGCGGTGCGGGCGCCGCTGCGGGCGTAGGCCGGGCTGCGATTGCTCGGGTCTTCCAGCCAGGGCTGGCCGCGCTGGCGCAAGCTGGCGAGCAGACGGCTTTTCGGCACCGCCAGCAGCGGACGCAACAGGAGCAGGCCATCGGCTTCCGCGCGCAATGGCGCCATGGCGGCCAGGCCATCCACACCGGAGCCGCGCGCGGCACGCAGCAGCAGGGTTTCGGCCTGATCATCACGATGCTGCGCCAGCAGCAGATGGCGCACATCCCGGCGCCGGCACCAGCCCGCCAGCAGGCGATAGCGCGCCTGGCGGGCTGCGGCCTGGCGGTTGGCGACCGGCTTGGCGCCGTGCCAGGTCAGGATATGCACCGGCATGCCGGCAGCACGCAGCCAGCCGCGCACCTGGCGCGCCTCGGCGGTCGATTCCGGGCGCAGGCCGTGATCGACGATCAGCGCCGTGGCGACGAGGCCGCGCGCCTGCGCCCAGTCATGCGCCAGCAGCGCCAGGCAGAGCGAATCCGGCCCGCCGGAACAGGCCACGGCAATCGCGGCGGGGGGCTCGGGTGCCAGCAGCGGTGCCAGCAGACGGCGGAATTCGGCCGCCGTCAGCCCGCTATCAGCGGCAGCCGGCCTTGGCACGTTCGCGGCCCATGGCGTCCTTCACATGCGGCGGCGCGGTGGGGAATTCCTTGGCCAACTGGCCATAGGCGGCACAGGCCTCGGCGGTCTTTTTCAGCGCCGTGAGCGACATGCCGAGCTTGAGCAGGCTATCCGGCGCCTTGGCATTCTTGGGATAGCCCTGATAGCCCTGCAGGAAGGCCGAGGCTGCCGGCTCGAACTGGCCACGCACATAATAGGTCTCGCCGACCCAGTATTGCGCATTGCCGGCCAGGCCATCCTGCGGATGGGCAGCAATGAATTCCTTGAACGCCGCTTCGGCCTCGGCATATTCGCCCTGCACCAGCAGCTTATAGGCAAAATCATAACGTTCCTTCGGCGTGCCGGCCGGCAGACGGCTGCGCGCCGCCTGGGCAGCAGCTGGAGCCGCAGCCGGCGCAGCGGCCTGGGCTGCCGGGCGGCCCTGGGTACCAGCCGGCGCCGCCCCCGGCAAGGGCCGGCCCTGGGCATCCACCGGCAGCGAGCCGAGCACGCCTTCGCGGCTTGGCGCCTGATTGGGATTGGACGACGATGCGCCAGGCGTTGCCGGGGCTACCGGCTGTGCAGGAGCCGCCGCCTGGGCCGCAGCAGCTGGTTGGCCGGCGGCAGGCGGGGCGACACGCTCCAGGGCGTTGAAGCGGAAATCGACATCCTCGACCAGCTTGTCCATACGGCGCTGGGTCTGGATATTCTTGTATTCCACTTCCTCAAAACGGCCGACCAGATCGCGCAACTGGCCTTCCAGTTGATCAATACGGGCATTCAGCCGGTTGGCGGCGCTGGTTTCACTTTCCGATGTATCGGTGAGCGTGCCGCCCATCTGGCCCATACCTTGCTGGCCAGCACCCGGCACGTTGCTCTGCGGTGCGCCGCCGCCGCGATAAACCTGACGCTGCAAGGTGCGCAGATCGTTTTCCAGCCGGTTGATACGATCGAACAGAATCTGATTGTCGCTCTGCGCCCGGGCCGGCATGGCCGGGCCAGCTATCAGCAGGCCGGCCAGCAACAGGGCAGCGGGAGCAAGAGAGACAGAACGGAAGCTGAGGCGCATGGCAGCTCACCCAGGGCAAGTATTTATGACGAAACCAATCTATGGCGAATCGGCAGCTAGGGTGCGCGATTTTTACGGCGAAACCAAGGCGTTTGCGCAAACCTGTATGTCAGCCCTGAATGGCCTGAATGGCTGAATGGCACGACCCGGCCGCTTCGGTTGTCATTGCGGCCGCTTCCCTGTGCTTCTGCGGGCTTCCCTGTGCTTCTGCGGGCTTCCCTGCGCTTCCGCCGGCTTCCCGGGTGTTCCGGATGCTTCCCGGCGCTTCCCGGCGCTTCCCAACGCTTCCCAACGCTTCCCGGGAAGCTGCACCGGATCGGCCGATATGAAAACACCCGCCTGCCGCCGGGCAGGCCGGCAACAAGCGGGTGTCATCAGCAATCCTTGACGGGGCCGGAGCCGGCCCCGTCAAGCGATCTTAGTTGGACAGAACGGTCACGCCACGGCGGTTCTGCGCCCAGGCGGCTTCGTTCGAACCCAGAGCCACCGGACGCTCCTTGCCGTAGGAGATGGTGGTGACGCGGCTGGCCGGGATGCCCTGGTTGACCAGGTAGGCCTTGACCGAATTGGCGCGACGCTCGCCGAGCGCGAGGTTGTATTCACGGGTGCCGCGCTCGTCGGCATGACCTTCGATCACAACCTTCCACTGGCCATAGCGCTTCAGCCAGGCAGCCTGCTTGTCCAGGGTCGCCTTGCCGGCCGGCTTCACGTCGAACTTGTCATAGTCGAAGAACACGCGGTCACCGACATTGACCTGGAAGTCGTTCACCGAACCCGGCTGGATCGCATTGGTGGCCGGCGCGGTCGCGGTCTGAGCCGGACGCGGGGCCGGGGCAGCGGTGGTGCCGGCGGTGTTCGTGGCGGCGGCGGGCTCCGGAGCCTTATCGCAGGCAGCCAGGAAAAGGCCCACAGCGGCAACGGCGAGGAACTTGGTGCCGAAGGTGTTGAGGCGCATAATGTTTTACCCCTCCAAGGGTTTGGTTTGGTGTTCAGGTACCTGTTGTAATCCTACTCGCGGATCACAGCCATCGGTTTGTTTTTAATCCTAGGGCACGATCCGCCGCCATATGCCCGAACCTTTTCCGACTGCGATGACTTGCCGCAGGCAGCTGAGCATTTTCGACCATGTCACATGCCAACGGAAATTCTCGCCGGAACCAGAGGTTCTAGCTACTGCGTCACTTTTAATCATACCGACGCCCCAAAAGTGAATCAAGGGGGCCGGTTACAAACTACGCATGTTGTGTTCAATGCCGATTTACTGCGGCATTTCTGCAACAGGTAACAACTCTGACCCGCCTTAGCGGATCAGCGCCGAAAGCGGCGACCAGGCCGGATCGGACCCATCGATGGGCGTCGAAATCTCGCGCTCGTTGAAACCGGTCAGGTCGATGGAAAACAGTCGCACACGCTGGCCACGGCCCCGCGAATCGGCCGGGCGTTCACGGTAGAACATCAGCACACGGCCATTCGGCGCCCAGGTCGGCGCTTCCTGCACCAGCGGCGAGGTACTGAGAATCCGCTCACCCGAGCCATCCGGGCGCATCACGCCGATGGCAAAAGTGCCGCCGCCTTCCTTGGTGAAGGCGATCAGATCGCCGCGTGGCGACCAGACCGGGGTGGAATAGCGCCCCTGGCCGAAGCTGATGCGGCGCTGGCCAGAGCCATCGGCTTCCATCACATAAATCTGCTTGGTGCCGCCACGGTCGGAATTGAAGGTGACCTGCCGGCCATCCGGCGAGAACGAGGGCGAGGTATCGATGGCGGCATCCGAGGTCAGGCGCGAGCGCGCCCGGGTGCGCAAATCCATCATGTAGATATCGGAATTGCCATCCACCGCCAGCGACATGATGACCCGGTTGCCATCCGGCGAGAAACGCGGCGCGAAGGTCATGCCGGGAAAATCGCCGACCAGTTCCTGCTGCCCGGTATCGATATTGAACAGATAGACGCGCGGACGGTCGTTGAAATACGACAGATAGGTGATTTCCTGCTGGCTCGGGCTGAAACGCGGCGTCAGCACCAGGAACCGGCCATCGGTGAGGAAGCGGTGATTCTCGCTATCCTGATCCATGATCGCCAGGCGCTTGACGCGGCGATCCGGCGGGCCACTTTCCGCAACGTAAACCACACGGGTATCGAAATAGCCGTCCTCGCCGGTCACCTTCTTGTAGATCGCATCCGAAATCAGATGCGCCAGGCGGCGCCAGTTATCCGGCGTGGTGAACAAAGCCAGGCCGGTCATCTGCTGCTCGGCGGCCAGATCCCAGAGCCGGAATTCGCCACGCAGCCGGCCATCGGCCTGCAATTCGATGCGGCCGGTGACCAGCGCATCCATGTTGATCACGCGCCAATCCTGGAAACGCGGCTGCACCCGCATGGCAGCCGGCTGCTGGATATGGGCGCGCGGATCGGCCGGCGCGAACAGGCCGGAGCGTTCCAGATTGGCCCGGATCACCCGCGCCACATCCTGGCCCAGCTTGCCGGCCTGGGGGTTATCGGCATCAAAATCCGAAATGGCGATCGGCACCGGCTTGACCGCGCCGCGATTGATATCAATCTCCACCCGCGCTTCCGCCTGGGCGGCGGCCAGCATAAATACGGCGCAAATCAGCACCAGTTTCGGCAAGGCAAAGGCATGGCTCTTTAGGAATTGCATTGCATCCTCGGATCGAAGTTCAAAACGATTTCCTGAGTAAACTTGGCCACATCGGCATTGGGCGGGAATTTGAACGGCACCGCCTTGAACACCGCGCGGCGCGCCGCCTCGGCCGAGGCACGATAACTTTCCTGGGTATAGAGCCGCACCGCATCCAGCACTTCCGGCTGCGTCTTCAGCGAGCCATCCGGATTGAGCATGAACTGGATCCGCACCACATGCTCGCGCGCATCGCGGCGGCCACAATCCAGATTCCACTTATCGTAAATCTGGCTGGCGAGGAAATCCTTCTCGCTGATCGAGAGCGGCAGATTCGGATTCGACGGGCCATCGGCGCGCGGCGCCGGTGCCGCCGGTGCCGGGGTGCGCTGCGCCACCTGGGGCTGGGCCGGGACCGGCGGCGCGGGCGGCGCCGGGGTCGGCTTCTGCAACTTGTTCACCAGGGCCGCCACATCGCTGAAGGCCGGCGCCTTGGCCTGGGTCTGCTGCTGCGGCTTGGGCGGCTCGGGTTTCGGTTTCGGCGGTTCCGGTTTCGGCTCGGGTTTCGGCGCCGGAGCGGGTTCCGGCGCAGGCGCAGGCGGCATCGGCGCCGGCTTGGGCGCTTCCACCGGCTTGGGCGGCGGCGGAGGTGGTGGTGGAGGCGGTGGCGGCGGTGGCGGGGCCGGTTTCGGCTCCGGCTTCGGCGGTTCCGGCTTGGGTGGCTCCGGCTCGGGCTTTGGCGGCTCGGGCTTGGCCTCCACCGGCACCGGTTGCAGCTTCGGCACGTTGCTCTTGTCGGCGATCGGCGCCAGTTCGGCCAGGATCACCGGCGGTTCGGGGATGCGCTCCGGCTCGTAATACGGCAGGCCGAACACCGCCACGGCGACAATCGTCGCGTGGAAGGCGGCCGAATAAGCATACGAACGACGCTCCACTGCCTTCGATCCTCTACTAGCCTAGCGGCGCCGCGGCGCGTTGCCGCCCGACGCACTGCCCTGGGAACCACCCTGGGGCGGATTGCCGATCAGCGCCACCTTGGTGAAGCCGGCGGCATTCACCACACCCATCACCTCCAGCACCTTGCCGTAATTCACCGCCTGGTCGCCGCGCACGAAGATGCGGCGGTCCAGGGCGCCATTGGCAATCGCGGTCAGGCGCGGCACCAGCTGTTCCAGTTCAACCCCGGTTTCCTGCAGGAACACGCCGCCCCGGGAATCGATGGTGATGGTCAACGGCTCATCCTGGCCCGGGATCGCCGAAGCCTGGGTCTTGGGCAGGTCGACCTGCACCCCCACGGTGAGCAGAGGCGCGGTGACCATGAACACGATCAGCAGCACCAGCATCACGTCGACCAGCGGCGTGACGTTGATATCCGACATCGGCCGCCGTCGCATGCGCTGGCCGCGCGAGCCGCCCCCTGCCAGTTGCGCGCCCATATCAGGCCGCCTCTTCGTCGAGCTGGCGGCTCATCAGCGCCTGGAATTCCCCGGCGAAACCTTCCAGCCGGATATTGAGCCGGCCGAGATCGCTGGAGAATTTGTTATAGGCCATCACCGCCGGAATCGCGGCCAGCAGGCCCAAAGCCGTGGCGAACAGCGCTTCGGCGATACCGGGCGCCACCACGGCCAGCGAGGTATTCTTGCTGGCGGCGATGGAGTGGAAGGAATTCATGATGCCCCAGACGGTGCCAAACAGGCCGACGAAGGGCGCCACCGAGCCGACCGAGGCGAGGAAGCCGAGATAACGCTCCAGGCGATCCATCTCGCGGTCGATCGACACCCGCATCACCTGGCTGATCCGCACCTGCAGCGAGCCGAGGCCCTGCTTGCCGCGCACCAGGCCACGCTCCGAGGAGCGGCGCCATTCCCGCATCGCCGCCACGAACAGCACCGCCATCGGATGCTGCGGGCCGTTCTGCGACAGCCGGTCATACAGGGTATCAAGCGAACCGCCGGACCAGAAATCATGTTCGAACTGGTCGGTTTCACGCACCACGCGGCGGATCTTGAGCAGCTTTTCAAAGATGATCGCCCAGGACCAGAAAGAGGCCAGGATCAGCATCAGCATCACGGCCTTGACCACCCAGTCGGCCTGCATGAACAACCCCCACATGGAGAGGTCGGCTGCTGGCGCGGACCCGCCAAGGGTGGCTGCACTCACTGTTCTATCCATAACGCCTCATTCCTTTGTCGTCTGGCTACCAGAAGATTGCGAAAAATTTGTTGAAAGTGTGGCGAATAGTGTCGAAATCGCGTGAGGGATGCGTTTCGGCCGCCCATTCAGGTCGATACAGGCCAGGGTGACCTGGGCCGGGGCCAGCAATTCCGCCGCCCGCCACACTTTTTGGTCGAGAATCAGGCTGGCACCCCTCGCTTCGTGCAAGGTGGTGGTCACCGTCAGATCGTCATGCAGCCGGGCCGGCCGCAGATAGTCGATACTGCAGGCGCGCACCGCGAAGGCCAGCCCCTGCTGACGCAGGATTGCCTCCTGCCGGATACCCTGGGCAAGCAGGATATCGGAGCGCGCCCGTTCCACAAACCGCAGGTAATTGGCGTAATACACGATGCCGGCGGCATCGGTATCCTCCCATTGCACGCGCAGGGAATAGGTGTGGCCGGCCTGAGCCGGGATGGCGTCAGGCATCGTCATCCTCGCCCAGCAGGTCGAGCAGGCCCGGCTCCGGCGGCCGGTTCGGTGCCGGCAGGCCGATATGGCCAAAAGCCTGGGCGGTGAGCAGCCGGCCGCGCGGCGTGCGTTGCAGGAAACCCTGCTGGATCAGATAGGGTTCGATGATGTCTTCCAGCGCATCACGCGGTTCCGACAGGGCCGCCGCGATGGTTTCCACCCCGACCGGACCACCGCCGAAATCGCGCGCGATGGTGGTGAGATAGCGCCGGTCCATGGCATCCAGGCCACGGGCATCCACCTCCAGCCGGGTCAGCGCGGCATCGGCCTGGGCCGCGCCCACCACCCGGGCGCCGGCCACGGCCGCAAAATCACGCACCCGGCGCAGCAGCCGGCCGGCAACACGCGGCGTGCCACGCGCCCGCTTGGCGATTTCATGCGCGCCGGAAGCATCCAGGTCAAAGCCCAGGATGCGGGCGCCCCGGCTGACGATGAATTCCAGTTCCGCCACTTCATAGAAATTCAGCCGCAAAGGAATGCCGAACCGCTCGCGTAATGGCGTGGTGAGCAGGCCGGAACGGGTGGTGGCGCCGACCAGCGTGAAGGGCGGCAGATCGATGCGCACACTGCGCGCCGATGGCCCCTCGCCGATGATCAGGTCAAGCTGGAAATCCTCCATCGCCGGATAGAGGATTTCCTCCACCGCCGGATTGAGGCGATGGATTTCATCGATGAACAGCACATCGCGGGCTTCGAGATTGGTCAGCAAGGCCGCCAGATCGCCGGCTTTGGCGATCACCGGGCCGGATGTGGCCTTGAAATTGACCCCCAGTTCACGCGCCACAATCTGTGCCATGGTGGTTTTGCCAAGGCCCGGCGGGCCATGCAGCAGCACATGGTCCAGCGCATCGCCGCGCGCCCGGGCGGCGGCGATGAATACCGACAGATTCTCGCGCGCCCGCGCCTGGCCGACAAAATCCGCCAGCACCTGCGGCCGCAGATGGCGGTCGAGGTCGTCGCCCTCGGCAGTTTTGCCGGAAACCAGGCGGCTGGCCTGCTCCATATCCGCCCGGCTCATTTCGCCAGTTCCTTCAGGCTGAGGCGGATCAGGCCGGCCATGTCGGCTTCAGCGCCCAATTGCCGCGCCGCCGTGGTGACGGCACCGAAGGCATCGACGCGCTTATAGCCGAGATTGATCAGGGCGGAGAGCGCATCGGCCACCGCGCTCGGCGTCTCGCCGGCCGGCATCGCCGCGCCCTCACCCGGACCCGGCAGGCCGATGGCGGCGGCGCCGAGATCGATGCCGCCGAGTTTGTCCTTCAATTCGGTGACCAGCCGCGCCGCCAGTTTGGGGCCGACGCCATCGCAGCGCGTCAGCATCGCCTTGTCGGCTGCCGCCAGGGCGCGCGCCAGTTCCTCCGGGCTCAGGCTGCCCAGGATGCCGAGCGCCAGCTTGGCACCAACGCCCTGCACCGTCTGCAGCAGGTTGAACCAGCTCCGCTCGGCCTGGGTCAGGAAGCCGAACAGGTGGATATGGTCTTCGCGCACATGGGTTTCGATATGGAGCTGCACGGCCTCGCCGATACGCGGCAGGTTGCGCAGGGTGCGCGGCGAGCAGAAGACCTGATAGCCGACACCGCCGACATCCAGCACCAGGGCCGTCTCCGCCACGCTATCCAGCAGGCCTTTCAGCTTGGCGATCATCGGCCCGCCTGTATGCCGCTTTGGGTCAGAAATGCCTTGGTATCGGCGGCGCGGATACGCTGCTGGGTGGCAGCCAGATGGGCATGGGCAATCGCCACCGCCAGGGCATCGGCGGCATCGGCGCCCGTCACCGCCACGCCGGGCAGCAGCCGCTTCACCATGGCATGCACCTGGTCCTTCTCGGCATGCCCCACACCCACCACCGCCTTCTTGATCAGATTGGGGGCATATTCCGCCACCGGCAGGCCGATCTGCGCCGGGGCCAGCAGCACCACGCCGCGCGCCTGGCCCAGTTTCAGCGTCGAGGCCGGATTCTGGTTCACGAAGGTTTCTTCCACCGCCGCCGCAAGGGGCTGCCATTCCGCCAGCACGGCACAGAGCGCGTCATGCAGGAAACGCAGCCGGTAGGCCAGTTCCTCGTCCGGATTGACCCGGATGGTGCCATGGGCGACATGACGCAGGCGGTTGCCCTCGGCCTCGATCACGCCCCAGCCAGTGGCGCGCAGGCCGGGATCGAGGCCGATGATGCGCTGCACGCCTGCCATGATGCGGCTCAGGAAGCGAGCTTGCTGAGCTCGTCCTCCGAAATTTCGAAATTGGCGTAGACCTGCTGCACGTCGTCGGAATCCTCCAGCGTGTCGAGCATCTTGATCAGCGTCTCCACCTTGTCGCCGGAAACCGGCGTCAGATTCTTCGGACGCCACACGATGCGCGCCGATTTCGGCTCGCCGACGGCCTTTTCCAGGGCATCGCGCACGGTGGCGAAATCATCCAGGCTGCACACCACCTCATGCTCCTCGGCACTCGACTGGCAATCCTCGGCGCCGGCTTCCAGCGCCGCCTCGAACATCTTTTCCGCACTGGCGATGCTGGCCGGAAACACCACCAGGCCGATACGGTCGAACATGAACGAGACCGAATTGGTTTCGCCCAAAGCGCCGCCATTCTTCGAGAAGGCGGCGCGCACTTCGCCGGCGGTGCGGTTGCGGTTGTCGGTCAGCGCCTCGACGATCACCGCCACGCCGCCCGGGCCGTAGCCCTCGTAGCGCACTTCCTCGTAATTATCCTGGCCATCGCCGCCGGCACCGCGCTTGATGGCGCGATCCACCGTATCCTTCGGCATATTGGCAGCGCGGGCAGCCTGGATGGCGGCGCGCAGGCGCGGATTGGTCGCCGGATCGGGCTGGCCCATCTTGGCCGCCGTGGTCAATTCGCGGATCAGCTTGGTGAAGACCTTGGCCTTCTTGGCATCCTGCGCACCCTTGCGGTGCATGATGTTCTTGAACTGGGAATGACCGGCCATGATCTACCTGTGCGGCAAGACGGGTGGAATGGGAGAGAAGCGGCGAATCGGGGATGTTTACCATATTTTCCCCGCCACCGGCAGCCCGGTTCGGGGCGTCGGGTATAGCCAGACCGGCTGAAAATGCAAGCCGGGGCGATTACGGGCGGTGCTCGGCGGGTGAGGCCTCAGGGCGCCACGGCAATCCCGGCACGCCGCGCGGCGGCGGCCAGGTCGCGGTCCAGGGTCCAAAGCGGCAATTGCCGGCGCAATGCCAGGTCGAGATAGACCGCATCATAAACCGTCAGGCCTTCTCGCCGGGCCAGGGCGGAAATTTCCGTGAGATGGTTCTCCGGCATCCGATCCAGGATAATCGGCAATGTCATCAAGGCTGTCTGATTTTCTGCTGCTGCCTCGGGGGTAATGCGCCCGCGCCGTTCCGCCACCAGCAGCACATTGGAGACTTCCAGTAGCCACAATTCCGGCGCAATAGCGATATTGCGGCGCACCTGCTCCAGCATAGCATCCGTTTGCGGCCTGACCTCATCCTGGAAACACCAGGCCAGAGCAATCGAGCTGTCGATGACCGCCAGGATCACTTGCGGCCTTCATCTCGCAATTCGCGCCAACTCAGCCCGCCCAACGTGGTCCCCTGGCGCAACCGCCGCAAGGTCGCCACCGCTGCATCCACTTTCTCGCGATCAATGGCTGGCATCGCCGCCACCAGATGCGCCACCGGCTTGCCGTCGCGGGTGATCACCACCTGTTCGCCGGCAGCGGCCTTGTCGAGCAGATGGGAAAACTGTGTCTTGGCCTCAAGGGCCTCTACCGTGATGGTCATGGCGGCCTCCTGCGCAATCTGGTGTAGGGTCCAGACCCCTTACTAAAGGGTCTGGACCCTAGTCTACCCTGCCGCCCAGAGCGCCTCAAGCCGGCTCTGCAGCGCCGGCAACACGCTGGCGGCGAACCAGGGCTGGCGTTTCTGCCAGGCGGTGTTGCGCCAGGAAGGGTGTGGCAGCGGGAAAAAATTCGGCGCGAATTGTGCAAAATCGCGCACCGTCTCGGTCATGCTGCGGCGGCCGAGATACTGCGCCTGGGCATAGCCGCCAACCAGCAGGGTAAGCCCGATACGCGGCAGCCAGGCGCGCAGCCGGGCATGCCAGAGCGGCGCACATTCCGGGCGCGGCGGTGCATCGCCGCCATTTTTGTCGCGCCCCGGATAACAGAAGCCCATCGGCATGATGGCGATGCGGCTCTGATCGTAGAATGCCGCCCGATCCAGCCCGAGCCAGGCGCGCAACTGGTCGCCGGAGCGGTCATTCCACGGCAGGCCGGTTTCATGTACCCGGGTGCCGGGGGCCTGGCCGATGATCAGCAGCCGGGCGCGCGGATCGAGCCGCACCACCGGGCGCGGGCCGAGCGGCAGGCTGGCGGCGCAGAGCCGGCAGGCCGCCACCTCGGCCAGCAAAGCCTCGAATTCAGATTTCGGCCGGTCAGATGCCAGCTTGGGCAAGCCGGCCACCCAGCCGCACCGCCTGGATGCGCGTGGCCAGGCCGCTGCGGTCATCGGTTTCGACATAGACGCCGCACAAGGTCGCCTCGCCATTGGCCGGCTCGAAGCGGCCACCGGAAATCTTGCGCGTGAAGCGGTTGAGCGGCTCGGTCTTTTCCATGCCGATCACCGAATTATAGTCGCCGCACATGCCGGCATCGGTCTGATAGGCGGTGCCGCCGGGCAGGATCTGCGCATCCGCCGTCGGAACATGGCTATGGGTGCCGCAGACCAGCGAGGCACGGCCATCAAGGAAATGGCCCATCGCCATTTTCTCCGAGGTAGCCTCGCCATGAATATCCACGATCACCGCATCCATGCCGATGCCCGGCGCCAGGCGGTATTTCGCCAATTCGCCGTCGATGGCGGCGAAGGGATCGTCGAGCGGATCCATGAACACCCGGCCCATCACCTGGGCGACCAGGATTTTGCGCCCCTGTGGCGTGGTGAATACCGCCAGGCCGCGCCCCGGCGTACCCTTCGGGTAATTCAGCGGCCGGATCAGCTTGGGGTCATTCTGGATATAGGCCAGGGTTTCGCGCTGATCCCAGGCATGGTTGCCGAGCACGATGGCATCGACGCCGGCTTCGTAGAATTCCGTGCAGATGCGGCTGGTGATGCCGAAACCGGCAGCAGCGTTTTCGCCATTCACCAGCACAAAATCCAGGCCCCAGTCGCGCCGCAGCGCCGGAATCCGCGCCACCACCGCCTCGCGGCCCGAGCGGCCGACCACATCACCACAATATAAAAGCTTCACGCCTACCCCGCTTTTCCCGCCATTGCCGGCTGCTGGCGGCAAGATATAGCGCCGCGTTCGGTGACAACCCAATCCAAATCCTGATCCTCGGCGCGGCGCGGCACTTCCGGCACCTGCTGCACGGCAAAGGCATAACCCACCGCCAGTACGGACGCTGCCTGCTGCCGCAACGCCGCCAGGGTGGCATCATAATAGCCGGCGCCCATGCCGATCCGGCCGCCCCGGGCATCAAAACCGACCAGCGGCACAATCAGCACATCCGGCCGCACCACCGCCGCCGTCGCCAGCGGTTCCGGAATGCCGTAGCGACCCGGCGCCAGGCTGGCAGCCAGACCATCCCAGGCGCGGAAGACCAGCGGCTGGCCACGTGCGCCGCTGACCGGCAGCGCCAATATGGCCTGCCATTCCCGCACCAGCCCGGCCAGCAGCGGGCGCGGATCGAGTTCATCGGCCAGCGGCCAGTAACCGGCCACTTTCAGGCCCGGGCGCAGCGTTATGCCGGCCAGGAACCGCTCCGCCGCCACTTCTGCAATGGCAGCACCATTGGCCGCTGCCGCCTCGGCGCGGCGCTGACGCAGCCGGGCGCGCAGCTTCTGCTTGGTGGCCTGAAAATCATCAATACAGGGCATGGAAAGCCGGCAGGTTGCGGGTGGACGGTGCCCGCCATGGCCGTCGGCATGTATCCAACCTCTGTAGGCCTGGCGTACCAGGTGGGCGCCGTTTGCCCGAAGCCTCGGCTCCGGCCAGGGACAGCTCCCGAGAGATCAGCATTGGCCCCAGGGTTGCGAAAACCAAACGCACCGGGCAGGAACACCGTCCGGGGCCTAATCTAGGGCGCTTGGCCCGCCCCCGCAACCATGACAGGATTGCGACGGAAAACCGCCCCCTTACGGCGCTTCCAGCTTGGCGGCGATGTCTTCCAGTTTCTGTGCCAGGCCAAGCAGGGCGTCGCTGCCGCCCTTGGCGGCGGCCTGATCCTCGCGCAAGGCCAGCACTTCCTGGCGCAGGGCCTCAAGCTCGCGCTGCGCCGTCTCGTGATCATCGGCCAGGGTCAGCGCCGCCATCAGCATCAGCCGCGCCTCGCCGACCTGGCCGACCAGGGCGGCAAGCTCCCGTACCCGGGCATCGACCACGCCGGACAGGCGCTCGACCTGCGCTTCCTCGCCGTCATCGCAGCCGATCGGATAGAGCCGGCCATTGATGGTGACATTCACCTCGCCCATGCATCCCTCCTGATACCAGACCGCCGGATCAAACCGGTTCCGCCAGGGCGCGGCGCAGCCGGCCCATGGTGCCTTCCAGCCGCGCCATCATGCTGGCTTCGAATTGTTTCGCCTCGGCCTGCTGCGCCGCCTGCCGGCCCTGCATGGCCGCCAGCTCGGCCCGGGCCGCATCGCGTTCCGCCTGGGCGGCATCGCGTTCAGCTTGGGCGGCATCGCGTTCAGCTTGGGCCGCCTCAAGTGCAGTCTGAGCCGCCTCGCATACTGCCTGGGCGGCGTCAAGTGCGGCCTGGGCCGGGGCGGCAGCCGCCCGCGCCGCATCCAGTTCACTGCGGGCGGCAGCCAGTTCGCCCCGCAGACCGGCCGCCAATTGCTGTTCACTGACCATTGCTGCCGCAGCGGTGGCGGTGGCCTGCTCGGCTGCCAGACGCAATTGCGCCTGACCTGCCAGGGCAGCGGCCAGGCGGCCACTCAGATCGTCGCGTTCCTGCACCAAGCCAGCACGTTCACGCTGCCGGTCTTGCTCCAGCGCATCGCGTTCACGCTGCCGGTCTTGCTCCAGCGCAGCGCGTTCGCGCTGCCAGTCCTGCTCCAGCGCAGCGCGCTCATTCTGCCAGTCTTCCGCCGCCTGGCGCAGAAAGGCCAATTCGCTCAGCACGGCCGGATCTGGCGCCGCCGGCACACGGATCGGCGCCGGGCGCGGTGCCAGCGGCAATTCGCCGGCCTGCAACGCCTCGGCTTCGGCCTGCATCGCCGCCAGTTCCTCGCGCAACGCATCCACCAGGGCGGCGCGCTCGCGGCAGGAATCGGCTTCCACGCGCGCCATATGCAGCGCCTCACGCGTTTGGCGCAGTTCCTGTGTGGTCTGCACCTGCTGCTCGGCCAGGGCGCGATAGGCCACGGCGCGGCTGGCCATCGCGGCATCCAGCCGGCGCAGGGCGCGCTCCATCGCGGCGGCTGCCGCAGCCACACCGTTTTCCATGATCTTCAATTGCTTTATGATGTTGAGCCGATTAGCTGACAGGGAAGATAAGCGTCGCCCGGGCTCAGCGTCAACCTAGGCCCTGGCACGGTCCGGCAAAGCCCAGGCAAAACACCGCCTGTCCACCCCTCCTGCGAGTTATCCACAAACGCCATGCTCGAAGCCCTGCCGATCCTGCACGACCCCTGGTTTTATGCTGCCGCCATGCCGGCGGTTATCCTGATCGGCCTGAGCAAGGGCGGCTTCGGCCCCGGCACCAGCCTGCTGGCGCTGCCGCTGATGAGCCTGACCATCCCGCCCCTGCAGGCCGCCGCCATCACCCTGCCGGTTTTGTGCATCATGGACCTGGCCGGGCTGTGGGCCTATCGCAAGACCTGGGACCGCGCCAACATGGCGATCATCCTGCCGGGCGCGCTGGTCGGCATCCTGATCGGCACGCTGACCGCCGACTGGGTGAGCAATCAAGGCGTGCAGATCATCATCGGCCTGGTGGCGGTGGTGTTTGTGCTCGACAAGCTGTTGCGCAAGGGCAGCCCGCAGGCGGCGCCGCTGAATGTGAAAAAGGGCCTGTTCTGGAGCGTGATTTCCGGCTTCACCAGTTTCATCGCCCATGCCGGCGGGCCGCCGCTTTCGGTCTATCTGGTGCCGCAGCGGCTCGACAAGACGCTGTTCGTCGGCACCACCATCGTCTATTTCACCGTGCTGAATTACATCAAGCTGATCCCCTATGCCTGGCTCGGGCAATTCAGTCCGACCAATCTGGGCACGGCAGCGGTGCTGGCACCGGTGGCGGTGGGCGGGGTCTATCTCGGCATGTGGCTGCATAAATTCCTCAGCGACCGCGCCTTCTATCTGATCATCTACGGCATCACCTTCCTGTGTGGCCTGAAATTGCTCGCCGACGGCCTCGGCCTTTGAGCGGCCACAAATAAATTTGCGGTCACGGCACCGGGCGGCCGGCAGGCAGGTGGTTGCCCCCGCGGCAGCTTCTGATTAGGTTCTCGCTCCGTAAGGGGTGACTTTGTCCGCTTCGGGGGAAACCAGCATGAGCACGATCTACGACCGCGATCTCGACAAGAATCCGGCCAATTACGAACCGCTTTCGCCCTTGAGTTTCCTGCGCCGCACGGCGGAGGTGTTTCCGCATCGCCTGGCCGTGGTGCATGGCGCCTGGCATTACGATTACGCCACGCTGTATGTGCGCTGCCGCCGCCTGGCCTCGGCGCTGGCGCGGCGCGGCATCCGGCGCGGCGATACGGTGGCGATCATCGCGCCCAATACCCCGGCGCATCTGGAAGCGCATTTCGGCGTGCCGGCCACCGGCGCGGTGC
>VFQO010012622.1_pt1 | contig 28876 bp, 27 predicted proteins | sample 3512331 | NCBI WGS metagenome assembly VFQO01 (sample SAMN10412371, study PRJNA504923) | tailings metagenome | isolation source: Replicate 3 from Balatoc abandoned mine | place: Philippines: Itogon, Benguet | collected 2017-08-28 | reverse complement strand
GAACGAATAACTACTCCGGTGCCATTAAATCATGCATCCTAATGCACGTTTTGGGGTGAAGTACCCTTAGCGTTTACCGCACAATTTCCCCGCCGAGCGTTATTTGCCGACGCCTTTCCGCATGGGCTCGGAATCCCAGGCGTGGTCGCCTTGCGTATGGTCGGCTTGAATATCCATGGTTAACAGCCGCTCTTGCTCGGCCACGTGACGCCGCACGGCTCCCACGTAGTCGTCGTCGGAACGATAGAGCGTGGCAAGCTCGGCCATGGAGGCCTCGTCGTAACGCAAAAATTGATTTCCGGCACGGGTAGCCCCATACGCCCTGCGCCCGGCTGCCCGCAAGGCATCGACGCCCATACGCACAGCCGTTTCTACACCGTCGCGATACGGAAAGGCCACACCGTGTTCCATCAGCTCGTACGCATGAAATCGGTCGCGCGCTCGCACAAGCAATTGCAAATGCGGAAAATGTTTTCCCGCAAGCTCTACAATGGCATTTGTTGTTTCTTGGCTGCCAACAGCGCAGATAAGCATGGACGCTTGTTCGGCGCCAGCGGCAGCAAGGAGATCGGCACGCGTGGCGTCGCCGTAATACACCCTAAAACCCATGCGCCGCAATAGATCTACACGATCAGAATCGTTGTCGAGAATGGTGGCCTCGATACCGTTGGCACGCAAGAGGCGCCCGATAGTGCTGCCGAAGTGACTGAAGCCGACGATGATGACGTTGTGATGCTCGGAGATATCGTCGGCCTGACGCGTAGGCGCCTGCCGCGTTCCTATGCGCGGCAGCACCAGCAAGCGCAGAGCTAAAACCAACAAGGGCGTTAGCGCCATGCTGATGGCCGTGGCGGCCATGAGCGACGACGACACGTGAGGTGGCACGACGCCCGACTGTACGGAAAACGACAAGAGCACAAATGCGAACTCGCCCACCTGGGCCATACCGATGGCAAAAAGCAGTGTCTGGTCGAGCGACAGTTTTACGAAGCGCCCCACGGCCACAAGCACAGCGGCCTTGATGGCTACAAGCCCCAACACAATGGCTGCCGTTGCTAGCGGCTGCGCCGCTATAGAGGCCACGTCGATACTGGCACCAACGGCAATAAAAAACAGTCCGAGGAAGAGTCCCTTTACCGGCTCCAGATCGCTTTCCAACTCGTGCCGGAACTCACTGTCGGAAAGCACCACGCCCGCAAGGAACGTCCCCAATGCCGGACTTAAGCCCACCATCATCATAAGCCAGGCGATACCGCCCACGATAAGCAGCGAGGCCGCGATGAACAGTTCGCGCTGGCGTGCCGACGCTACGGCGCGCATCATGGGGACCACTGCGAAGCGGCCCGCCACGACGACGACGGCCACGGCCGCCAGCACAAGCACGGCGCGCAGCAGCGCGGGCACGTCGGCAAGCACCGAGGTGTGATCCGACGCCCCCTGACCAACACCTGTGGCAAGAAATGGCAGCAAGGCAAGAATGGGGATGACGGCCACATCTTGAAAGAGCAACACGGCGAACGATGTGCGACCCGCCGACGTGTGCATAAGGCCCTGCTCCTTGAGGGATTGCAGGACGATAGCCGTGGACGACATCGACAGCGCTAGGGCAACGGCTAGCGACACTTGCCACGGCAGGCCAAGTAGCATGGCACCGGCGCCAATGGCAACGGTAGTAAGTGCCAACTGAAGAGAGCCCGCCACGCCCACCGAGGTGCGCATTTGCCACAGGCGGCGCGGCTCGAGCTCTAAGCCAATAAGGAAGAGCATAATCACCACGCCGAATTCGGCAAAGTGCATGATATCGGTCCCTTGCTCGCCAATAATGCCCAGCAGGGCCGGGCCTATGGCAATGCCGGCAACGAGGTAGCCCAGAACCGACCCAAGCCCAAGGCGCTTGGCTATTGGCACGCATACGAGGGCGGCTAGCAGGTAGGCAATGGCATCGACGAGGAAGCTAGTGCTCATGTAGGCAGTCCTCCAAAAAGCGGCGATAGCGCAGGGCTTCTGCCTCGATATCGGTGGTGGTCAAACGATGTGTACCGTGCACTGCAAACGGCTCGTGATACGACATGCCACACAGGCGCGCCGTTTGCTCGTACGGCCGCAGAAACTCCTGGATGGTGTAACGGTTGCGGCCATCATGACTGTAGGCCTCGGCGCCGCCGCCGGTAGTTACGGCGTGGTGGACGCTCTTGCCGGCCACAGCCGTGCCGCCCGGACCATAGGCCCAGCCAAAGGTAAGCACCAGGTCTATCCACTGCTTGAACAACGGCGGTGCCGAATACCAGTAGAACGGATGATGCCACACCATGACGTCGTGTTTCGACAGCTCGCGCTGCTCGTGCTCTACGTCGATGTCGAACGCTGGATAGCGTTCATACAAATCGACAATGGTAACATTGTCGACACTTCTAGCGGCGTCGAGCAATCGCCTATTCACACGCGATGCTTCCAGCCGCGGATGCGCAAATACCAGCAACAGTTGCCTCATGGCAGCAAAAGTATGCACAGAAGGACCTTACCATGACCGACGGCACGGAAATCACCATGGACGACTTTTTACGCGTCGAGCTTCGTGTGGGCACGGTTGTACGCGCCGAGGCCTTTCCCGAAGCCCGCAAGCCCGCCTACAAGCTTTGGATAGACTTTGGCGACGGCGTGCTGCGACGGTCGAGCGCGCAGATTACGGCACATTATACGCCCGAGGCTCTGCTGGGTCGCCAGGTGATGTGCGTAACGAACTTCCCTCCGCGGCAGATTGGACCGTTTGTAAGCGAAGTACTTACGTGCGGCTTTCACCGCGAAGATGGGACGGTGATTCTTGCCGTTCCCGACGCCGACGTGCCCAACGGCGCTCGCCTGCTGTAGCGCCGAATACCCCACCAGCGGAACCATTGACCATATCTTTGCGGTTTCTCCAACCCTGTATCATCCGGGAGTTATCCATGCAATTGTACGTCGACAGCGCCAACCTTGCCGATATCCGCGCCGCAGCAGCCCTGGGCTGCATTAGCGGAGTAACTACGAACCCCAGTCTTCTTGCGAAAGAAGACCCCACGCTGGACATCAAGGAGCTCATCCTTGACATCCACCGCACCATTGGTGGACACGTCTCGGTTGAGGTCGTTAGCACCGATACCGACGGCATGTTACGCGAAGCCGACGCCATCCTAGAATGGTTTCCCGATGCCACCATCAAGATTCCGTTTATCCCCGCCGGTTTGTCGGCCGTGCGCAACCTTGCCAACCGCGACATCCCCACCAACGTTACGCTGCTGTTTACCGCCAACCAGGCCGTGATTGCTGCCAACGCTGGCGCTACCTACGTTTCGGTGTTCCTTGGACGGTTGGACGACATCTCAACAGATGGTGTTCAGGCCGTGCGCGACACCTGCGAAATCTGGGATGTTCACGGCTACGAGTCGCAGATTATCGCCGCTTCGATTCGCAACCCCTTGCACCTGCTGGAATGTGCCAAGGCCGGCGCCCACATTGCTACCGTGCCCTACAAGGTATTGCTGCAGTCCATGAAACATCCGCTTACAGATTCTGGCTTGAAGTCGTTCTTGGACGACCACGCCAAGATGATGACTGCCAAGGGAGCGTAACAGTGACGATGCGACGTTTGCTTACGCGCTTGCTGTGGGTTGTACTTCTCGTTGCAGCCATGCCCGTGGCTGCCTCTTCGCCTACGCCAGCCAAGTCGATAGGCAAGCGCGCCCATGCCTTTGTGCTCGAAGACCAGTTCGAACAGCGGTGGTCGTGGAATTCTCACTGGAAAGGCAAACCCGTAGTACTCGTTCTAAGCGACTGGAAGGGTAGCGACTACATCCCGGCATGGACCGAGCCGCTGACGCAGCGATTTGCCGACAAGGTGAAGTTCGTGGCCTGCGCCGACGTATCGCTGGCCCCGAGCTTTCTCAAGGGATACCTGCGTGGTCGGTTCCGCGAGGCCTACAGCAACTCGATTCTTCTTGACTGGGAAGGCACTACGTTCAAGCACTACCACACCCAAGCCGGCCTTCCTAACGTTGTATTCGTTGGTTCCGACGAAACCGTACGCCTTCATACATGGGGCACCGGCAAACAAGAGCATGTCGAGGCCTTTGCCCAGCAAGTTGAACGCTTGCTGAGTGAACGCTAACTTCGCGTCATGCCTGCCGACGTCGACTTCAAAGCTGCGAAACGTGCCGACCTTGTAACCCATGCTGCCGAGGTGTTTGCACGTCGTGGCTACCATGCGTCGACGATGCAAGACATCGCCACGCAGGCCAACGTGGGCAAGGGCACAATGTATGAGTACTTCCGCACCAAGGAAGAGCTCTTTCTTGCGGTCTATGACTCGTGGATGTCGGACTTCGAGCGAGCCGTGCAGGAGCGCGTCGACGCCGCAAGCGACGCCATGGCCAAGGTCGATGCCATCCGAGATTCGGCCGTGGAGTTCTACGAACGCCGTGCCCACCAAGCCCCGCTGTTGTTGGAGCTGTGGGCCCATGCCTTGCGCACCGACAATCCCGCTTTTATCGAGCGCATTCGCCAAACGCGCACGTTTTTGGCTCAGCTTGGCGCCAACCTAACGCAGCAGCTCATCGACGCCGGTTGGTTTGTCGATATCGACGTGGACGCGTTTGCCCTTTTGGAAAGTGGCATCAGCGACGGCATCTTCTTGGCTTGGGTGCTCGGCGGTATGAGCTTCCCTCTGAACCGTGCCTATACGTTCCGGCAAAGTGTTATTGGCCTTGGGCTACTATCCCCTACCGGTCGGGCCGTCTTGGAGCAGCGCCTTGGCTCCAAACTCCAAAAGGGTGTTTCGCCTTACACCAGCAGTAAATAGCACATTAGTGCTACCAGTGCCCCTTTCACAACAACAATGGCTGTAGGGGTCAGCGGCAATCGCTGCAGGCGGCGATAGGCAACAACCAGTGCAATGGTGGTGGCTATAATGCCTACGGCGATTGCAGCACCTTCGGCTAGGCCAAACTGCTGCGCATGCGTGCGCCCGATGCCATTTATCCATGGCGTACCAAACAGGAGAACAAGGTGCACGACGTAGATGTGAAGCGACAACGTGCTAAGCGAGGTGGCAACGTCGCGCCAGCGTGGCAAGAACCGCATGATAAGCGCTGTGGCGCTAAACACAACAAGCACAATACCTATGCGCCGTAGTGCTAGTACGGCACTGGTGCTCGATTCAAGGTCCGACCATGCCACGCCGTTCACGTACAGGACGTATTGCATGAGCATTGATATGGCTACAATTACAACGCCGACGGGCCAGGCATAGCGCTCTATATGGCGATCGCGCACATCCGAGGGGATGCGTGCCAAGTAGGCTCCAACGCCAACCCCAACAAACAGGTAGGCGCTAAAGGGCAGGATAGGAAAGAGCGAGCCAGTATTGGGCGTAAGGTAGGCGGCCACCCACAGCGGCAGATGGTGTTCCCATGGTATAGCCGTGGCTAGTGGCGCTGCAGCAAGAAGGGCTCCGGCCGTGATTACCGAGCGTCGACCAAGCTGCGCTACCGAACGCGTTCCCGCCGCCACCAATACAAACATGATGAGTGTAGCACCGGTAAGCTGCAAGATATTGACAGAGGTAAAGACAGGCCAGGCATGGTCGGGCACAAACGGTATGTCCCACAACCGATTAGCCGGGAACACCAACAGATAGCCAATACCCATGATGGTAAAGGCCCAGCGGAGTCGCTTCGAAAGTACATCATCGCGCACCGCACCGTCGCTATGCCGCTTTGTGGCAAAGGCATGCACGGCTCCCGAAACCATAAGAAACACCGGCGCAGTAAGGCCGCGTATTGCATGCCATGCACTCCAGGGGAACTGCGTGATGTCGAGCGCTTCGGGCCGCACCAACGCGTCCAACACATGGCCTTGCATCATCATCACCATGGCAACAAACCGGGCCACGTCGAGACTAAACAGCCGCCCCTTCTGGTTGGCCACCTGCGGCTGTGCCGCAGGAGTGCGCACGGGTGCCAGTGGGCGCATGACGGCACCGCGAAAGAAATCGGCAGTGCGCCCTGCGGCCGAAGCCGACCGATGAGCAATGGCGTGAATGAGAGAGGTACGGTGCATGAAGAAAACAAACCTCGTGGTTTCTTGGACTGTGTACAACTAAATTCTTTTTCATGGTGCGTTCATTCACGACGTAGCCTCATTCCATGCCCCATGAAACCAACGCCCCTTTCCCGATGTTTGCAGGCAGTTCATTACAAGAAACTAGGAGTGAGTGTGAAGGTTCTCGTCATCGGCAGTGGCTTTGGTGGCTTGAGTGCAGCTATACGACTGCGTGCAAAGGGCTACGACGTTACGATTGTAGAGAAGCGCGACAAGCCCGGCGGACGTGCCTACGTGTATGAGCAGGATGGCTTTGTATTCGACGGCGGGCCAACGATCATTACTGCGCCATGGCTTATCGACGAGCTCTTCGAGCTGGGCGGAAAGCGAACCGACGACTACGTGAAGCTGGTGCGCCTAGATCCGTACTACAACGTTCGCTTCGAAGACGGCACGGTGTTTCGCTACAACGGCAATGCGCAAGACGTGATGAACGAGATTCGGCGGTTTAACCCGGCCGATGAACGTGGGTATACAACGTTCTTTGGCAAAACGGCGAACATCTTCAAGGCCGGCTTCGACTTGATCGACCAGCCATTCACCAAGCTTACCGACATGGTAGGTGTGCTGCCTGACCTTATTCGTCTACGTTCGGACAGGTCGGTAGCGGGATTCGTGAACCGCCACATCCGCGATGAACGCCTGCGACAAGTGTTCTCGTTTCACCCTCTGCTGGTGGGCGGCAATCCGTTTCGTACAACGAGCATCTACGCCCTTATCCACAAACTCGAGCAGGAATGGGGCGTCTGGTTTGCCATGGGCGGTACGGGCGCGCTCGTAAACGCCTTGGTGAAGCTGTTTACCGATATGGGCGGCACTATTCGCTACAATGCCGAGGTGCAGCGCATTAACGTTGTGAACGACGGTGCAGTACCAAGAACAACCGGGGCTAGGCTGGCCGACGGCTCTACCGTTCCGGCCGACATTGTGGTGTGTAACGGCGACGTAGCCCAGGCCTACATGACGCTTGTACCACCGCAGTTCCGCAAGCGCAACACCAACGCGCGCTACGAGAAGATGTCGTACTCGATGTCGCTCTTCGTGATTTACTTTGGCACCAACAGGCAATACCCCGACATGGCTCATCATGAGATCTTGATGGGCCCACGCTACCGCGACCTTGTTGAAGACATTTTTACGCGGAAGCATCTTGCAGAGGACTTTTCGCTGTACCTGCATCGGCCAACAGCTACCGACCCCTCGTTGGCGCCGCCGGGCTGCGACTCGTGGTACGTGCTGTCGCCGGTGCCACACCTTGGTGGCACCACCGATTGGAAGACCGAGGCACCACGCTACCGCGACCGCATTATGCAGTACCTTGAGGAACGCTACATGCCCAACCTTCGGCAGCACATTGTAAGCGAAACGTATATCGATCCGCTGCACTTTCAGGGAACGCTCAACAGCTACCTTGGCAGTGCGTTTAGCGTGGAACCAACGCTTACGCAAAGCGCATGGTTTAGGCCGCACAACGTGAGCGAGGACATTCGCGGACTCTACTTTGTAGGTGCCGGCACGCACCCCGGTGCGGGCTTACCAGGCGTAATGAGCTCGGGCAAAATTGCCGCACGATGCATTGCGCAAGATGCACGCGCTTGAATAGCGAAGTTGGCTACTTACGGACCGTCCATAGCCCCGTAGATACCATACTTTAACCAATAGGGTATCCACTCTTGCGGATGCCAAGCAGGGTTGTTCGGAACGTACGAACTACAGTCACTATCGAAGGAACAGGTACTTGGTGACGAGCCAGTTGCATCGGACCACTTTTTACTTCTTGACACTGCCCCCTGCTGCCAAGAGTAACTAGAGGGTTATGTGGATTATTTGGATCGATAAAGGGAAACGGGTTCACAGCAAGAACAATAGAGGCCGCCTGGCATTGACACACAATCGAAAAGGGCGTGCCGTGTTTGTCTTCTACAACCTGATCGCACGCTTTTTCACCAGAGCCGCCGCCACGAGGAGTATTCCGTGATGTAACTGCTCCTGCGGAGTAAACTTGAAACAAAACAAACACAATGAGTGCAATGCGGTTATGAACTGCAACCGTTGATCTATTTATGGTATGTAAACATGCTTGGTACATAGTATCGAACCTGATGCATTTCGAAGTGCAACGATGACGCTTCCAGAGGGTAAAGAAAGAACCAATGGATACGTTGCACCTGCCAACTCAATCGATGCCAACACTAAGCCATACGGTGTTACCACTGTCATCGCATGAAACGTCGCCGATGGAGACTGATTAACTGTTATGCTTCCGGCAGTGACAGTTGCGGGAAAATTGCATGAACTTGGGGTAGCAGCGCTGTTATGAAGACTCATGTACTTCCACACACCTAGGTAGTTGGAAATCGTGGCCTCTGGGTCGTACTTCATCACGTCGGAACGAGTGAATGGCTCGTTAATTCCGTTGAAGGTGAACACGTTACATCGTAACGCAACAGAAGTACCCAACTCGACCCCGCTAGGCACAACATGTGTAACAAGCGCAGCAGTAGGATATCGAGTAAAGAACGAGGGTTCGCCTGATTGATCCCAGGCACTGATGCGAAGCGTGTCAAGCAAGTCTACTCGAGCACCACTACTGTCTATAAGTTCCACACTAAATGATACGTCATCAGAAGCACGCCAGCGTTTCCAGATTAGCTTCTGCGTCTGATGATCAAATAGGAGCCACCTCCGGAAAAATTGTAGCGTGTCTCCACTCTGAACGGAAAAGTATCGCGTCCGAGAAATTGAACCAAACTGAGATGTCGAAATCTCGTGTACGTAGTCCTTTGTGTGTTGACTATAGTTCCACACTTTGCCATGACACCAATTATGCAAAGGAATAGAAATGCCATTCTTGCGAGCGCTGCCAAAGAGAATTTCAACATCGCCCGAATCGCTTTGATATTCAAACGCAAACACAGGTACGTGCCTACGCTGGTCAAGGAGATCGGTAGAATCGTAGTTGCCGGAAGGTTGTACTCGATAGATTCCTCGAGCGAATTGCCCCGGGACATAGTTAAACTGAGCTATGGAGTCGCACGGACACAATCCACAACCAGTCTGAGCGGACGCACGTGACGCAAACAACGTAAATAGCATCGTGGCAATCAATCCACCTACCATGGATGCGTTCCGTTTCATGTTGGTTCTCTTTAGATATTAAGCGTGGGCTAAATTACACACACACAAGCAAAAGTCATCCGCACCCCAACAAACGGAACGGTTACCGTATGTTGTTTGAATCAACTAATCCGCATGAGGTAGATTCTTTTGTCCCCCTCATAACATATACCCGTGTGTAACAACAGTGGGGCCTGAGCGAGCCGCACACGGAGATATCGTCTCCAGAGACAGCAACCTATGGTTCGTTTGGGTACTGGTGTGCGCGTTGGCCAGCACGGCGTGTGGTTACCTTGCCGATGGCTAGTATTTGCATTTGGCCAACGTGCGTATGCGTTTTAGCGAAGTAGTTCCATGACATCGAGTCAGTATGCCGATAGCACATACTGCAGTCGTATGTGCGGCGCAAGGCTGCTTACACCACGGTAGCTTAGCGTGTGCGTACTAAGCTCGGCGCCTATGCCAAGGCGCGACCACAACATGAGCGTATAACCAACCCAAGCGTGAACGCCCAATTCGAATTGCGAACTGGTAGAGCGGTCGGCACCATTCGACTGCGCCGTACTGATAAGATAGTACCCTCCTACACCAGCTCCTATCTCGAAGCCATACGTTTGCATTGCAAACGCTATGTGCATGGGAATACCCGTTAGGGCAAGATTCAAGCTGCCTCCCTGGTCGTCCACAATGTTGTCCTGCGCAAACGTAACCACACCCGTGGCAACACCTGCGCTGAGCAGATGTTCGGGATGCCACATGGCACGCGCGATAAAGCTAGAACCGTTGCTTTGAAGCGACTCGATGCCGGGCGCTCGAGGAGCGCGAAAGTACGAGCTTTGATATCCGCCGTTTAAACTTAGGCGAATGCGATAGACTGCCGACGAATCCTCTTGGGCTGCCACTACGCAACAGCCAAGTGTAAACACAATGAAGGATAGGAACGGCTTCATGGCTGTCTGCGTACGCGAGTGAAAGACTTGGCCGCCAACACAGCAGGCAGATTTGTGAGAATACCATCGAAATCGCCGTTCTCAAGGAATTCGTTCATAAAACGGGGATCGTCGAGCGTCCACGTAAAGCAGAGTCGGCCTTCACGTTGCATGGCTTGCACAAGGTTGTTCTGCAGCCCCGCTGTCCATCGTGGAGCCCAGGCGGCAGCGTTGATCTCGCGAGTACGTTCCACCGACAGTTCGCAGATGGCCTCGACGGAATCTCGCAGGGGGTGATTTCGAAAGGCATCATAGACGGCCTGATCGGGCAGCCCAATCATAAATCGAAGGGTGTTACGGCCAGCGGCGCGCGCGCGGCGCTTGGCTTCGATGGTGGCGCGCACAACGGCGTCAACCACCAAGGGTTGCTTTACATCAATCCACACAAGTCCAAGTTTATGCTGCGCAATTACTTCGTCGAGGGCTTCCTGCAGCGTAGGTATGCGCTCTCCGTAGATCAGCGTTGCTGTGGACTTTATCTGCTGATACGTAAAATTGTCCACCCTGCCCAGCAGGTATGTACCCTGGACGGTCCGTGGCGTAAAGCGTTCGTCGTGAAAAACAATGGGAACGTCGTCCTTGGTACGTACAACGTCGATTTCAATGGCATTGCATCCCAAGCGCGGGGCTAATCGAATCATTTCGACGGTGTTTTCGCTTGCGCCCAACCGATCGGTGTTTCGACCGCCCCCTCGATGACCGATATTCCAAAACGGACGGGAGCGCAGGCGGACAGAGCCAAACTTAACGATGTAGGGGTTATAATCCGGGCCGCCCGTCGTTGTTCGCGCATCGACATACAGTGCTAAACTACCGGCAGGTTCTCGACCAACGGCAATATCAGCACCTCCATCGAGTGGATACATCTTCGCTCGCATAACACCTGCTTTGCTGTCGCGCGTGTATCGCCACGTACCAACAAGAAACACCGTGTCGTTCAGCACACCACCACGAAGGTTGCACAGTAAACTATTTACTTCGCCGAAGAGCTTAAACTCACCGTCTTCCCACACAATCACAACGGAATCGGCCATCATCACTCCGTCATGGCTATAGCCGCCCTTCAAGCCAGCGTAACCAGTACGTTCGGGGCGATAAATCCCACTGATAATCGAGCCCTGAACGGAATCGAGCGGAATGGTTCCAGCGAGCTCCTTATCGAAATCAATAACGGGGTGGTCGATGTCCACTAACTGCTGAACGCAGCCACTACTTAGCACAACACAACACATCACAACGGTTGCAAGAAGGTTCATCAGAACAGCACTCCCATTTGTAACTCGGGATAGAACAGGGCATCGCTAAACGTGTTAAACGCTAACCATGCCTGATACGGATTGCGCGTGTAGTGCAAGGTTACACCAAGACTTATCGACGTTGTGCGCCAAAATGGTTGTTCAACATAGAAACTCAACATGGTGCCATTAAAGGTGTTTCGGCTTGTTGTACTCGATATCGACTCTACTCGATGTTGTTTGTACAATGCCATTTCGAATTCATACTTCGATGTAATCGCAATGTCGTCGATTCGTATACCAAGGGCGATAAACGGATTGACGAACACACCCGATGCCGATGTATTAAACCCCTCCAAAAAATCTACCCTGCCAAACATGTACGAAACCTGAGCCCCATAGCCGGCCCAAAACTTGGTTAGCTCGTACGAGCGCATGGGGGTGATCGACACAACATTTGCGGCATAATTACCAACAAAGCGCCCAAGCAAACTCCACTGGCTAGACAACCCAAGCCGGCAACGGACATCAAGCGCCGGCGCGGGCACTTCGTTTTCTACCAGCGGTAGCGGCAGCATGGTAATGGCAAGGCCCGCACTTACGTTTATCTGCCCCGGTTCGACGGGGTCGAGCATCATGATGTAGTTGTTCCGATACGTTGTGCCTGCCATTGCCGTAGTATCATGGCACTGGAGCGCAGGTGGAAGTGTAGAGACGGTAGAAAGCAGTAACCCCAGCACCCACTGATGAACCTTCGTTGTCATTCTTGCATCCCGGCAGTGTGGTCGGTGCCCCCTACAACAATAAGCACTGAATCGGAAGCATGCACGGGCTCTGAGCCTATGTGTAAGGGGCGCATGGTTACGGCAAGCGTGGAGCCATGGCGTTCCACCAAAAGGTGATGCAGAGGCCGGATGGCGGATCCGGCATACTGGTCGCGATATCGGGCCGCGTTGCCAGTTTGCAGCTTTTGTCGCGGGCCGCCGCCGCCGCCAGAAACAACGAAGACGCGTCCCGATACATCAAAGCGCTCGTACGCGTGGGCATGTCCGCCCAGCCACAGGGCCCCCTTACGAGAGGCCACAAAGAGTGGTACAAAGTTGCGCTGTATGAGCATAGCGGGACCTACCACGGTGCTGTTGGTGTACGGAGGATGATGACCGCATACGATAATAGCAAGAATCGACGAGTCGGCATCTGCGTTGGCAAGCGAACGCGCAAACCAACGCAGATGGGCCTTCATCCGTTCGATGCCGATATCATCGGCATTGGTATTGAGAATAATCCATGCAACAGAGTCGATAACACGCACGATGCCATCCTGCCGGAACCATGGCCAACGTGCCATGATGTTCGCCATAGCAGCATTGTCGTTGCCATAGTAGTCGTGATTGCCCAGTGTGGGCAGCACGCCAATCTTCGAATCATGCACTGGCTTCATAAGCCGGTCGAAGTATGCCCAGTCGCCTTCGCCTGCACCCCACCAGACCATATCGCCAAGAAGCACAAGAGCGTCGGGTTTGTCGGCAAGGATGCCTGAGATGATCTGCGGGCGGTGGCGATCGTTGTTCTCGCGCCACGTTTCGATGGCACCAGTGCGTTGGAGATCGCCAACAACGGCAACACGTGCGTGCCGGTGCTGCAAGGCGTTGGGGTCTGGAAAGGCTGGTACGTTGCTTGTTGTTTGCAAAGAGGAGCACGACAGCGCATGCATCGCCATAGCCACGACGCCCAGAGATGCTACTCGTCCCAGATATAGTCGAAGAGTATCCACGAAAGCACAACAACGATGCCGGCATAGGCGGCGATAATGCCAAGGTTGGGGGCTACGTCGGCAAACGAAAAATCGGCCAACGCTTGCAGTACCGACGCAGTACCAGGCAGTACTATTGGCAAGATAACAGGAACTGCAAGCACGGGCAGTAGCAGGCCGCCGGCCTGCGTACGTGCCGCAATGGCACTCATAACAGTAAGCACGGCTGCTAGCGCTGCACTACCTACAACAACACTCGATATCAGCGCTAGCGGATTACCGGCAAAGACGTTGCCCACAACCAGTAGCAACAGCACGTAGGCCAGCGCATTAGCAAGTGTTGCTTGTGCAACGTTTACCAGTAGCTTGCCAAACAGAACAGCCGATGCCGAAGTTGAAAGGCGCAGATATAACCACGTTCCACGCTCCTCCTCGCGGATAAAACCACGACCTAAGCCAACGTTTGCTGTAAATGTCATAACCACCCACAGCAACCCGGCAGCCATTGGCCGCGGCACTGCTTCGTCGGCAATACTAAACGCCACAAGCATTACCGTGGTAACAACGAATACCACCAGCGACGTAAGGCCATAGCGTGTGCGCGCTTCGCTGCGAACGTCCTTGTCGATTACTGCCCATAGGCGCGTAAGTGCCCCATTCATCGTGCAAAACTAGGGCATAACACAAAGCGTTAGATAACGCCGCGAGATTTCATCTCCACGTATCGCTGCACTGTTGCAAGGCCCATATTCTCGGGCCGAGCATACACGGCCATTATGCCGTGCTGACGCATTTGTGCTATCACCTCGCGCTTTTGCCATGCAAACATCTCGGCCGTTGTGCGCAGGTATACGTTGTCGGTGGTTGTACTTGGCGTGATACTAAGCTGCGTTACTTCGGTATTCTCGAACATCGTAACAACCACAACGTGTCTTGTAGCCAAGGCGCGCAACACTGGAAGGCGGCGCTGGAACGCGCCCATGGTTTCGATATTCGTATACACCATAAGCAGCGACCGCGTTGGCACTAGCCGCCGCAGAGATGCAAACATGACTTCGTCGTTGCTCTCAGAAAAATCGGTCGACACGGCATAAAGCGCCTCGTTAAGCATGGTCATTTGCCGCGAGCGCCTGTCGGCACGTACCGAGGTTGCTTGACGGCTGCCGTAGGCAAGCAGTCCGGCACGGTCGCCACGCACGAGCGCGGCCCGCGACAGCGCTAAGGCAGCATTCACGCTATAGTCCAGCAAGGTCATCCCCCCAAAGGGTAGCTTCATCACGCGGCCAGTATCGATTACCGAATAGATGTGTTGCTCGCGTTCGTCCTGGTACAGGTTTACCATCATCTCGCCGGTGCGCGCCGTTGTCTTCCAATTCATGTTGCGCATATCGTCGCCCAACACATAGGGCTTCGCTGTTTCGTACTCCAGGGTTTGCCCAAGCTTGCGCAGGCGCCGCTGACCTATGGGGACGTTGGCGTTGACGGCCGACAATTCGATGGCGCGCATTTGCATGTACGACGGATAGGTTTTTACGACGACTGCGGCGGGAATCGTAAACCGTCGTTCTACGAGTCCCAACCATAGCGAGGCATAAATGTGAATGTCGCCAAAGGCATATTCACCGCGCTGGGTTGGTCGCACGGTATACGTTAGCACCGTGCGTTTGCCTGGCAAAACGGTGCCGTGCAGTATCAACCCTCGCTCTTGGAACTGTACTGGTAGTTCGTCGATAACGCTGCAGATGAGCGCGGCATTGATGGTGGTTTCGACATCGATCGACACGATGTTTGCATCGCCATTGCTAAGCCGTTGTGCTACCGTTCGCGAAGCCACTATGCCGCCTTTGCGGGACCACAGGGTTCCCCATTCGTAGGCAATGGCGCATGCCACAACTACCACGGCAATCCACGCAACGTGGAACAGTGCGGGAAGCACGATGCCAAGCACCGCCAGGCAGGCAATGCCAAGCACGGCCAGCATGGCGCGCGGCGTTAAGAACGATGATCGCAGTACGCTCACCGCGGAACGTCCACGCCAGCTACAATATCGGCAAGTACGGTGTCAACCGTCATGCCTTCCAGTTCACGCTCTGGTAGCAACTGTACGCGATGGCGCATCACGGGAATCACAACGCTTTTTACGTCGTCGGGCACAACGAAGTCACGTCCTTGCATAACCGCCATGGCTCTGGCCATAGCTAGGGTGCTAAGCGACGCTCGTGGCGACGCACCTAGGTAGAGTGCGTGGTGGGCACGCGTGTGATGTACAATCGAGGCAATGTAGGAAAAGATGCCAGGTTCGACGGTTACGGTGCGTACAAGGCGGGCATAGCGCGTAATGTCGTCGTGCTTCAGCAGCGGCGTCACGCCGCTGCGTTCTGCCGGTGCCCCTTGTTCATGATGGCGGCGGATGATCTCGGTTTCTTCGGCAAGCGAAGGATAGTCGATAACGATTTTGACGATGAAGCGGTCGAGTTGGGCTTCGGGCAAACGGTAGGTTCCTTCTTGCTCGATGGGATTCATGGTGGCAAGAACCATGAAGGGCGACGGCATGGCGTGGCTGATGCCATCGGATGTAGTTTGACGCTCTTCCATGACTTCAAACAGCGCACTCTGCGTTTTGGCCGGCGAGCGGTTTATCTCATCGGTAAGCAACAGGTTGGCGAAGACGGGCCCACGGCGGTACTCGAACTCGAGCGTCTTGGGATTGAAGATGTTGGTGCCCAAGATGTCGGCCGGCATCAAATCGGGCGTACACTGTATGCGACCAAACGAGCAGTCAACAAGCCGTGCCATGGTGCGCACAGCGAGCGTTTTTGCAACGCCGGGCGGTCCTTCAAGCAAGACGTGCCCTTCGGAGAGAAGGGCAGCCAACATAAGCTCGGTCATGCCATGCTGCCCCACAATCACCTGCCCTATTGCGGCACGCATGGCTGCAGCCACGTCATGAAGGTGCTGTGCGTCGGTAGCTGATAGACGTTGATTCATCGAGATGCCTTTTCGTAAAATGTGTCGATTATTGCCGACCGACGCAAGAGGTCGGTAGCCGACCACTCTGCATCAGTCCATTGTTGTTCAACGCCGTCGACATCGCCGTAGCGCCGTACGAGGTCCAATACGTCGTGTATTAACTGGGCTTCGCATCCCGTTGCAGCCATTAGGCGCCGCTCTGTAGTGCTGTTAATACTCACAAGAGGCACATGGAGTACCGTGGCGCAGAACCGTCGAAGATGAACTATGCGCTGCCTCATTACGTAGGCCGGGTCGTGCGACGACTGCATCAAGTCGGCAACCGTTCGCACAAACTCGGATGTCGTGTTCCGCACAGGTTCAAGAATAGGGATAGCACGCTGGCGGCGTCGGGCATTGGTACCAACGTACATAAGTCCCGATACCACTACTAGTACTAATGCAAGCTGGGCTGCGTGAGATTGCGACAACAGATCGCCAACGGTTGGTAGTTGTAGCGAGCCGTTGTGGTAACGATCCCACATGATGGGACCATCGGTGCGAGCAATCACGGGCATAAGGTACCTGGCAACAGCCGATGCCGTGTCATGAACAAACGCAAGGTTGCTCATTAGCTCCGGCGAACTGAGCACCGTGATCGATCCGTGACCCAATGCGCGCCGTGCCGCAAGAACGAAGCGCGGCTGATCGGCTGAATGATCAGCATTTTCAAGCGCCATTAACGTGTCCCACTGCACTAGGTCCGAGCCCAGCGTGGTCGAATCAGTTCGCAGTTTGAACTGATAGCTGATGAAGTCCTCGACAATCAAGAACCGCTTTACTACGCTCCCACTGTCATACACGCTTAGGGTGTCTTCGTCCCACATAAACGGCTGCCGCAAATCGACGCCCAGACGTTTCTCGGTCGTGTCGTTTATCCACCGTGTGGCAATCACGACGTGTCCGCCACGGCGTGCGTAGGCAAAGAGACTATCAACTTCTTCGTCCGCCGCCTGGAATCTTGGAGCAACAATCCACCACTGCCCACGTGCTGGTGCACTGCGAATGGCAACATCCGAAGCACTGTCTACCATTGTTACGCCACCGTCTGTTAGGGAGTCAAGCACATGCAATGCTATCCACGTTCCGTAGGGTTGTGTGCTTGTCGACGAAAACGTGCGCTTCCAGCTCGTTGGTTCGGGCTTGGAAATCTGCAGCAAGCCCAATACAACTACCAGCAACCCAACCACTACCCACCACGTGCGCGTAAGCATCAGGCGCGCCTCCTTGCATTCACTCGCAGCTGCGCAAAGCGAGGCGCAATGCTCGCATAGTCGGGCGCTTCAATAGCCTGCTCGCCATACCACACGCGCTCAAACACCATCAATACATCCGAAAAGTTTTGTGCAAGGGGCGTCGACAATAGTGCCCGGTAATACTCGCGGTTTGTTCGCTCGGCGCGCCACTCGATGTAGCCCGAATCCTGCAGCTCCCGTAGTAATTGCAGAAAATGATATCGTACGGCAGATCGGTAGTCGCCAGCGGCTTCCGATTCGCCAATACGCCTGTCAAGGTCGTCTTCGGTTAAATCTTCAACCTTGCTCCCTCCGGCTACTACGGCGCGGGCACCGCCAACACGCCAAGGGGCTCCGCCCGAACGGCGCGACATGATGACGATGGCAATCACAAGAACCAGCATGCCGATAACGAAGGCAATGACGCCTGTGTCGGTATCGACAACACTGATAATCAGAGACTGAAAGAAATTGACGATGCGTTCAAGTATCTGCTCGAATAGTTCTCGTGACTGTACACGATGGGAATAGCGGAAGTTTGGGTCGTTCTCAAGCGTCGAAAGCCACGCGTGAGGAACTCGCGACGTGTCGGCCAGTGCCCCCTTCAGCCGAAATGGCAGGGCAGAAAATAGCAATACGGCTACACCGAGGAAACGGCGCATGACGCTAGGAAGCGGACGAGTCCGACGGGGCCGACGGGGCCGACGATTCCGACGGGGCCGACGGGGCCGACGAGTCCGACGGAGCCGACTGGTCCGACGGGGCAAACGACGCAGCCATAGCAGCCAAACTTAGACCCTGGCGATTCTCGACAATCGAGCAATATGCAACGCCAACGCTAACGTACGTTATCGTGCCCATCAACTGTGCGCCTGTTATGGAAAGCATCGATGTAACCACGCGTACAATTCCGAAAATGCCAAGTGACTCATCGTTCGACTCGCGAACCATGGTATGAACCAGGCCAACAATGGAGTCTGGAATCGCAAATAAATACGAACATATGCCCACAAGAAGCGAGATAACGATGTAGTAACCCAACATCCACCACCAGTGTCCACGAATGGTGCTGAAGGCAATCTTGACCGATTCAAGAAACCCTGTCTCGACGAACACCGATACAGGAAGCGTAAGCAATAACGCAACGCTTGCGTAAACAGTGAGAGGCACTAACACAATGAAGCCAAGAAAGACAATACCAATGGCACTGAACGTGTCCAGCGATGACGCAAGAGCAACGATAGGCACTGCAACCACACCAGTGACCAAAATGAAGGCACCTACGAGAGACAGAATGACTGCGAACACCCTGCTGGTATGCAGTGCCTTCGCTTCGGCTAACTGCTCAACACTGGGCACCGCACCAGCGTCACGATAGGCTCGGAGCCACGTCATCACAATGGCAGCATGCCAGCCGGCAACCACGAACAGCAGTAGGTAACCGAGAGCTATTATGACGCCCGACAACGCCATCTCGTCGACTGCCACCTCACGTAGGGCTTGTCCGATGGCCTCGATGTCGCCTGATAAAAAGGCCCCGAAGCCAGTAATCGTGCCATAGGCAGTAAGACCAGCTGCTACAAGGAGCCACGGCAATACATGTTTGATGACATAAAGAAACAGCGACGAATAGTGGTGGCGAACGATGTCGATGGTGGCCGACAACGTCTCGCTCCACGAGCGTGGTTTATTAAGCGATGTGTAGTTAAGATCAGACATGACGACTCCGAGTTAGTTGTGCAGGAAGAGCAACGGCATACCACCACGTGATAGTAAGCGTCGCAATAATGATGACAAGATTAAGCACAAGTGGCATGACTGGTGCATACCGCGTAACAAATGATTCGATAATAGCCGCAACAAGCACAAAGGGAACGATGCCGAGAGCTGTCATCACCACGGTACGTCCGGCATTCACAAAGGCCTGCATACGAGTATAGGTACCGGGCATCATCATGGCCTTGGCAAGATGTATACCGGCTGCGCCGGCAATCACAAGCGTGCTTATCTCCATGGCTCCGTGTAGGTACACACCAAGAAGTGACGCACCCAACGCCCCATGAAGATAAAACAGTGTGTGAAACGACCCAAGCATGAAGCCATGATATAGGATGATGACGGCGGGAACGACTATCGTAAGCAACCCCAGCACGGTGAGGCGCAACATCACAAAGAGATTGTTGAAAAAGATATAGGCAAACATGCCAACCGGTTGCATGTTTTGATATACCCCCATTGGGTTGCCTTCTTTGATGTTGCGAATGGTCATGTCAACATAGCCGTGACCCAAAATTCCGCGTACAAAGTCCTCATCAAGTAGCGTTCCCACGACTCCAACAACTGTACTTACAGCTAGCAGCAGTGCGGCAACCAAGATGTCTGAGCGCAGTGCAGACATATGCATTGGCACCGTTTGTAGCCAAAATCGTCGCAATGCTGCAATGCGGTCCTTTCGCATGCGATATACCTCGTGATGCGCCTTAGCCGCAAGCTGATTCAAGTATCGCACAACGATGGTGTTCGGATATTGTGCTCGGGCAAACGCCAAGTCATCAACGATATCCATGTAGAGCATAGCTAACCGCTCGGCGTCTCGCCCCTGCTTAAGCGCTATTTGCTCTTCGAAGGCCTGCCAGCGCTCGCTGCGGCGACGAACAAACTCCGATAGTCTCATCGGCATTCTCCGGGCAAGATGGCACGATTGCACTTCGCCATGGCATTATCCTCGCAAGGCAGCATAGTCAGCAAGAACGGCCCGTAGAAACTCTTCGGCGCCCATTGACGTGTCTACGCCAAGTCGGCGTGCCACGCCGTCGCGCAGGGTCCACAACGCAGCCATACGCGCATCTACACGAATACTCGATCGGCCAGCCTCGTCGACGACATCTCGAATGGTCTGTATATCGGCATCACTCAGCCGGCTTACGCTTGGGAACACCAAGGCCCGCCGCTCTTCGGATGTCGTACATAGCGCAAGGACTTTCTCCAGCGATACAGGGGCTGGCTTATTTACAACAAGAGTACCAGCCACCATGTCGCCAAGACGTTGACTGCGCTTAGAGAACAGCACTACAACGAGTGCCATCGATCCAGTGGTTGCCAACACCTCGATCAAGAAGAACAGCCAGCGAATGGCCACATCTAAGAGTCGCAGTTGACGCCCATCCAAACGCACAACCCGAATGCCTACGCCCATCTTACCAAGCGTTTGCCCGCCTAGTAACAGCTCACTAACCATGGGATACATGATAGGTGCTATCGAAAGAGCAATGTACACTCCAATTCGCGCCTCACCTGGCAACATGGATAGCACGTCATTCAGCATGATCATCAACAAAATGGAGCCGACATACAGAACGACTATCACCATTATATCGATGAGGAATGCACCTGCACGAGCAATAGCACTGGCAGGTTTTACATCAATATCAACATTGAGCGCCGTGGTTATGCCAGTGGTTATCATGCTACATCCCTACCAGCGCCAGCGTATACCAACGTGAGCGCCAAGCTGCTCCAAACTCCAGTCGGCATCACTAACCATACTGCCAAGCCACCGCGTGTACACTGTCTCTAACACAACATTGGTGCGAAACGAAATCGGATACGTAAACCCTACCCCGGCAAACACACCAACGTTGAAGGTATTCAAGCTTGACAGCGATTGCGGATCGACTCGGCGCTGCTGCGTACCGTCGGCAAACGTCACACTCGATGGCTGTAATATCCGACGCTCCACGGTTACCGCACTTCCCATCGACGTCGATAGTTGGGCTCCGAAAATCCCGTACACACTCCTCGATGCATACAACTCGGCCGCTGCCCCAATGGTTATCAAAGGGGCACCGACAGAAACATCGGTTCCCTCCTGGTAATCTACAAAGGTGCCGCTACCGGCGTCGAATACCGGTACAACCACGCTGTCGGGTGCCGTGAGCGTTCCACCCAGGGTTTGAACCGTTACACGGGCACCAACGCTAAGCCACGACGATAGCCGCTTGCCAATTACGCCGCCCAACCAGCCGCTCGTACCTTGGCCCGACGTAAACGGCGCTCCTGCAGATTGCACGTTGCCTGTAGCCAAGAAGTTCGGTCCGTGAAAACTGTGGTTAATCACGGCATAGGCGCCTGCATACCACGCCTGGTCTTCGACGCATACAGCGTCGCGACCCTCGAACGTGAAATAGGCGTAGCGATCCGACTGTGCATCAAAGGCATGACAAATGGTGATGAACGAGCTATTACCAGCAACGTCGATGGCTTCAAGCACGATGCGCCCCGACACGCCAGGAATGCTGGGGCGTACTCGCACGGTCGTCTGCGGTACTCCCTGCTCGATCTTCGGAATGGTTGCCTCGAGGGCGTAGGCATAAGCCACACGTACCGTCGCCATGCCGCGGTCGGTTGCACGATCGTCGCGAAACACTACGGTGTATTCGTCGCGGCGCGTGCCGCCCTCAACCAAGGGCGGCAAACTGTCGCGCCCCTGTCGGATTTCTTCGAACGACTGCCCCGACATATTCCCGTAGGCGTCATACGCGTCACGTCCGAAGCCAAACCCATAGTTGTACAACCCGAAGGGGTCCGACCCCTTGATGGTATGTGTACCAAAGGGAACGGACACTTGTGCAAGACTGTAGCGGCTTTCGCCAAGACGCGTAAAGATCGTCGAATCCAAACGGCGACCGTTCAAGCGAATATCTTTGATGCTCGACGTCGGCGTCACCACGTTGATATAGTGATGCCAGTCTCCGTCGATGGGCGTCGCAAAGCGATACTCGCGCAGGAACTGCTGCGTTGGGCTCACAAGAATCATCATCGGATCGCCAACGCTGTCGCCATTCTTAAATCCCTGCGCAAACTGCGCTACCAACACCGGCTTGTCGGCCGTTAACTGCACATGTCGCGTAAGATTGGCGCCCTCGTAAAACTCGCCCGGACGTAGCATGGCCACCAACCGCGAGTCTTCAAAGACCTTGGTATCCACAGCAGATGCCAGCACTCGATAGTTATACCTCGTACGCTCCTTGAGCATTCCCAGATAAAAGTGCTTACCCCACGACGACAACGGCGGCACCTGTTCGACCAAGTGATTACAGGCCTCGATGCGCACTGGCACGTAGGCACATGTGTGGCCGCTGAACACACTAATGGGCTTGTTCGAGGAAACGAGCGAGCCCGTAATGTCCGACGCACCTACAGACTCCCATTCGGCTTCGGCAGTATACACATCGCCTCGGCGCAGCTTTACGGTGTACGGCCTGTTGGGCAGTCGACCGCCCTTGATGAGGGCCGACGGCGTAATCGTAACCTCGGTGCCATCTTCGATGGCCACTATGCTAAAGCCGCTCAGCAAGTCGGGAGCAAGCTTCGTATAACCCATCACACGATATTCAGTACCCAAGGCCTGAATAGGCAAGGCCATGTACGTGTCGGTGGTTTGATATCGCGTGTTCAATCCGTACACGCTAATGTTCGAATCCGACGTAATATGAATAGCCCGCCGCTCGGGCACGCCTACTGCAGATAGCATGACCGACGTAGGCATCAGCACGCTTACCACGCTGTTAGAACGCACTACGATGTTGGTATCCATACGAATACCCTCCACCTGAATGCGCACACGTGCATCACTCGAACTTGTAATGAACAACTGCAACCGCCGCGTTTCGCCACCCTGACCTCGTGGCTGCGTCTTACTTTCGTCGCGAAAGTTCTTCATAAAACATATCCAGAACTCACGCCCTTCCGAGTTCTTGGGAAGTCGCTTACCGTCAGGGGGCACCGCCAACGCCGAGGCGGCGGCAAACACCATAACGATGTAAACCAGTGCCCCCTTCACTTCTGCACCACAAAGGTGTGATAGTGCGATGTGGTAGGCGATACAAGCTGGAAGATGTAGACGCCGCTGGAAAGACTCCACGTGTCGGGCACAAACTCCTTGGTATACGAGCCTGCCTGAAGCTCCTCGCTTGGTAGCTCGGCGAACAACTTGCCTGCGACATCACGAATGAAGTAGCGAACGGTGCCCGCTTGCGCGATAGAATATCGAAACTCTGTGCGACTAACGACCGGATTTGGTGCGTTGCCGCTGACGCCCTCGGTAAGCGTAGGACGCGGACCGCCGTCGGATATCCGCACAAGACCACCCTGCAACTCGACATCAGAGCGCTCGACGCCGTTCACGAGGACACGAAGCGGTCGTAGCGTGCCCTCGACGTCCGTCGTGGGAAGACCAGTAATGGTTAACATGGCAACAACACCGTCAGCAACGGCTTGCGCCGCGTTGCACTCAATGCTAAACTCTCCGTCGGTGCGGCCGTTCACGACCACATTGGTCGGATCGATGACCGGACACAGCAGCGCGGCTGCTCCGCCACCAACGGCGCCCGTTGGGCGGAACGTGCTGGGGGTAAATCCGAATACGATGCGGACGGCAGCGTTTGCCGGAACGTTGAGTGTACCCGTAATTGGCACCGAGGCGCGCTCAAGCGCTGCAACAGTGGTAACGGGCGGTATACGAATGGCGTCGGCCGCCATGGCTATGGCATGGGCGGCTACGAGGATGGCTGCGGCGGTACGGCGAATCACTGGGACACTGATAGGTAGGAACGCAATATACGGCGGGTAGAAGAGGCAGACGGCCAGTGACGCACGCTAGAACTCTTGGAGTGCAACAACATCGTAGCCCAACTCTCGACTACCACAAATGATGTAGGTAACGCTGCTTCCCAGCGGCACCACGTCGATAGGCAGTCGAAAGAGCTCGGCAAACGTCGATGTGTCGTAAAAGTACATCGACCCGCGCCGAGCCGTAGTCGTCACCTCGAGACCGCTCATGCGGCCATACTCCAAATCGCGATACAGGTGGGCTGCATCGGGCGTTTGCGCCGGAACAGAGTCGAAGGCAACCGATACGAATTGGACGTCGGACGTAAGGTTGACGGCGCGCCGCGCCGTGCGCCCAAGCACGGTAGGAAGCGGCAGCGTTACAAACTCCTCGAGGCGTACTTGGCCGTCGCGTTCGGTTGCCACCACGAGCGTGCGATCGTCGATTCGCGCTGTAACGCTGCGGTTGGCCGTACCGGCTTGGACGTTAACGGATCCGGGATCGACCGACGTCGACACCGAATTGCGATAAAACACGGTACCACTCGAAACAGCTCGGCCAATGGTAATGGGCAGCGACGGTTGTCGATTGGTGGCGTTAACAAATCGCAGAAACACTCCCTGAGGGGTTGCCTGTAGCTCGCGATCGGCTTCGTCGATGCTCAGCAAGAAGGTCGTAAGCCCCGATGGGTCTCCGTCAACGATAAGGATGTAGTCGCCTCCGGCCTGAATCTCGGTTCGGCTTACGTGCAACAAGGTGGTTGGCGTTCGGGCTGTGCTTACGGTAAACGGCAGCTCGCCCGCATTCACCAGCAGAGCCGGCGCAGCAGCACCGGGTTCTAGTCCAGAGGCGATCGTAGCGCCGGCACTGATGCCGTTGGACGCCGAGGCATCCGACCGGCCGCCGATAGATACGTTTACAGCGCCTATCGACGGGGCAGCGTGCACAACGCGAAGGCGCGCCTGGCCGCTGGCAGGATGTACAGGTGCTGACTGCGGAATGACAACCGACCGAACGTCGGACGCATCGCCGTACACAACCATGGTCATGCGTTGTCGCACGCCAAATGACGTCGAATCGGTTACCGATGGTCCACCGTCGAGCGTAACAGTATACTTGTCGGCCTCTACCTGCAAGCAGGCGCCCACGGTGGCTACGGTGCTAACGCGGCGGCTTGCAACCTGCGAGGCAACGACTTGTCCGCTGGCAAGGCGTACCGTAGCCGGAAAGGCGGTGGTGTTCACCACGCGCATCTCTCCGGTGCGCTCGGCCACACGCGGCAGCGGAATCTCGGCGCCAGCCGACGTGTCGGTTTCATTCACCATCATCAGCCGTGGCTGGCCCGAGGCAACATCGGTAAAGACAACAACCATGCTTGCCGAGCCAGCAGCTACCGTGGCCTCGTATAGCCCAATCGTGCGTTCACCGCCAAACGCATCGCGTTCGATAACCGAGACAACCGAAGGCCCAGGGGGCAAATCGGCATAGAGCGAAGCCCCTTTATATGGTACGGGAGATGGGGTAAGATTGGGACCGCTGGGACATCCCCTGCGCAGGATAAACTGAACGGAGCTGTCGCGGTAGGCATTCATGAGCCGCAGCGAGCCAACGGCAGTGCGGCCAAAAGGAACAACTACGGAGCGTACGATGGCTGTATCGGCAGCTAGCGAGCCATTGGCGGGTGCCATGGCAATAATGTTGGCAATGGTATTGCGCGAAAACGTCTGTCGGCGGAACGACCTGAACTCGGTTGTACCTGCCTGCGACACTTCGAGGAACGACGAGTCGGTAGGAGCCGGAATCGTGGCGGCCACTTGGGCATATACCTGCGGCTGCGACTGAAAGCCATCGTCGAGCAGGAGCGATCGGGGGCGTCCGTCTGGCACGAGGTTCAGAAAACGCAGGGCGATGCCCGTACGGGAGGGCGGTGGGTTTACCAAATCGGGGTCTTCGCTGGCACAGCTTATAGCTACCAGGGCAAGAGCGAGGAACAGTCGTGGGTGAAAAAACATGCAGTGGCAATGGTAATCGCGCCGGAACGAACGGCAAGTTGCGATATTTTTGTCGGTTCATCCATGACAGACAAATTACAGAGCATCATTGACCGCTACGTGGCGGTAGAACACGAGCTGAACGATCCGACGCTGGCGTCGGACGCAAAGCGCCTGCGCGACGTATCGCGCGAGTACGCCCGGCTGGGTCCCGTGGTAACGTCGGCCCGCGAGTGGCTGCGCCTTACGGCGCAGCTCGACGAGAACCGCGCCATGGCTGCGGACACGTCGATCGACGCCCCTTTCAGGGAGTTAGTATGGGAGGACATTCGCGAACTGGAGCAACGTCTGCAAGAGCTCGAGGAGGAGTTACGAATACTGTTACTGCCGAAGGATCCGCAGGACGAGAAGAACTGCATCGTCGAAATCCGCGCCGGAACGGGCGGCGACGAAGCGGCTATTTTTGCTGGCGACCTGTTTAGGATGTATCAGCGGTTTTGTGAACAACGTGGTTGGCCCCTAGCAGTAATCGACATGACCGAGGGTGTTATGGGCGGCTACAAGGAAATCACCTTCGAGGTAGAGGGCGACGAGGCCTTTGGTACATTGAAGTACGAAAGTGGCGTGCACCGCGTGCAGCGTGTGCCCGAGACCGAGGCGCAGGGTCGCATACACACCTCGGCGGCTACTGTGGCCGTGCTGCCGGAAGCCGAAGAGGTAGACGTCGAGATAAACCCTAGCGACCTACGTATCGACATCTTTCGGTCGGGTGGCAAGGGCGGACAAAACGTCAACAAGGTAGAAACTGCCGTGCGCATTGTTCACCTGCCGACAAACATCGTTGTGCAATGTCAGGACGAGCGTTCGCAGTTGAAGAACCGCGAGAAGGCCATGAAGGTGTTACGCTCGCGCCTGTACGACCTGGAGCTGGAGAAGCACAACGCAGCCATTGCCGGCGCGCGCAAAAGCATGGTTAAGAGTGGCGACCGCAGCGAGAAGATTCGCACATACAACTGGCCGCAGAACCGGGTAACCGACCACCGCCTGGAGGGCGATGCGAAGAACTATCCGCTGCAACAGGTTGTGGATGGCGATATCGCACCGATTATCGAGGCGCTACAAATTGCCGAGCGCATGCAGGAGCTGGGCGACGCTGCCTAGCGCGATTTGGTGGGCGCCCACATAGGCGTGTAACTCCATGCGTCAAACGCCATTACTGCGTTGGTTTTGCCGGTGCCCCATAGCGACACAGAACAGCCGGGAGGAACCTGTAGAATCTGGGCTGCATTGGAAAGCGACACTGCAATAGTGGATACCTGACCATCGACGGATTGACGGTCGAGTGTAGCTCCGGCGGCTATCGACGTGCGAAACGCCTCGATGGCAGCGGTAGGCCCGGTGATAAGAGCTGCTGCATCCCACAGATCGATTGGCACTGGCGAATAGATGCGCCCCTCGGTGCCCACCATGCTTGCAGGCGTAACGATGGCATAGCTGGGGTCGCCAACTGAATCGCCGTTCCGAAAGCCCTGCGAGAAGGACGCAACAAGCACTGGATGTGTAGCGATGATGGCCAAAGGTTGCGAACTTGACAGCTCGTGGAATTTGCCGGCAGCAAGCGTAATTGGCTCTTGGTCGCTGATGGTCAGCCGAGTGTCGTCGTAATGCGCCAAAATCCGAAGGGTACCGCGGGAGCGGTTGTATGGCACCGAAGTAAAATGCTGATCGCCCCAGCGATTTACCGGTGGCATCTGTTCCAGGAGAACATTACATGCCTCGATGCGGGCGGGAACATAGGCACACGTGTGGCCCGAAACTACACTCACGGGCTTGGATGACCGCACAAGAGTGCCTGTAAGATCGCATGTGCCCTCGGTGTTCCATTTAGCACTCAAGCTTAGGGTCTGTCCCGCCATTAACCGAACGGTGGTAACATCGGATTCGAGCGGCGTGCTGGGTTCAATCGTAACGTCGGTGTTGTTTTCGATAGCGGTAACGGTGGCCGTCGACAGTAAATCGGGCGCAAGCTTGGTATAGCACATCAGGCGATATTCTGTGCCCAGCAATTCTACAGGCCACGGCCGAAAACTCTCTGATGTTTGAAATCTAACCGAGGTAACCGTTGCGGCTATTGGCCGCGGGCTGGTAATAGTAAACGAGCGGTTGGACGCTTCCTGGGCGGTACGGCTAACCTCGGTGGCAACGGCGTCCACGCTAACGTAGGTAACCGCGCTCGTGCCAACCGATACCGATGTATCCAGCACTCCAGGAACAACAACTCGGGCAGTGGTTGCCTGCCTTGCAGAAAGTGCAATCACGATGTTGCTTGGATGAGGCGGCTTTGTTTGAACAATCCCAAGCCGGGCTGGATCGTTGCGAAAGTTCTGTGGCACAGCAAAAACAAATCGTGTGCCTTCTAACGACGAGGGCTGCTGGGCAACTGCCGTAGTTACGAGTAGCGGCAGGAAGAGAACAAGACGAAGGAGTTGCATACGACATTCCCAATTGTAGCGTGTACAGAGGGCGGTGCAACCTTCGTTGCCCACGTATGTTACATCAGCACAGTTCTCGTTCCTGTTTTATGTACAAAAAAAGGGTCGCCGGCAACGTTGCACGACGACCCCCTGTGGTGAAGTGAGATTGGGGAGCTTGTATTATTTCTTGGGTCTTCGCCAAAGATAGTGGAGAAGTTAGTAGTTTGACGGATGAAAGATACCGAACTTTATCAGACGTTGTTTGGCCTGCAAGCGCCTTGGCGTGTATCAGAGGTACGAGTTGATCACGGCAGTCATACAGTTATCG
>VFQO010012621.1_pt1 | contig 28882 bp, 26 predicted proteins | sample 3512331 | NCBI WGS metagenome assembly VFQO01 (sample SAMN10412371, study PRJNA504923) | tailings metagenome | isolation source: Replicate 3 from Balatoc abandoned mine | place: Philippines: Itogon, Benguet | collected 2017-08-28 | reverse complement strand
GGCCGGCGAGTTCGAACCGGACGTGAAGGTCCGCAGCAAGGAATTCAGGATCGGCTGCATCGGCGCCGGCATGATCATGGCCGAGTGTCATCTCGCGGCCTACAGGCAAGCGGGCTTTCCGGTGGTCGCCATCGCCTCGCGGACGAAGGCGAACGCCGAGAAGGTGGCGACGCGCTGGGGCATCCCGAAGGTGCACGACACGCCCGAGGCGCTGATCGAGGACCCGGAGGTCGAGATCGTCGACCTCGCCTATCCGCCGGACCAGCAGCCGGCGCTGATCCGGCACGCGCTGAAGCAGCCCCACATCAAGGCGATCCTCGCGCAGAAGCCGCTGGCGCTGTCCGTCGACGAGGCCCGCAAGCTGCGCGACGAGGCGAAGGCCGCCGGCAAGATCATCTCGGTCAACCAGAACATGCGCTACGACCAGTCGATGCGCGTGCTGAAGCAGATCATCGACTCGGGCGCGCTCGGCGACGTCGTCTTCGCACAGATCGACATGCACGCCATCCCGCACTGGCAGGGTTTCCTGCAGCAGTACGACCGGCTGACGCTCTCCAACATGTCGGTCCACCATCTCGACGTGCTGCGCTTCCTGTTCGGCGACCCCGACGAGATCACCACTCTGACCCGCAAGGACCCGCGCACGACCTTCGACCATTCCGACGGCATCACCGTCTCGACGCTGCGCTTCCCGTCGGGCGCGCTGGCGGTGTCGCTGGAGGACGTGTGGTCCGGCCCGCGCGAGGAGGGCTACAAGGACGACCAGCACATCACCTGGCGCGTTGACGGCACCGAGGGCGTCGCCAAGGGCACGATCGGCTGGCCGACCGGGGCTGCCTCCACCCTCACCTACGCGTCGACGAAGACCACCGGCGGCGAGTGGGTCACGCCGACATGGGAGACCATGTGGTTCCCGCACGCCTTCATCGGCGTGATGGAGCAGCTCCAGCACGCGCTGAAGACCGGCGCGAAGCCTGCGCTCGAAATCGCCGACAACGTCAGGACCATGGCCCTCGTCGAGGCGGGCTACCGCTCGATCGACGAGAAGCGCACGGTCAAGCTCTCCGAAATCCCGATCAACTGAACGCTGCCCAGGGAGGACAGTCCACCATGATGCAAGCCGGTATTTTCACAGGCTATTTCCCCTACGGTCTCGAGGAGACCGCGACGAAGATCCGCGGGCTCGGCTTCAACACCGTCCAGCTCGACCTGCACTTCAAGGACGTCGACCTGTCGGCGGGCCAGATCACGAAGGAGAAGGCGAAGAAGGTGCGCGACACGTTCCGCAAGCACAACCTACCGATCTGCTGCGTCTCCGGCTACACGAACATCATCCACCCGGACAAGGCTGAGCGCGAGAAGCGCGTCGGCTACCTCAAGGAGATCATCCGCAGCGCCCGAGATTTCGGCTCGCGCTACGTGATCTCGGAGACCGGCACCTACAACACCGAGTCGGACTGGGTGCACCACCCGAAGAACAAGACCGAAGAAGGCTTCGAGGAATGCCGCAAGGTCATCGCCGACCTCGCCCAGACCGCCTATGACCACGGCGCGGTGTTCCTGCTCGAAACCTATGTGAACAACGTCGTCGGCTCGGTCGAGGAGACGGTGAAGATGTTCGCGCAGGTCGATCATCCCGGTCTCGGTCTGCTGATGGACCCGACCAACTATTTCGAGACGCACAATATCGACCGCATGGACCAGATCCTGAACCAGGTGTTCGATACGCTTGCCGACAAGATCAAGATCGGTCACGCCAAGGATGTGAAGCGCTCGGGCGACGACAAGTCGGAAAAGCACGCTGACATTGGCGATGCGGACGCGCTGGAAAGCCACACCTTCCGCGGCGTCGGCGAAATCGAACTGCCGGCCCCCGGCCTCGGCTCGCTCAATTACGACCTTTATCTGCAACGCCTTGCCGAGAAGCATCCGAACATTCCGGTCATCATCGAGCATCTGAGCGAGGACGACGTGCCGCGCGCCAAGAAGTTCCTCGACGGCAAGTTCCGGTCGAATGGTCTGTAAAGGGAGGGAAAGATGAAATTAGTTCTGAAACTCGCAGCCACGGCATTCCTCGCCTGCGCCGCCTTCTCAGGCGTTGCAGCCGCACAGGACGGCAAGAAAACCTTCTACCTGCTCTCGCATGGCGGCCCGTCCGATGCGTTCTGGCTCGACTGGAACGCAGGAGCGGAGAAGGCGTGCAAGCAGCTCGTCGTCGATTGCAAGATTTCCTTCTCGGGCGGCGACATGGCCGCGCAGAAGGAGGCCTTCAACTCTGCGATCGCCGCCAAGCCGGACGGCATCGGCACGACCTCGGCGCAGCCGGGCCTCTGGAACGAAGAAGTGAAGATGGCCAAGGCTGCCGGCATCCCGGTGGTCTTCTTCAACACGGACGACACGGCGACCGGCCGCCAGGCCTATGTCGGCGCCGACCTCAGGCAGGCCGGCGTGACCTGGGCGAAGTATCTCGTCGACAACAAGCTGGTGAAGGAAGGCGACAAGGTCTTCCTGCCGGTCGAAGTGCCGGGTGCCAGCTATCAGCAGTTGGAGACTGAAGGCATCGCCAGCGTCTTCGATCCGCTGAAGATCAGCTATGACGTTGTGGACGCGGGAACCGACCCAGCCGGCATCATCGCCAAGATGAGCGACTACATGCTTGCCAACAATCCGCCGGCGATCATCGCGCTGGGCGATTCCGTCGCGGCTGCCGTAAAGCCGGTCATGGAAAATGCCGGTATGGCGGCGGGCTCGATACCGGTCGTCGGCTGGGGCAATTCGAAGGAAACCGCGGAGGCCGTCAAGGCCGGCTACTTCAACGCGGCTGCCTGGCAGTTCCCATCGGCACAGGGCTTCATGCCCGTCGCGCTGCTCAACCTCGCCGCCTCGGGCGAGCCGATCGGCTACGATATCCAGACGTTCAGCCTGTACGACAAGGACAGCGTCGAACCGATCCTCAAGCTCTACAGCAAGTGACGGCGGCCTGAACGATGGCGATTGTGACGCAAGGACTGGAGGAACGCCGGAACTGGTGGCAAGGCTTTGCGGCCTCGCCCCAGGTGACGTCGCTCATTATTCTGGTCGTGGTTCTGGCCGGCTTCTCGATTGCCAATCCGAACTTTCTGTCCCCGCTCAACATCTCGAACATGATGGCGTTCCTGCCTGAGCTCGGCATCATGGCGCTGGCCATGACGCTGCTGCTTACGGCGGGCGAGTTCGATCTCTCGGTCGGCGCGGTGTTCGCGCTCGGCCCGGTCATCGTCATGCTGCTGGCACAGCAGGCGGGCGTCGATATCGGCTTCTCGCTTCTCGCCGGCCTCCTCGTTTGCATCGCGATCGGCGCCGTCAACGGGGTCATCGTCACCAAGATCGGCATCTCATCCTTCCTGGTGACGCTTTCGATGCTCCTCATCGTGCGGGGAACGGCCCTCTACATCACGCAGGGCTTCCCGCTGAAATCCTGGAACGAACCCGGCATCTTTGTCTCTCTCCTGGCGGGTTCGTTCCAGCTCGGGCCATTCAAGCTCTATGTATCGCTGTTCTGGTTCATCGGCCTTACCCTGATCGCGGCCTACATCCTCAACTGGTCGAAACTGGGCAACTGGATCAGCGCGATCGGCTCGAACCGCAATGCGGCCGTTGCGCGCGGCGTGCCTGCCGACGCGGTCAAGATCGGGCTCTTCGTCGCCGCCTCGGTGTTATCGGGCCTTGCCGGCATGATCAGCGCCTTTCGCATCTCGGCGGCGTCGCCGGTGGCGGGGACGGGATATGAGCTCGAAGTCATCGCCATGGTCGTCGTCGGTGGCACGGCGCTGACCGGCGGCTACGGCACGATCCTCGGGACCGTGGTGGGAGCGGTGATGCTGCGTGCGATCCGCAACGGCATCGTGCTGGTCGGCGTGCCGGGCCTCGCCTTCAATATATTCGTCGGCGCGATCATCCTCGTCATGCTCGTACTGCACGCGATGATCAGCAAGCGGGGAGCGCGGCGATGAGTGCGGAAGTCCTGCGGCTGGAAGGTATCCGCAAATCCTTCGGCAGCGTGAAGGCGCTGAAAAGCGCCTCGATGACGCTGCGCGAGGGCGAGGTCGTAGCACTGCTCGGCGACAATGGCGCCGGCAAGTCGACACTCATAAAGGCGATCTCCGGCGTGCACCCCGCCGATGGCGGCGCGATCTATGTACGGGGCGAGAAGGCGACGATCCGCTCCGCCCGCGATGCGATCGAACTGGGTATCGAAACGATCCACCAGGATACGTCGCTTGCGCCCGACCTGTCGATCGCGCGCAATCTCTTCCTTGGCCGCGAGCCAGTGAAGCTGCCGTTTCTTGGGGTGTTCGCTCCGATCGATTTCCCCTTGCTGCGGCAGGCTGCGTCGACGCTGCTGAAGCGCGTCGGCATTTCCAAGAAGCTCGACGCCGATGCGGCCGTGAACACGCTTTCGGGCGGCGAGCGCCAGTCGATTGCGATCTCACGCGCCATGCAGTTCGCCGCCAAGGTGATCATCCTCGACGAGCCGACCAACAATCTGGGCGTCGAGGAGACGCATGGGGTGCTGCGCTTCGTCAAGGAAATGCGCGCGGCGGGCCACACGGTGCTCTTCATAACCCACAACATCCACCACGTATTCCAGGTCGCCGACCGTATCGTCGTGATGCGTCGAGGCGAGGTCGTGGCGGAACAGGCTGTCGCCGACACTGATCTCCTTAGCGTCGAAGCGCTGATCATGGGCGTCGATGCGGCGACGCTGGCCGAACAGGCGAAGGTGCATTGATGGTAAGCCTGTACGGCCAGACACTGACGCGACGGCAGGTGGCGGAGCGCTCCGGCATGCTGTCGCAATTCGCCGGCGTGCGCCTGATGACCCTCGGAGACGGTGTCGAGCGGGGCATCCGCATGCTCGAATTCCGCACCGGCACGGGCCTGCGCTTCACGGCGCTCGTCGATCGCGCGCTCGACATTGCCGATTGCGAATTCCAGGGTAAGGCGATCGGCTGGCATTCGCCGGCCGGTTTCCGCCACCCCGCTTTGCACGAATATGAAGGCGAGAACGGCCTAGCCTGGGCGCGGTCCTTTTCGGGCCTGCTCGCCACCTGCGGTCTCGACCACATTCTCGGGCCGGAAGAAGTGCCGAGCGACGAATACAACTATCCCGGCAAGAAGACCGTGCGCCATTCGCTGCACGGCCGCATCGGCGGAATCCCGGCGCGCCTTACCGGCTATGGCGAGACCTGGACCGGCGACGACTGCGTGCTTTGGGCGGAGGGCATCGTCCAGCAATCCGCCGTATTCGCAGAAGACCTGCATCTCATCCGCCGCATCGAGGCGGATCTGGGCGGCAACGAGATTCGCATCCGCGACCGCGTGGTGAACCACGGCTTCTCGCGCACGCCGCACATGTTCTTCTACCATGTGAATGTCAGCTATCCCTTGCTCGACAAGGGCGCGCGCTATGTCGCGCCGATCCGCGACGTGGTCTGGGCGGGACATGCCGGCGACGCCTACGAAGCGCAGAAGGTCGGCTACCGCACCATACCTGCGCCGCAGATGAACTTTCGCGAGCAGGTCTGGCAGCACGAGATGGCGGCAGCCGCCGACGGAACCGTCCCGGTCGCGATCGTCAACGACAAGCTCGGCCTTGGCCTTGAGGTGGTGACGCGCAAGGACCAGCTGCCCTGCGCCTACCAGTGGGAGAATTTCCAGGCTGGCCAGTATGCGCTGGGCATCGAGCCTTCGACACACCACGTCTTGGGGGATCTGGCTGCACGCGAGCGCGGCGAAATGATCTGGCTGGAGCATGGCGAGGAGCGCGCTTATGACGCGACGCTGCGCGTGCTGGACGGAGCAGGCGAAATCGCCGACGCAGAAAAGCGCATCGCGTCGATCGCGCGCCAGCCCGACACCGATTTTCCGCTTCCTTCGGGCAATTTCGTGCCCCTGGAGCGACGCACATGACAGGGAGAGGCTTGAACGCGCACACCGAGGTCGGCCGGCATCGTGCCGCACGCCCCAGGCAGTTGAGGAGGAGCGCAGGACAACCGAGGACGAGATGGAGAACGAGATGACGGCGGCGACATCAAAGACGGTTCGAGACTACAGCCTCGTGGGCGAAAGCTCGCGCAAGGCGGTCGAGACCGGGCTGGCTTCGGCTGAATGGTATCATACGGATGTGCCGCGCAAAGCCATAAAGGAACTGATGCAGCGCAGCGACGGTCCCGCGATCCGCGACACCGTCGTCTGGTTCGCGGCGATCCTCGCCTCTGCCGCCGGCGCCGTCTATTTCTGGGGCAGTTGGTGGTGCGTGCCGTTCTTCTTCGTCTACGGCGTGCTCTATGGCTCGTCGAGCGACTCCCGCTGGCATGAATGCGGCCACGGCACGGCGTTCCGCACGCGCTGGATGAACGATGTCGTCTACCAGATCGCCAGCTTCATGCTGATGCGCAACCCGACCCAATGGCGCTGGAGCCACGCGCGCCACCACACCGACACGATCATCGTCGGCCGGGACGCGGAGATTGCCGTGATGCGGCCCCCGGATCTCCTCAAGGTCGCGCTGATGTTCACGGGCCTGCTCGACTTCCGCTATTCGCTGCCCGGCCTGTTCCGGCAGGCCTTTGTCGGCCTCAACGAGGAAGAGAAAAGCTACATCCCGGAGATGGAACACGGGAAGGCCGTGGTCGCCGCCCGCTGGCACGTCGCCATCTACATCGTCACCGTGGCGCTGGCGATCTATCTGCGCTCCTGGCTGCCGCTGATGCTGATCGGGCTGCCGCGCATCTATGGCAGCTGGCACATGGTCATGACCGGCCTGCTGCAGCACATCGGGCTGGCCGACAACGTCATCGACCATCGGCTCAACACGCGCACAGTTTACATGAACCCGATCAGCCGATTCATCTACTGGAACATGAACTACCATGTCGAGCACCACATGTTCCCGATGGTGCCGTATCACGCACTGCCGAAGCTGCACGAGATGATCAAGCACGATCTGCCGACGCCGAACCCTTCGATCTGGCATGCCTACAGGGAAGTGTGGCCGGTCCTGAAGAAGCAGCTGCGCTACGAGGATTTCTACCTGAAGCGTGAACTGCCCCCGACGGCGAAGCCCTATCGCGACGAGTACCACAACTTCGTGGTCCCGGCGGCGGCCGAATAGGCTGCCCGACAGACCGCCGGCCCGGCCGGCGTTTCCTCCCAACGACCTGGAACAGTGACATGAGTGAATGGATAGAAGCCTGCGAGGTAGACGATGTCGACGAGGAGGATGTCATCCGCTTCGACCACGCGGGAAGGACGTTCGCAATCTATCGCTCGCCCGACGACGAGTTCTTCGCCACCGATGGATTGTGCACACATGAGAAGGTGCATCTGGCCGACGGACTGGTGATGGACGACATCATCGAGTGCCCGAAGCACAATGGCCGCTTCAACTACAAGACTGGTGCGGCCAAGGGTGCGCCGGTCTGTGTCAACCTGCAAACCTACCCGGTGAAGGTGGAATCCGGGAAGGTGCTGGTCCAGATCGGTTGAATGGTTATGGAAACAGCGCGTGAGTTATCCCGATGACGTCCGGCATAGTGATCGTCGGTGCCGGCGAGTGCGGTACGCGCGCGGCGCTGGCGCTGCGCGAAGAAGGCTATGACGGGCCGGTCACCCTGATCGGTGCCGAGCGGCATCTGCCTTACGAGCGCCCGCCGCTGTCGAAGGACGGAATGGCGGCGGAGACCGTCGGCATGAAACTCATTGCCGATACCGTGCGCCTGCAGGAAGCCAATATCGATCTGATGCTTTCCAGCGAGGTTGTTAGGATCGACCGGAATGCGCGAACCCTTGCGCTCGGCGACGGCAGCCTTGTTCCCTATGACAAGCTTCTGCTCGCAACGGGCGCGTGCCCACGTCGTCTGCCGATGGCGGAAGGCATCGGCGGTTGCGTCTATCTTCGCACCCACGACGATGCCGAAGCGATCCGCACCCGACTGCATCCCGACGCTCATGTCGCCATTATCGGCGGCGGATTTATCGGGCTGGAGCTTGCAGCGGCAGCAGGGCAGCGAGGCTGCAAAGTCACCGTGCTGGAAACCCAGCCGCGCATTCTCATGCGCGGTGTACCCGCCGAAATTGCCGACGTCATCGCTGAGGTGCACGCGAGACACGGCGTTGCCATCCGCTGCGGGGTCTCCATCTCCGAAATGATACCTGACAGCTCGATGCGCGCCGTCTCGCTAACGGTTAACGGTGCAAGGATCGATGCGGACCTTTGCATTCTTGGCATTGGCGCTATCCCCAACACCGAAATCGCAAGCGATTCAGGCCTCGCCGTCGAGAACGGCATCCGCGTCGACGAGAACTTGGCGACATCCGATCCGAACATCTTTGCCGCAGGCGATTGCGCCTCGTTTCCGCTTGCGATCTATGGCGGTCGCCGTGTCCGGCTCGAAGCCTGGCGCAACGCGCAGGAACAGGGCGCGCTGGCCGCCCGGAACATGCTGAACAAAGGCGAGCGACATAGCGCGGTTCCCTGGTTCTGGTCGGATCAGTACGACCTTTCATTGCAGATCGCGGGCCTGGTCGACGAAGGCGTGACGACCGTCCGCCGGGACGTCGGCGAGGATGCCTTCATCCTCTTCCATCTCGCCGCCGACGGGCGGCTCGTCGCCGCAAGCGGCATTGGCCCCGGTAATGCCATCGCTCGCGATATCCGGCTTGCCGAGATGCTGATCGCCAGAGGCGCGAAGCCGCCGGGTGACAAGCTGGCCGCATCGGACACGAAATTGAAATCGCTTCTCGCCGCATGAGGATACCATGAGCACAAGCCGCAAGAGACCGACCGTCGCCGACCTGCGCGAGATGAAGGGCAAGCGCCAGCTGACCATGCTGCGCGTCATGACGCTCGAGGAGGCCGAGGCCGCCGAACATGCCGGCATCGACATCGTGTCCATACCGCCGGAACTGATCCTGAACCCGCAGTACCGCGACGCGGCACCGACGCTTTTCTCCATGCCCGGCGACAACTTCTTCGAGATCGGTACCGGCGATGACTTCGTCCGCTGGGCGTTCAGGATGTTCAAGGCTGGTGCCGACTGCGTCTATTGCAGCGCCAGCTACGCCACGATCAAGCGCATGGCCGATGAAGCCATTCCCGTCGTGGGCCATGTCGGGCTCATTCCGTCGCGCAAGACCTGGACCGGCGGTTTCAAGGCCGTCGGGAAGACGGCCGACAGCGCAATGGAAATCATGGAGGCGGTGAGGCAGCTTGAGGCGGCCGGGGCCTTCGGTGCAGAGATTGAGGTTGTTCCCGTAGAGGTCGCCGAAGCCATTTCGAAGCGCACTTCGCTCTTCATGTTGTCGATGGGCGCCGGCACCGGTTGCGACGCGCAATACCTGTTTGCCGAAGACATCCTCGGCATGAACCGGGGCCACATGCCGCGCCACTCCAAGGTCTACCGCAACTTCGCAGCCGAGTATGAGCGTCTGCAGCAGGAGAGGGTGGCGGCATTCCGGGAATATGTCGCCGATGTCGAGAGCAGGGTCTATCCGGAGGAAAAGCACATCGTGCGCATGGACCCTGCGGAACTCGACAAGTTCATGAAACAGCTCGAGGCCAGCTGATCGGTGAGCTATCCGGCGTGCTCGGCAATCACCGCCAGGAATGCAGGGCCGTAGCGATCCAGCTTGGTCTCACCGACCCCTGGAACCCCTGCCATCTCCGCGCGCGAGGCAGGGCGGGCGGCGGCCAGCTCGATCAGCGTCCGGTCGTGGAAAATCACGTAGGGCGGTAGATTTTGCGTCCGGGCGATTTCAATGCGCTTTTCCCGCAATGCCTGGAACAGAGCGCGGTCGGCGTCGGGCAGTGCGATCGATGACTGCTTGCGCGCGACCTTTTCCCGCCCCGAACGGGACGGCGGAGGCACGCGCAGCATAAGCGTTGGTTTTTCGCGCAGGAACTGGCGCCCTGCTTCGGAGATCGACAGACCTCCATGGCCGGCCAGGTCAGCCTCGATCAGCCGCAGGGCAACCAACTGGCGCAGAACCGCGCGCCAGGTGCGTTTGTCATACTCCTTGCCGATACCGTAGGTGGAGATGCGGTCGTGGCCAAAATCCGCGATGCGTTTGTCCTCGGCACCCAGAAGCACATCGACGATATAGGCCTGGCCGAAACGCTCGCCGGTCCGGTGAATGCAGGACAGAGCTTTTTGCGCAGCGATGGTTCCGTCGAACAGTTTTGGCGGCTCGGCACAGGTGTCGCAGTTGCCGCAGGGCTCGCACCGGTCGCCAAAGTAGGAAAGCAATACCTGGCGACGGCAGCCCGCCGTCTCGGCCAACCCAAGCAGGGCATCGAGCTTTTGCCGTTCCGTGCGCTTGCGCTGGTCGGGCGCGTCCGACTCCTCGATGAAGCGGCTGCGCAGCGCAATGTCTTCATAGCCGTGCAGCATCAGGGCTTCGGAAGGCAGGCCGTCGCGGCCGGCGCGTCCGGTCTCCTGGTAATAGGCTTCGATGCTGCCCGGCAGATCGATATGGGCGACGAAGCGTACATCCGGTTTGTCGATACCCATGCCGAAGGCAATGGTGGCAACCATGATGACGGCTTCATCGTGTTGGAAACGCGCCTGGTTGGCCGCACGCGCCGACTTGTCCATGCCGCCGTGATAGGGCAGCGCATCATACCCTTGCGCGCAAAGCCAGGCGGCCGTCTCCTCCGTCTTTCGTTTCGACAGACAGTAGACGATGCCGCTTTCGCCCTCATGCTCTTTCAGGAAACGCTTCAGCTGCACCCGCGGATTGTCTTTCTCCTGTATGGCATAGCGGATGTTGGGGCGGTCGAAGCCGGCGATGAAGGCATCGCTTTCCGCGATGTTGAGATGAGCCAGGATTTCGGCCCGCGTCGGGGCGTCAGCGGTCGCCGTCAGCGCCATTCGCGGCGTGTTGGGAAACAGCGCGGCCAGCGCGTCGAGCTGGCGGTATGAGGGGCGAAAATCGTGTCCCCATTGCGATAGGCAATGCGCTTCGTCGATAGCAATCAGCGACAGGGGAACCTGGCCGAGCCGCTCCAGGATTCCGCGCCTGAGCAACGTTTCCGGAGCCACATAGAGGAGATCCAGCGCGCCGGAGGACATATCTCGCCACAACGCCCGTCGCTCATCGTCCGGCAGGTCGGAGTTGAGTGCCGCAGCCCTGACCCCTGCCTGACGCAAGGCAGCCACCTGATCGGCCATCAGGGCTATCAGCGGCGAGACGACAAGGCCCATGCCGGGGCGTGCCATGGCCGGTATCTGATAACACAGCGATTTGCCGCCGCCCGTCGGCATCAGCACGAATGCGTTGTTGCCGGCCATCACATGGTCGACGATCGCCGCTTGAGGTCCACGAAAGGCGTCGTAGCCGTAAACGGCTTTCAGGATATGCGCGGGATCAGCGGTCAAAGATAGCCTGCATTGGGAATCAATAGGATACTGCCTCATAGCAGATTGCGAGGTGTCTTGGGTGTGGCCTGTTCGCACGAATGCGATAGCAACGGCCGAATCCTGTTCTGGCCACGTCATCTTTGTTGCTGCATCCAAAGTCAGCCAATGGCTTTCTTCTCCCTGGCATTAATGTCGGCCAGAACCCCTAAGGCCGTAAGAATTTCTCCCGAGGCATGATCAGGCAGGCATTTCATTCCTTCATCCGGCGCTCAATGTCTATAAAGTTAGTAGATATTGAGTGTTGGGAGTTTCTGGATGTCCAATCGCACCGTTGTCGGTTTTTCCGGCAACATCACTCGTCCGTCAAAGACGCGCGGTTTCGTTGACCACGTCGTAAAATCTATCGCCGCGCGATCTGGTTTGTCGGCTAATGTTTTTGACATAGAGGACCTCGGCCCCAGTCTCGCAACTGCACGATGGCAACGTGAACTCGATTCCGGTGCCGCGGATATTCTGCGCGCGATCGTTGAAGCCGACGTCCTCGTTGTCGGTTCGCCCACTTACAAGGGCAGCTACACCGGGCTTTTCAAGCATTTCTTCGACCTGATCGATCCTGTGGCGCTGCGCGGCAAGCCGGTCGTGCTCACTGCAACGGGCGGCGGCGACCGCCATTCGCTGATCGTCGAACACCAGTTGCGGCCACTCTTCGGCTTCTTCGAGGCGTTCGTTCTTCCGACTGCGATCTATGCCTCGGACCGGGATTTCGTCGACGGCGCATTGTCGTCGGAAGCGATCCGGGCCCGCTCGGCGCAGGCCGTCGAAGAAGCGGCGCTCCTGCTTGGCGCAAGTTCGGCCACAGCTGTAGTCGCTGCCGAATAGGAAGCGAATACGAAGGTTTCTCAATCGACAGGACCGAGCCATGAATCTCGCCGTCAAGAATGTTGTTGCGCCGGTCGAAACCGGTGAAGGGGCTGGTCCCATCCCCGAAGACCTGCTTGCCAGTTTCGCGCAGAATGCTTCAGCGCGTGATGCCGGTCGCGATCTTCCATTCGATTCCATAGAGACCCTGAAGAAACTGCGCTTTGGCGCGTACCGTCTGCCCAAGCGCGCAGGCGGCGGGGGCGCGAGCCTCGAGCAGTCCTTTGCCGCAGCCCTCAAGCTTGCAAAAGCCGACAGCAACATCGCCCACATCTGGCGCAATCACTTCATGCTGATCGAGCGGCTTGTCGTGCACCCAACGAGCGACCCGTTTTTGCAGAGGCTTCGCGAGCGCGTCGGTCAGGGCGAACTGATCGGCCTCGCCGGCACTGAACTCGACCGCAAGCAGACCGGCGGCGCATCCCCGCTGAGCAGCAAGCTGGTCAGGCACGGAGCAGGCTATCGCCTGTCGGGCAGGAAGTTCTATTCCACCGGTTCGATCTTCGCCGACTGGATCTCGACCTACGCAGCTCTGGAGGACGGAACCAACGCCAGCGTGCTCCTGCCACGCGATCGGAAGGGCCTCGAACTGGTAGACGACTGGGACGGGATGGGCCAGCGCCTGACCGGTACCGGCACCACAATCTTCCATGACATCGAAGTCGCGCCGGAAGAAATCGTGCGTGACGAGGCATTGCACCCGCAGGGAAAGTTCTTCTCGTCCACGATTGCACAGCTCTTCCTGACCGCAGTCATTGCCGGTATCACCGCGGCGATTGCCGAAGATGCCGGAGAGGTTCTCGGCACTCGTGAGCGAACTTTCTATTTCGCTCCTACTGAAAACGCGAACGACGATCCACTGCTGCTGGCCTCGCTTGGTGAGCGCCATGCCGATGCTTTTGCCACCGAGGCGATCGTGCTGGCGGCAGCGCGCGTTCTCGACGCGACCGCCGCGGTAATCGCAACGGGCGCTGATGCTGAAGCCGAGGTGCAGGCCGCGGCAATTGCGGCGGCGAAGGCCAAGGTTGCCGTCGACGCAATTGCCATACGCGCCGCAAGTGCGCTGTTCGATGTGGCCGGCGCTTCCGCGACCGTGCGCAGCCGCAATCTGGACCGCCATTGGCGCAACATTCGCACCGTCGCCTCGCACAACCCGGCCAGTTACAAGGCTTTTGCAATCGGCGGCCGGGTGCTGAACGGCACCCCCCTTCCAACACTCGGCTTCTTCTGAGGAGCGGTTGCATGACCATTCACACCACGCCAATTCCCTCGCAGTTCGAGCGTTTCCGCGATCTGCACAAAGGCTTCTTCATCATTCCGACGATCTGGGACAGCCTGTCGGCCATCGCCGCCGAAGACGCAGGCTTCGACGCCATTGCGACCTCCAGCGCAGCCCTTGGTTACGCCAATGGCATTTTGTCCAGCGAGCGGGCGCCGTTCGATCTCGTGACAAGCCGGCTAAGGACGATCGCCGAAGCCGTGCGCATACCGGTTTCGGTCGACCTTGAGGACGGTTATCCGGAAGTCACCGGCGATATCGCCGACAGCATCCAGCGCATCATCGGCGCCGGCGTTGTCGCCGCCAACATAGAGGACAGCCCGGGCAACCATGCCGTGCCCCTGGTTGCCGCCGAGGATCACGCCCGCGCCATCGCCCGGGCGCGCCAGGCGGCGGAACGCGCAGGCGCAGGCTTCTTCATCAACGCCCGCACCGACGTGTTTCTGCTCGACGACGGCCTGCCGGATTCGAAATCGGTAACCGAGGCGGTACGCCGGGCAAACCTCTACCTGGAGGCCGGCGCGGACGGCATCTACGTTGCGGCCAAGAATCTGGGCGACGATCAGGTCGCAGCCCTTGGAGAAGGCATTCGCGGACCGCTCACCCTTCTGGCTGCCCCGGAAGGCAGGTCATTCGGTCACTGGAAGAAGCTTGGCGTGAACCGTATTTCACTGGGCACGCTGGTCATCCGCAACGCCTATGCGGCGATCCAGACGCAGCTTGCCGAACTGCGTAACGGTGGCGCGGTGCTGCCCTTTCCGCCGGTCGACATAGACGCCGTGCTGCGCCGTGGCCGCGCGCGGTTTGCCGGGTGAGCGCTATGACCGAAAAGAAACAACTTCACCTCGCCGGCTTCATCTATTCGGGTCAGGCCACACAGGCTTGGCGGCACCCGGAGATCGACGCGCATCAAAGTCTCGATATCGATTACTACATCGAATATGCGCAACTCGCCGAAAAGCATAAGTTCGACACGCTGTTCCTGGCCGATGGCGCCAGCTTTCCGGTCAAGGGCGATCCGCTCGCCAAGCATTACTGGAGCGTCAGCACCTTCGAGCCGGCGACCCTGTTCTCGGCGATCGCCGCGCGCACCGAGCGCATCGGCCTCGTCTACACGGCAAGCGTCTCCGACAACGAACCCACCAATCTCGCCCGGCAGCTTGCCTCGCTCGACCATATCAGCCGGGGTCGCGCCGGCTGGAACGTCGTCACCACGCCGGGCCCCGGCTCGCGCAATCTGAACGTCCCGAAAGGCGAAGAGGGCGCGGCGAAATACAAGCGCGCCCGCGCCTTCTACGACGTGACCACTGCGCTGTGGGACAGTTTCGAGGACGATGCGCTGCTGCGCGACAAGAAGAGCGGCATCTATGTCGACTTCGACAAGCTTCACCCGCCGCAGATTGAAAATGGCTACTACAGCGCCGATCAGGCGTTGCGCGTCGAGCGGCCGATTCAGGGTTATCCTGTCATCGCGCAGGCCGGAACCTCAGCCGAGGGTATGGCTTTCGGCGGCGCGGTCGCCGACCTGATCTACTGCGCCAACTATTCGATCGCCGACGGGCAGAAAACCTATCGGACGATCAAGGACCACACGGTGGCGGCCGGCCGCCGGCCGGAGGACATAGTCATCCTCACTGGTGTCGCCGTGATCTGGGGCGAGACCCAGCAAGAAGCGGAGCGCAAGCTGCGCGAGGTCTCGACGCTGTGGCCGATCGAGGTGGCCTTGCAGAACCTTGGCATCGATTTCGGCGACACCGATATCGACAGCCCGTTTCCGGAGACCTATCGCTCCACAATGTCCTCAGGGCGCGCGGCGGCCATTGCGAGCTTTGCGCGTGCCAACAATCTGACGATCCGCGAGACGGCGGAGCGCGTCTCGATCGGGCTTGGTCATCGCCCGTTGGTCGGCACGACGCAATCTATCGCTGATGATCTGCAGGCTTGGCTTGAGGCAGGAGCCACCGACGGCTTTGCCGTCATCCAGCCCTGGCTGCTGAACGGGCTCAAGGATTTCACCACCCACATCATTCCAGAACTTGTTCGCCGCGGTATCTTCCGCAGCGAATATGAGGGAACGACGCTGCGCGAGCATCTCGGCCTCAAACGACCTGAAAACCAGCATGTAGTTCTGCACAACCGCACCATGACGGCAGCGGAATAGCGCCGCATCCGACAGAAACCTCCATCGAGAGATCGACAATGACCGCATTTACCCGCCGTACCTTTGGCAAGCTGCTTGCCAGCACCGCGTTACTGGCCGCAGCGCCGAAATCCCTGTTCGCCGCCAACGACACTCCAGCAAAGGGTGGAACCGTGCGGATCGTCATGGCGCTGGAACCGGCTACGCAGGTGGAAATCCTGCAAAATGCCGGCGGTGCCGGTGTTGGCGCCCGCGTCGTCGAAGGCCTTGTCACCGAAGCCCTGGACCGTTCGATCCAGCCGCAACTGGCCACCTCGTGGGAGGCCAGTGAAGACGGCCTGACCCACACCTTCCACCTTCGCGAGGGGGTAAAATGGCATGACGGTACACCGTTTACCTCGGCGGACGTCGCGCACACCTATACGTTCCTGAAGGAGATACATCCGCGCCGCCGCGCTACCTTCAAGAACCTCGAGAGCATCGACGACAGCGATCCGCTGAAGGTGGTGCTGAAGTTTTCCAAGCCCGCGCCGGCATTGCTGCCGGCCCTGAATGCCAATTCCGCGCCCATCGTGCCGAAGCATCTTTATGAAGGCACCGATCCGCGCACCAATCCGTATAACGCCAAGCCCGTCGGCACTGGTCCCTACATCTTCCGCGAATGGGTGCGCGGCAGCCACACGCTGCTGGAACGCAACCCCGACTATTGGGAAGCCGACCGACCGTATCTCGATACGGTGATCATCCGCTATATCCCGGATGCCGTGACGCGGCTTGCCGCCTTCGAAGCCGGCGAGATCGATGTCGGCTATTCCACGCCGGTGCCGATCGGCGAACTGGCGCGCCTGAAAGAGTCATCGGACTTCAAGCTCAGCACCGATGGCTACGCTCTCGGCGGCGGCCTCAACCAGATCTTCTTCAACCTGCGTTTCGAGCCCTTCCGGAAGCTTGAGGTGCGGCAGGCTGTGGCGCACGCGATAGATATCGATGCCTTTATCGCCAAGGTCTGGCAGGGTTATGCGGTGCCTTCGCCAACGGCGATCGTGCCATCCATGGCGCAGTTCCACGACGACAGCCTGAAGCCCTATGCCTATGACAAGGCACTGGCTGAAAAGCTGTTGGACGAGGCCGGCTATCCGCGGGGTGCCGACGGCAACCGCTTTGTCGTGCGCTTTACCGCCAATCCATTCATGTCGCAGGTGATCGACGGCGCAAATTTCGTACGCTCCGCACTGGCCGAGATCGGTATCCGCGCGGAAATCGCGCTCTACGATCACCCGACTTATATCAAGAAACTCTACACCGAAGGCGCATTCGATCTCGATATTCAGGTGCTCGCCAATGGCTATGATCCGACCGACGGCATCCAGCGCGGCTATCATTCTTCGAGCATCAAGGAAGGGCTCGCCTGGTCCAACCATTCGCACTATTCGAACCCCGAGGTGGATCGCATTTTCGACGAAGCCGCCTTCGAGGTGGACCCTCAGAAACGCCGCGCGCTCTATGTCGAGCTTCAGCAGATCCTGTATCGCGACCTGCCGGCGGTGAATCTCGTCGCCTATCAGCCGGTAACGGTTTCCCGGGCGCTGCTGCGCGATCACATCATCGACCAGCAGAGCGCCAGTACCTCGTTTGCCAAGGCGTGGATCGCCGACGGCGGGGCGTAACCGCCCCGTTGGAGAATGATCGCATGAGCATCCTGAAGCGATTCCTGTTCCTGCTCGTGAAGTCCGTGCCGACGGTCTTCGTGGTGGTGACACTCGGCTTCTTCCTGATGAAGCTCGCTCCCGGCGATATAGCTGATTACATCGCCGCCTCGTCAGGCGCTGCCACCGTGGAAAGCACCAATGCATTGCGGGACAGCTTCGGGCTGAACCTGCCCGTCCTGGAGCAGCTTTTTGTCTACTACCGCACGCTGGCGCATTTCAGCCTCGGCACGTCGATGCGCTTCGATATGCCGGTGACGGAGTTGATCGCCAGCCGCCTTCCGGCAACGCTATTGCTGGTTGCGACATCCATAGTCATCGCGCTGGCGATCGGTATCGCGGCGGGAACCGTCATGGCACTCAACGCCGGCAGGACCAAGGACCGGGTGTTGTCCGGGCTGACGCTTGTTTTCTACTCGATCCCTTCCTTTTGGGTCGGGCTGGTGCTGATTATCATCTTCTCGGTGCAGCTCGGCTGGTTCCCCACCGGTGGATCGCAGGTCATCGGCAGCCGCGCCTCGGGGTTTTACTTTATCCTTGAGCGTGCGCGTTATCTCTTCCTGCCTGCGCTGTCCTTGGCGCTCTACTATGTCGCCATCTATGCCCGGCTGACGCGCTCCACCGTGATCGAGATGCGCCGGCAGGACTATGTCCGAACTGCCGTCGCCAAGGGATTGAACCATCGGCAGGTCACGCTTCGCCATGTGCTGCGCAATGCACTCATCCCCGTCACCACCATGGCAGGCATCCATGTCGCGGGCATTCTCGGCGGGGCGGTCGTCATCGAGACTGTCTTCAGTTGGCCAGGCATGGGGCGGCTGACCTATGAGGCGATCAATGCTCGCGACTATGTGCTGCTGCTCGGCATTCTTCTTGTCAGCGCTCTCGTGGTGATCGCCGCCAACATCCTGGTCGATCTGCTCCACCGTCTTCTCGATCCCCGCATCGAGGCGCACTCGTGACTCATATCGCGCTCAATCCCGCTTTCGCAGAACGGACCAAGGAGCCCGGAGCGGGGGTCTTCGATCCGGCCTCGGCCCCTGGCGCCTTTCGGCGTTTCCTTGGCAATCCGGCTGCGCTGGCCGGCATCCTTATTCTAGTCATGATCGGGCTGATCGCCATATTCGGGCCCTTGCTGCGGCCCGGCGATCCCCTGATGATTGCCGGAGAGCCGCTGATAAGGCCGTTCACAGGCGCAGCCCACCCATTTGGAACCGACGTTCTCGGGCGCGACCTTCTGAGCGGAGTTTTGCATGGTGCGCGCGTCTCTCTAACCATCGGGCTGACCGTGGCGCTGCTCAGCCTCGTCTTCGGTGCTCTGGTGGGTGCTGTCGCCGGCTATGCCGGGGGCTGGGTCGATGCGTTGATCTCACGGGCGATCGAGGTTTTCCAGACCATCCCCGGCTTCGTGCTGCTGGTCGTTCTGGTCTCGGTACTGGAGCCATCCTACGTCACCATCATCATCGGCCTGACGCTCATCTCGTGGGATGCGGTGGCCCGTCTCACCCGCGCAGAGGTGCGCAGCCATCGCAGCCGAGAATATGTTTTGGCGGCCGAGACCTCCGGCTATTCCGGTACACGCATTCTCTTCCGCGAAATATTGCCCAACATCGCGCCGACCTTGATCGTGACAGGCTCGATTATCGTCGCCTCCGCCATCCTGTCGGAATCCGCTTTGTCCTTTCTCGGTCTCGGCGATCCCAACGCGGCATCGTGGGGAAGCCTCATCGGTTCCGGACGCGAGCAGATACGCAGTCACTGGTATCCGACGGTGATCCCCGGCCTTTTCATCATGGTGACCGTGTTTGCCCTGAACATCCTTGGCGATGCGCTCAACGATCATCTCAACCCGCGCGGAAACGATTGAAAAGGAGGCGCCGATGAACGCCCCGGTCCTGCAGGTCAGCGACTTGACGGTCGAATACCAGAACCCGTTGCGCACGGGTACCGCCGTCGACGGGCTGAGCTTCGAAATCGCGCGCGGCGAGGCCTTGGCGCTGGTCGGGGAGTCGGGCTGCGGCAAGTCCACAACGGCGCTCTCTCTCCTGAAGCTGCTGCCGTCCGAAACCCGCATGACGGGACGTGCTGCTTTCCAGGGTCGCGATCTCGTTTCGGCAAGCGAGACTGAGATGCAGGATGTCCGGGGCCGGGGGATCGGCATCGTGTTTCAGGAACCGATGACGTCGCTCAACCCGGTCTATCGGATCGGCTGGCAGATCGGCGAGGTGCTGCGCCGCCATCTCGGCATTTTGCGAAGCGAGGCGCGGGCTCGCACGCTTGAATTGCTGGAGCAGGTCGCGCTGCCCGATGTGGTGCGCAAGATAGACGCCTATCCGCATGAGTTGTCAGGCGGGCAGCGCCAGCGAGTGATGATCGCCATGGCCATCGCCTTGAAGCCGCAGCTGCTGATCGCGGATGAACCGACGACGGCGCTGGATGCGTCGGTGCGGGAGCAGATACTCAGCCTTCTCGACCGCCTGCGCCGCGAACTCGATATGGCGGTACTGCTGATCTCGCACGATCTGCCGCTGGTCAGCCGATGGACCGACAGGGTGATCATCATGCATCACGGAAAGGCGATGGAGGCATTGCCGTCGCCCGACCTATTTGCAGTTGGACGCCATCCCTATACGCGCGGGCTGATCGGCGCCTCCATCCGCCTGGATGATGGCAAGCGCTATGACAGGGCCCGCCTTGCCGAGGTGCAGGCGGTGCGCAAGCCGGACGGCGAATTCGATTTCACGCTGAAGCAGGCGGTCCCGGCGGCGACCGGGACGCTTCCGACTGCCGGACCCGCACTGACGGTTCGCGATCTCGTTGTCCAATATGGCGGGACCAGAGCCGTCGACGGTGTCTCCTTCACGATTCCCAAAGGGCGCACGCTCGGGTTGGTGGGAGAATCCGGCTGCGGCAAGTCCTCCCTGTCACGCGCGATCATGGGGCTTGTCCCGCCCGCCTCCGGCGCGATCGTTCTGGGCAAAGACACCCTGTCCGGTCTGTCGGGCCGGGCGATGCGGCCCTATCGCAAACGGCTGCAGATGGTCTTCCAGGACCCTTTCGCTTCGCTCAATCCTCGCCACGCGGTCGGCACCATCCTAGGCGGGGTGCTGCACGCCAACGGCATATCGTCCAGCGCCGAGCGTCACAGGCGCATTCGCGAAACGCTCGAGCAGGTGGGGCTGCCATACAATTCCATCCAGCGCCTGCCGCATGAATTTTCCGGTGGCCAAAGACAGCGCATAGCGATTGCGCGTGCGCTCATCCTGCGCCCGGAGCTGGTGATCTGCGATGAACCGACCTCGGCGCTGGATGTTTCGGTCCAGGCGCAAATCCTGAACCTGTTGGCAGACCTGAAGCACGAACTCGGACTGACCTATCTGTTCATCTCCCATGACCTTGCGATCGTTCGCTACATCTCAGATGAAGTGATGGTGATGCGTTCCGGCAAGATCGTGGAACGCGGCAGCACCGAGACGATCTGGGAAGCGCCCAACCACGAGTACACGCGCACTTTGATCGCCGCAGCAGCGTGAGACTTGCGCTGCTGCGTACCCGCGGTGATCTCAATCATATGGATGTAACCGGCCACTGCACCTTGTACTGCTTGCTTGAAGTCAAGCCGGCCGCTTTAACAACGCCTGCTGACGTTGCGTGTTGGTAGCGCCGAGATTCTCCAGAAGATGTGCACGCAGAAGATAGAGATGTGCGTCGCATTCGGCGCTGAAGCCAATGCCGCCGTGCACCTGGATGCTGCTGCGGCAATTCTCCAGAGAATAGCGGCATGCCAGCAGCCAGCACGCTTCGATCTGAAACATGGCATCTGGCCACCCCTCACGTTCGGCTATCGCTGCGAAAATAAGCTGAGCCGAAAGCACCTCTGCATTGATAGCCATATTCGCGCAGCGATGCTTGACCGCCTGAAATGAACCGATGGGCTGCCCGAATTGGGTGCGCACCTTCGCGTATTCGACCGACATGTCGCGGACCGCTTCGCACATTCCAAGCAGTTGCGCAGAAATGAGCAGCCTTGCCATGCGTGCTGCGGACGACGCGGCGGCGTCGCAGAACGCGAGCGCGTGATCAGGCCCCACGACAGCACGCGAAAGACTTATCGTGCGATCGGTTGAGGCGATCAGCGTAGAAGCGACCGACGACAGATCCAGAAGTGCCACGCCACGAGGCCCCAACACCAGCGCCAGATCTGTCCCATCCGCATCGTAGAGGTGAAGATGCCCGCTATCCGCGCCCTCTTCTTGCGATTGGCCGGCGTCGCCGAGATGATTTGCCAGACACACCTTTTTCACCCCGTCGAGCAGGGCGGCGGCAAGGTCAGCTTGTCCTGTCTCGCTTGCAAACCGGATCGCGATCGTCCTCGCCAAGGCTGAGGGCGAAACGATATGCCGCCCAAGCTCCGTATGCAGCAGCACGTCCTCGACTACGGACAATCCGGCTCCGCCGTCGTCTTCGGGGAGCGACATTGCGAAGCCACCGAACGCCGCGACGGCATCCAGATCATCTCCCCCGAAGCCGCCGCCTTCCCGGAGGCGGGAAACAGGATATGTCTCTGCAAGCATCGAGCGAACCGAATCCACGATCTGGTTCTGCTCGATAGAGTGGTTGAGATCGATCATCGGGCACCTCCGCGCGGAAGGCCGAGAATCCGCTCGCCTATGATGTTGCGCTGGATCTCGGCGGTTCCGCCGGCGATGGTTTCGCTGAACGCTTCCAGATAGGAATGCACCCAATCCTGATCCTGCTCGGCCTCGGCATTGCGGCCCCCAAGAATCTCCATCGCTATGCCGTAAATTCTCTGGCTGAGTTCCGCGAAGAACAGCCGGACGATCGAGCCGTCGAATGCTGTAGCGGGGTCCTTGAAGAGTGTCCGGTATGTCAGCGCGCGCAGTGCGGCGGCTTCCGCGCGTGCGATCGCTATGTCGCGGCCGATCGAGGAGCAGGCTGCATCGCCGCCTCGCGAAAGAAACAGGACGGCCAGAGACTCGATCTTCTGCGCCATCATCAACTGCAAGGTGATCGCAGCCGTCCGGCGTTCGAAGCCCAGCGTGGTCATTGCCACGTTCCAGCCGTCATGCAAGGCCCCGACAACATTCGACAAGGGAATGCGAACATTGTCGTAAAAGACCTCGGCAAAATGCGTGGCGCCGGCAAGGTTCTTGATGGGGCGTATGGTGATGCCCGGCAAGGACATGTCGCAGATGACCCAGCTCAAGCCCTTATGGCGTTGAGAACCCGGGTCCGTGCGGATCAGCAGTTCCTGAAAATCGGCGATGTCGGCGAAACTGGTCCAGATCTTATGGCCATTCACGACAAGATCGTCGCCGTCGATCCTGCCGCTGGTCCTGATCGCGGCAAGGTCGGAGCCGGCTCCCGGCTCGGAAAAGCCCTGGCACCAGATGGAGTCGCCCGAGAGGATGCGTGGAAGATGAAAAGCCTTCTGTTCTTCGGTGCCGCATACCATCACCGTCGGTCCGGCATGGTTCAACGCCACGAAAGTCGGATCGAGCGGTGTCGGCGCACCGGAGCGCACATATTCTTCGTGCCAGATGATCTGCCGTTCGAACGAAAGCCCGCCTCCGCCGAATTCCGCCGGCCAGGAGATGCCGGACCAGCCGCCGGCATGGCGCTTGCGCAGCCATTCCAATGCGAAGTCGCGCGCATCGGCGCCGCTGTGCGGGGGTGTTCGAGCCGGCACATTCTCAAGCAACCATTGCCTGGCCGATTTGCGGAACGCTTTGTCCTCTTCGGAGAATTCAAACTGCATGGCCGATGTTCCGTTAAGTCTTGATGCTACCGCTGCTCAAGGCTGCGATCAGAGCGGCTTGAATATCGCCGCGAATTTTTCCGGCGCCATGGCGCTGGAAAGGATCATCGCATCCGTGCCGGCGCGCTTGCCGATCTCGTCGGAGACGGATTTCAGGTCTTCGGTTTCGATCTCATAGATGGCGAGATAGCGGTAGGGCAGGGGCAACGTACTGCGCTGAATCTCCGCCAGTTCGAACCGTTCCGCCTTGACGATGCCCGGAATTGCCAGAACGTCGGGAACGTGCGTGCCGGAATACCAGTCGTTGAATTCGCCATCCCTGCCTTCGACGGCATTGGTCAGGACGACGAACTTGTAGGCTTTCTTCGCCATGGTTGGTTCCTTCCGATGAGCGAAATTCGCCGATGGCGATTGACGGTTATTTACTCGTGAGTATATGACCTACTGACAAGAAGAAATCAATCTTGCCTTTTCGTGACAGGACCAATGAACGCAACCCTGCAGAAATCGCCCTGGCCAAATGCCGCCGACCGCGAGCGCGAGCGTGGTGAAAAGCGCAATGCGCTTCTGAGCGCGGCGGTTCGTTCCTTCAATGAGCGCGGCTTTCACGCCACCTCGCTGGACGACGTGGCGGCTTCGCTGAATGTCACGAAGCCGACGATCTATTATTACTTCGCCAACAAGGATGAGATACTTTTCGAGTGCGTCCGGCTTGGTCTGGACGCGATTCGAGAGATCGCCGAGGCCGTCGAAAATGCCGGCGGCAGCGGGTTGGACCGGCTCACAGCGCTGATGCGCGGATATGCAATCATAATGACCAAGGATTTCGGCATGTGCGTGACCCGCACCGCCGATCACGAACTGTCCGAGGAAAGCCGGACGCGTTTTCGCGCGCTCAAGCGCGAAATCGACATCACCGTGCGGCGCGTCGTCGAGGATGGTATCGCCGACGGCTCGATCGCATCGGGCGATGCGCGCCTCACGACATTTACACTGGCCGGCGCATTGAACTGGATTGCCCGGTGGTACGAGCCGAACGGGCCTTTGACCCCTGAGCAGATCGCCGATTCAAGTGTCAAAACCCTCGTACGGGGCCTTGCGCCGCGCTCCTAAGGACAGCCTTATGCCGGTTCCCCAGAATTTCGAAAGGCGGCTCAGACTTCCTGCAATTGCCGCGCCGATGTTCCTGGCCTCAGGTCCCGATCTGGTCGTGGAGGTCTGCCGCTCGGGTCTGGTCGGCACCTTTCCGGCGTTGAACCAGCGCAGCAGCGCCGGATACGCGGAATGGCTCGAAGAGATTGAAACGCGGCTGGCGCGGTTTCCGCACGCCGCGCCGTATGGCGTCAATCTCATCGTTCACAAATCCAATCCACGCGTTGCCGCCGACCTTGAGGTCACCATACGCCACAAGGTGCCGCTGGTGATCACGTCGCTGGGTGCCGTGAAGGATGTGGTCGAGGCGGTGCATTCCTATGGCGGCCTTGTGTTCCACGACGTGATCAACCTCCGGCATGCGCAAAAGGCGGCGGAAGCAGGCGTCGACGGTATCATCGCAGTCAGCGCTGGTGCGGGCGGCCATGCCGGAACGCTTAGTCCTTTCGCGCTGGTGTCAGAGATAGCGTCGTTCTTCGACGGCACCATCATTCTTTCGGGCGCGTTGAGCAATGGCAGGCAGATTGCGGCGGCACGCGCGATGGGCGCCGACATGGCGTACATGGGCACGCGGTTCCTTGCCACCCGGGAGGCGATGATAGCCGACGTGCAGAAGCAGATGATGGTCGCAAGCCAGGCGAGCGACATCCTGTACACGCCGAACATTTCGGGCATTCACGCCAATTTCCTGCGTCAGAGCATCATCTCCGCAGGCCTGGATCCAGACAATCTGCCCGCGCATGGAAAGCTCGACATGAGCAATGAAGCCAGGGCCTGGAAGACCGTCTGGTCCGCTGGCCAAGGCGTTGGCGGTGTTGCCGATATTCCGGCAGCAGCCGATCTCTGCGAGCGGCTCATCGCGGAATACGATGCTGCGATCAACCAGTTCCGCAATGATCCCTTCGCACGCTGTTGCGAAAACATGGCTGCAAGCTGAATGGAGCTGAAATGACAAAGCCTGTCCTGCTGTCCGTCGAAGCCGGGATCGCCGAGATACGGTTCAACCGTCCCGAGCGGTTGAATGCGCTGGACCGGGATTTGGCAGACGGTTTTGCGGATGCGGTTATTGCAACGCTTGCCGAGCCGTCGGTAAGAGTCATCGTGGTATCGGCGGAAGGCCGCGGCTTCGTCGCCGGCGGCGACCTTGGCCATTTCCATGCAGCCGATGACAAGAGCAAGGCGGCTCGTGAACTTATCGACCCCATGCATGGGGCGATCAAGATGTTGGCGGCGGCCCCGCAGATCGTCATAGGCAGCCTGAAAGGTGCTGTGGCGGGCGGCGGCATGTCTCTGGCGCTCAGCCTCGACCTGCTCGTTGCAGCCGACGATACGGCGTTCAATCTTGCCTATGCGCGGATCGGTACATCGCCGGACTGCGGTGGATCGTGGAGCCTGCCACGGCTGGTCGGCTATCGGCGCGCATTGGAAATCGCGCTGCTGTCGGAAACCATTGGTGCCGAAGAAGCGCTACGGCTCGGCCTCGTAAATCGTGTTGTGCCACGCGCAGAACTCGAAACCGCGACCAGACAACTGGCGGCGAAGCTGGCGGCGGGCGCACCGGCCGCGCAGGCGCATATCAAGCGGCTGTTCCGCTCGAGCATGGAAAACGGTTTTGGCGAACAACTCGATGCCGAGGCGAAAGCATTCGCAGCTTGCGCGTCGACGGCCGATTTCGCCGAGGGAATCGATGCGTTTTTCACGAAACGCAAGCCGGTTTTCACCGGTTGCTAGCACACGGGATCAAGTCATGACCAAACACGCATTTATCGCCGGCTATGTCCGCACGCCCTTCACCTTTGCAAACAAGGGCGCGCTTGCGTCTGTGCGTCCTGACGATCTGGGCGCGCATGCCGTTCGCGAATTGTTGAAACGAACCGGTGCGCCCGGCGAAGAGATCGAGGATGTGGTTTGGGGCTGCGCTTTTCCCGAGGGCGAACAGGGCCTGAACATTGGCCGGATCGTCGGCATGCTCGCGGGCTTGCCTGAGCAGGTCGCCGGCGCAACGGTCAACCGCTGGTGCGGCTCGTCGATCCAGGCCGTGCAGATGGCCGCCGGCATGCTGGCGATGAATGCCGGCGAAGCCTTCATCTGCGGCGGCTCGGAGAGCATGTCGCGGGTGCCTATGATGGGGTTCAATCCCCAGCCGCATCCGAGCTGGGATCAAAAGGCCAAAGAAGCCTACATGAATGTCGGCCTCACCGCCGAGCGTGTCGCGCGGCAGTTCTCCGTGTCGCGTGCCGAGCAGGACAGCTTCGCCTATGCGAGCCATTCCAAGGCGCTCGCTGCGCAGAGGGACGGGCGGCTGACGGCGGAGATTTCGGTGGTGGGCGATGTCACGCAGGACGGTTGCGTTCGTGAAACATCGATGGAGCGCCTTGCTCAACTCAAGACGGTATTCATGGAAGACGGGAGTGTAACTGCGGGCTCGTCATCGCCAATGACGGATGGCGCCACGGCGGTGCTCGTCTGTAGTGAGGAATTCGCGCTGCGGCACGGGCTGGAGCTGCTGGCCCGTGTCGAGGCATTCGCTGTCTCGGGCTGCGCACCCGGCATCATGGGAATGGGACCTGTCGAATCCTCGCGCAAGGCGATGGCGCGCGCGGGCATTTCAATGCGCGATATCGATCTCGTGGAGATGAACGAGGCGTTTGCCGCGCAGGCGGAAGCCTGCCGTCGCGAACTCGGCATAGCCGAGGAAAAGCTCAACATCGACGGCGGGGCCATCGCACTGGGTCATCCGCTTGGCGCGACCGGAGGACGGCTGGTCGGCAAATCCGCGCTACTGCTGAAGCGCGAGAAGGTGAAGCGCGCACTTGCCACGCAGTGCATTGGCGGCGGAATGGGTATTGCGATGATCCTCGAGGCGGCCTAGGCGAGACCCCGCGTTTAGCAGCCGCTTGCAGCAAAATCATCCCAGAGGCCTCGATTTCGAGGCCTCTGGGATGCCTGCGCGCGTCTATAAGATCGTTGACCATATAGTGGGACAAAAAAGTGTGATTTTACCCGCGATGAACGTTATTGTATGTCACAAATGAGCAGAATTGCTTGATAATTGCGTTGACGCACCGGGTCTTTTAATGCAGATTTGCTTTCCAAGCGTACCATATATTGGAACATTTGACGTTGCGGCTTTGGGAGGAAATGCACGTGAAGTTATCTCGTAGGTCTTTTATAGCTACTTCGGTCGGGGCTTTGGCAGTCGCGCGCGGGTTTCCCGCGATCGCGCAATCCGGGCCTATCCGTATCGGTTGCATAACCACCCTTTCGGGCGCGGCCAGCATTCTGGGCAAGCCCCAGCATATGGGCATGGAAATTGCCGCTAGGAAGTTGAATGAGACAGGCGGCATTCTCGGGCGCCAGGTCGAGATCGTCGTGCGCGACGATCAATCGAAGCCTGATATCGCCGTGGCGGCTGTTCGCGAACTTGCCGGTGATGGCGTCAATATTTTTGCCGGCGTTCTGGCAAGCCCGGTGGCTCTTGCAATAAGCGGCATCGCCGAAGAGCTGGACGCGGTGTTCCTCAATGCGGCCTCGCACGGAAACAATCTCACGCATGAGAACTTCCGCAAAAATTATTTCCGCGTGACTGATTATTCGGCGATGCGCATAACTGCCGCGTCGCGCCTCATGGCAGAGAAATATCCCGACGTGACGAAATGGGGAGCGATCATCCCGGATGCGGAGATCGGGCGCTCGACCATGTCCACCTTCCAATATGGGCTGCCCAAGTATCACAAGGAACTGAACAACCAGGAGGTCTCGATCAATGACCCTGTGGTGGTCAAGTTCGGCGCAACGGATTTCCGCAACGCCATTTCAACGCTGATGAGTTCCGATATCGACGGAATTTTCATCGGTGTCGGCGGCGGCGACGAGGTCGGGTTCCTTCAGCAGGCCGGCCAGCTTGGCCTGTCCAAGAAGATCAAGGTCTACGTTAGCTCCGGCAGCGATTTTCAGGTCGCCAAGGCTTTGGGCAAGCGCACTCCGGAGAACTACTGGAGCGGTCACCACTGGTATTTCGGTGCATATCAGGACAACCCTATTTCCAAGGCTCTCTACGATCAGTACGTCGCTGACACCGGCGACAAATTCCCTGACGGCTTCATCGGTATGGGTCATACCGCGATCACTGCCATTGCCACCGCTGCAGCGAAAGCCAACGATCTTTCCATCAAGGCGCTGGTCGGTGCTCTGGAGGGGCTGACCTTCGATGGCGTAAAGGGCAAGGTGACGCTTCGCGCCGAAGATCATCAGGCGCTCTGCGACGTCAACTATGTAAAGCTTGGTCCGGATGAGGGAGAACTGGGCTGGAAAGTGTCCGACTTCTACAAGACGGACGGCACCGATCTCGCGGGTCCGGCGACGCCGGGCACAGCGATCAAATTCCTATAGACAGAACCGGGCGGCGGGCTTCCATCCGAGCCCTGCCGCCCGGGCTTCGCGCACGGATAGTGACCCTTCATGCTTAGACGAACAGATACTGGCTGGGTGCTGCCGGAGGCTGGC
>VFQO010012620.1_pt1 | contig 28890 bp, 53 predicted proteins | sample 3512331 | NCBI WGS metagenome assembly VFQO01 (sample SAMN10412371, study PRJNA504923) | tailings metagenome | isolation source: Replicate 3 from Balatoc abandoned mine | place: Philippines: Itogon, Benguet | collected 2017-08-28 | reverse complement strand
GGGGGCAAAGCTCGTTTGTTGGAGCGGGTTGGGGGGAGGGGTGAAGGGGACAAAACGGGTTCTAGCTCTTCGCATTTGTTGTGGGGGGCTGCTCAAATTGCAACGGGCAATCGGCAAATTGGAGGGGGGCTTCATTGGTTGTTTGGTGGACGGTGGACAGGTGATGCTGGGTCGCAAGTGGCAGGTGGGGGTGGCATGTGAGAGGCCTGAGGCAGGCCTGAGGCAGCGGCACGCAAGGCGCAGCGGCCAGGCGGGGCGGCGGGGCCGCTGGGCAGTGGGCAGGGAGATGGGCAGGAGCTGGGCCTCAGGCCCTTGCTCCAGCGCCTGCAAGCGATGGGGCCTCAGGCCCAGGTGCGCTGGCGCTTGGTGGGAGCGCCCTGCCCCTCGCCGCCGCAAGCCTCAGCGGGGCGGCTGTGCTTGTGCAGCATGGCGGCCTGCTGGCGCACGCGACCGCACACGCCGTGCATGCGCTGCGCCCAGGCTTCGCGCAGGGTGGGCACTTTGCTGCCCGCCTCGCCAGCCAGCTGGAACAGCAGGCGGGAGCAGGGCTTGATCTCTGCAGGGGCGGGGGTGAGGTGGCGGAGGGCGGTAGGGAGCGGGTTAGGATGGGGCCGCGTGGCAGGGGAGCATGGCAGGGGAGAGAGCTGCAGTGGGGCATGGTCGGCGAGGTGGGGTGAGCTAGAGCGTGACGACTAGCTCCTAAGCAGGGGCTGCCTGGATGGTGCTGCACGCACCGCGACATACTATGGCAAGCAGTGCCACGCTCAGACAACTCTCACCAGACTCAACGTCCAGGCGCACGCGCCAGTCCAGGCGCGTCAGCAGGTCGGACTGCAGGGACGAGAAGGGCAGCAGGGCCACAGGCATCGTCAGGCAGAAGAGCAGAACCGGCAGCAGGGACCACAGCATGCTCAGCCAGCATAACAGGGCAGTTGGCCATCACACATCAGGCAGCCAACGTGGCAGCCGTGCAGTGTGCAGGGTGAGACGCCGCGGGTTTCCAGCAACACAGCGGGTGCCAAGACGGCACGCAAACGGGACAGGTTGAGCGGAGCTGCAGCCTGCGGAGGCGCACCTGTGCAGCCACCACGCCTGCCCGCAGCGCACGGAAGGAGCTCTTCCAGTCGGCAGTGATGGCAATCACCGCCTGTTCGAATGGGAGGGTTTGCGGTGAGGGATAGGTTGGCATGCGGTTGAGGGTGCTACCACACTGGCAGGCACTTTTGATGTGTGGCACGCCTGCACGTGCCAGCGTACTGGCACCGACCGCGCCAGCGCTCCGTCAAGTTTCAGCGGCTGCCCCTCAACTGGTCCAGCAGCAATGCTGGGCAGGCAGGCAGGATGTGTGCACCAGCATGCACTTTGCTCTTGCAATCAGCAGCGGTTAGAGTAGCCAAACGCACCTCCTGAGAGAACAGGGCCAGGTGCTTCAGGTAGTCGTTGAGGCAGACGGTGGCGGGGGAGCGCCACACGCTCTCCCAGCTCTCCAGCAGCCACAGGCTGGCCAGCAGCGAGTGCTCCGTGGCTGCAAGGCAGGGAGGGGAGGGGACGGCAGGGCAGGCGGGCGCGGTCACTGCAGAGCAGTGGCGGCAGCTGGGGGTATGTCCCGGATCAACGGCAGCGGCAGGGTTGCTTGAAAAGCAGTCATCCTGGATCAACAGGCAGCAGGACTTCCTAACATCCACAAAAAGCAGGAGAGTGAAACAGCAGTTGAAGCTGCCAGCAACACCGAGCATAGCCGGGATCAACATGCTCACCATCTAACCAAACACCTCCCGGATCAACGCGGCGGCAGCAGCGCACAAAAAAAAACCGGCCCGGCCAACACACACCGTGTGCTAGCCGGGACGGTTGGTACTGCCAAAAGCAGCAGCAGTAGCAGCAGCAAGAGCGGCTCTCACCCTCAGCCCAGCCGGCCTTGAGGTGGAAGGACAGCATCTGTGAGAGGGTCCACTCCAGGCCTCGCTCCGCAGCAAGCCCCTCCTCAGCGGCCGCCGGAAAGGCGCCCGACAGCTGCAGCGACAGCAGCGCCGAGTGCACGAGCGGCGATCCAGACACGCAGTGCATGAAGGACTGGATGCGGCGCCAGAGAGCGGCGGCGCTAGCCGCGCGCTGTGCCGCCGCTTCGGCGGCAGCGGGCGCCGCTGCAGCGTCGGCCTCGGCTGCCGCGGGCGTGGCGGCCGCTGCCGCCAGCAGCGGGCTGGTGGCTGCGTGGCTGGGGGCTGCTGTGGGGGTGATGGGGCTGCAGTCTGCCATGTCAGCATCCTCTGGGGTGGCTGAACGCTCGCGCAGGCGCGGCTCTGCAAGGCTGGGCACCTCGGGGGCACTGCTCCAACTGCTGAAGCTGGAGCTCCGGCCCATGAGGCAGGGCGAGCCAAAGGGCTCAGCAACGCTGCCTGCAGCAGGAAGAGGAGCCGGGAGGCACAGCTGGATAAGTGGGTGGTTGGATCCATAGGGTTTGTGCAAGCAAAGGGCAAGGAGCCAGCAGACAAGCGGCCAGACGGTAGGGCGCCCCTGCCGCCGCCCGCTGCCAACGCTGCTGCAGCGGGACTGAACCCAAGCTTTTGTGGCCAAACCCCAACTGGGCAGCGCCCATTTGGGCAAGGGAGGAGTGGCCGCTTCCCCAGCAGGCACTGTAAACGGGGCGTCGAGCCCGGCAGTTCGCCTACTCAGCGGGGGGGCGTGAATGTGCCTCCTCGGGGGGCCGGTGCACGGGGGGGCGTTGCGAATCCGCCCAGGATTGCCAGCCCTCCCGCCCCGGCTAACAACCCAACCCTGGGGGCAGACTGCCACCATGGGCAGCATCCTCCAACAGCTAGGGCATGGTAGGGATCCCGTCCTTGAGCGGTCGCTGCTGCGGGCTGTGGCTGCCATGCCCTCCGGGGCAACGGCGGGAAAACCAAACCCACCTTGCACGGGGCGCGTGCAGGCCAGCCGGCTGCCACAGGCCTCCTGCTCCATCTCCACGGCCATCAGGCTGCCGCAGCTGGGGCCGCCCAGGTGCTGGGTGCAGCCGTGGGTGGCTGCGCCGCCGGCAAATAGCTGCGCCGGCGCGCAGGGTGCTGCCGCGGCCGCTCCGCCAGCCAGAGCCTCCAGGGGCGCGACAGCGATACCCAACCTGCGCATCGGGCCACAAATGCCGTGTTACAGGGGCCGGGCGGTGCGGGTGGGAGGCAGGGGCGGCGCTTGGTGCGCCAAGCGGGGGCACCCCGTGCCTCGCACACCACCCACCCTGCGCACGCCATCGCCGAGTCTGCTGCCTGTACCAATCCAGATGGATGCTCCCGAGCAAAGCCAGCAGCCTGCAAGCGGCGGGGGAGGGAGGAGGGTTGGCTTGGGCGGCGGCACGAGCGCTTGCAGCCCCGTCGCCCACCCCCGCGGCCCTCAGGCAATCGGATCGAGCCTCGGGAGCGCCCACCTGCACGACTACTCGGCAAGATATCAGGGGCCGCCGGCAAAGCGGCTCCTGCCTCGCTGCTGGAGTGCTTGGAGGGAGAGGGCAGGCGTGAATGGAATGTAGGGACGCGAGATAAGAAGGCAGCCGATGCGGGCCATCGCCTGGAATCCGCTGCCCCGCAGTCAGTGGGTCTGCAGACCGCGCTGCGCGCGCTGAAGCGGCGGCGCACCGGGCGGCGGGAGCAGGCATCGCCGGCTCGTCTGCACATCCCTGGCTGTTAACACGCCCATCTACTGTTGACTTGCTACACCGGTGGTGTGAATTATTCTTGCAGGCCGCCATAACCTCCAGAAGCAGGTCGGGCCCCTGTGCGCTCTCAACTTGTCCGGTGCCGGTCCGGCGCACCGGCCCAATCTGCGGGCCGCGGTCTGTTTGATTTGGGAGCTCATGCAGGCCGCAAAACCGCAGTCCCAACGGTGCAGTGCTTCGGTTCTGAGCTGTACTCAAGCAATGGAGGGGTTGCAAGGCCGTCCTGTGGGCAGGGCGGCTTCCGCTGCGCCTTCCGCCGCTTGCTGCCAGTACGCTCGGTTCGAAATATCTGCGTCGATTCAATGGCGACTTATACATCGCCCCGGCTCTCCGATGCGTGTACAGCAGCCCTCCGCTCCGCCGCAGAGCCTGGGAGGCGTGCAATGTCCCACCAGTGGAGGGCGGTTCCAAGGCGTACCCTGCAGCAGCACTGCAACGGTCTGTGGCACCCATGGTACTCCGTGCCCTCCTTAATCATAAGTAGAGCAGCAGCGGCGAGCTACAACAGCCGAGAGCTTCTGACCGTGCACATGCAGTGCTCATGCAGAGCCCAGAGGCAGCTGCAGAGCACAAATTGGACCGCTTGCCATGCTCTTGAACGCATGCAGATTGGCACCCAGGCTCCACGCGCTGCACACTCGCCGATCGCTGCCTCGCCTGCTCGTCCGGTCTTCCCTGCGCGCCAGGAGCATCACCACGTGCAGCATGACCGACTTGAAATTCATCGGCAAGTGCCGATGCTGCACTTGCTGTCGCCGTTGCCGCCGCCTGCCGCCGCCGCTGCCGCTTGTGCCCGCAGGTAGCAACACTGGCCCCCCGTGCATGCTTGGCTGCCCCGCCTGCAGATATAGGCGCCAACCTGCTGGACTCAATGTACTCTGGCTGCTACAACGGCAAGGAGTACCATGCCCCAGACCTACAGCCCGTGCTGCAACGCGCATTTGACGCAGGCAAGCAGCTGCACCCGCCGCGGCATGTCATCACATGTGCTGCCTCGCCTTCCTGCCCCCGCTGCGCGCCTCTCATTCCCAAGCCGCCCAGAGCTCACCTGATGCATGTTGTACTGTGCAGGCGTGGAGCGGCTGATCATCACAGCAGGAAATCTGGAGGAGGCACGGAAAGCGCTGGCGCTCGCTCGCACGCACGGTGGGTGGGCGAAGGGCGATCCCGCCGCTCGTTTGATGGTGGTGCAAGGATGCGGGAGGGGCGGTGGGGCTGAACAAGCCACGAGAGGCTGTGCTCCAGAGTGAGGGCGATCCGAGGTCGCAGGCACTGTCGCGTCATGATGCCGCTCTTTGCCATGCTCCCAGCTGCTGTGCGCCCAGCAACAGCACCGGCCCCGCACACAGCATGCACCTGCCGGACCCGCCTGCCTCCCTGTTCTGCAGACCGGCTGTATTCAACTGTTGGGGTGCATCCCACCCGCTGCGGCGAGTTTGAGGCACATCCGGGCGGCCCCGATGCATACATGGCAGAGCTGCAGGTATGCAGGTTGTGCTTCAGCTCCCAGGACTGAAGGGTTCACAGGGCGGTGCCTGGCCCAGCCTGCAGGGCGCCACAAGCCAGGTACACGTGCCCATGGCATGCAAGCAACCGAACCGCTGCCGCTGCCTCGTACTACTGCTGTTGCCGCCTCGTAGCTGCCGGCTTGTCAAACAATCGCTGCTGCTGTCTGCTGCTGCCGCCGCAGGAGGTGCTGCGAGACGGCATGACTGATGGCAAGGTGGTTGCTGTGGGAGAGACAGGCCTGGATTACGACCGGTAAGAGGAAGCGCACAGTGGGCTGCTGTGGCGGTGATGCTGGGACACCCGCCGTACCTTGATGCCCCGGTCTTCAATACCTTGCTCCTGCGGCTGCTGCGGCTGCCGCAAAACGACATCTCCGCGCCAGCATGCATTGCCGCTGCATTCATCTCACGACCAGCCCTCCGCTGCGCTGCTGCTCCTCTTGACTGCGCAGGCTGCATTTCTGCGACGCCGCCACGCAGCAAAAGTACTTTGCGCGGCAGTTTGAGCTGGCACGCAGCAGCGGGCTGCCCATGTTCCTGCACCTGCGGGCCGCGGCAGCAGACTTTTTGGATATTGTGCAGCAGCATGCAGGTGGGCTGGGTGGGCAGGGGTGGGCAGGACAGGGGGCAGGGCAGGGCAGCGGCAGGGCAGCGGCAGGGCAGGGTTCAGTTAGGCTCGGCTCAACTCACGCCGCTCGCCAGAGCCAACTGGTCCCTCGCTCTGCCCATGATGTGCAACCGCTCGTGCCTCAACCCCTGCTGTTCCAGATGCCTTCCCCGCGGGAGTGGTTCACTCCTTTGACGGCAGCCAGGACGAGCTGCAACAAATACTGCAGCACGACAAGCTGAGGTGGGTGCTGAGCTGATTAGGTCACATCAAGCTGAGCAGTGCAGGGCGGTCGCAGCTGTAGAGCTTGGAGGTTGCGAGGGTGCCTGGCGCCGCAGCAGGGGTCTCCTGCACCACCTGCCGTGGCCATGCGCAGCTTGCTCCATTGGACAAGTCCCCTGCCAGCCACATCACACGGCTGAGCCTGAACTCCCTGTGCCTGTGGCAACAACAGTAACAGCCGCAGGCTCACGGGCTGTGCTGAGTTGCTGCCCTGCCCTGCCCTGCCCTGCCCTGCCTCTGCCTCTGCAGCATCGGCATCAATGGCTGCAGCTTGAAAACGGAGGAGAACTTGCAAGTCATGGCGGCGGTCCCTCTAGACCGGCTGCTGCTAGAAACAGACTGCCCCTGGTGCGAGATCCGGCCCAGCCACGCAGGCAAGCTGCTGCGGGGAGGGGCTGCTTGGCTTGGGGCTGAGGTTGCAAGGACTGCTGCTTGCCCTTTGCCTCGGTTTTCATGCAGCACATCAGTGCAGGCCAAGAGTAGCCACGTCCCTGCATGTCAGGTCAGGTCATTTGCGTTCCCGCCTCTGGCACTCCCTGCCAACATGCTCCTTCGTTTGCAGGCAGCAAGCACGTGCTGACCAAGTTTGAAGCGAAAGATAAGAAGAAGCAGGAGGAGGGCAAGCTGGTGAAGAGCCGGAACGAGCCCTGCTGCATCGTGCAGGTGCGCTGCGATGGGCTGTGTGCCCTGCTGTGCTGTGGCTCGCACTGCCCAGGTGCTGCAGTGCACACCCAACGCATGTTGATCCCCTCCTTTTTTCACTTCTATCTATTCTGCTGCTCTTGCACAAGTGTCAGAGGTGGTGGCGGGGCAACAAGCGGTGTAAGATGCTCAGTGACACTCCCTACCATTCCCTACCACTGCTGTTTGCACCTGTAGGTTTTGGAGGTGGTCGCAGGGCAGCGCGGCATCCAGGACCGGCAGCAGCTGGCGGCGCAGGTGTACAGCAACACGTTGCGCCTCTTCTTCCCTGCTGACGTAACCACAGCATGACACAGCGCGAGCGTAGCATGACATAGATGTCACCGCTGCCACAGGGCCTGCCTGTGCGATCCAGTTCTGACCTCACTCTCGCACTCCCAAGCGTGCTAAGTCTGTTACAAATCACACAAACGAGCTGCAAGTCAAGTCCTGGCACGGCGGGGCTACCTTGCTGTGCTGCTGGTTGTAGAAAAGGTTTTTGGGAGAGGGGGCACGGGGGCCCGCTGGCTGCCGGTCGCCCGGGCAAGGGGTCGGCCGCTGACCAACGGGGCGTGCCCCCGATTTTTTTGGTGGTATGGGGTCAGCAAGGCGGCTGAGGGGGAGAGAAGGACGGAAGGGCGCGGGACATGAAACGAGGCGGCGGGCTTTGATTTTCAGGAGGCTGGGGTTCATATGCAGGGCGCAAAGAAGACGTGGAAAGGGGGCGGCTGGGTGCCAAGCCCGCAGCAGCTGCAGCTGCGGCATGCCGTGCTGCCTGCTGTTTGCCGGGGACAGCGGGTGTGTGTTGCCTCCAGCCTCGTGTGGGTGGCGGGCGGGTGTGCCCCAGTGCGCCCCATGGCTGTGCCGTGCTGTGCTGTGCTGTGTGTGGAAGGCTCTAAAACTCGCCTGTGGAAAAGCCGCGCCGTTCCGGCGCTGGGTGGGGGCCGGGCGGCGGCCTGCACAGGGAATGGATGGGAGGGCAGTGATAGAGTAATGTCAGCACATTGGGAGGGGGTGTGTACCCTGCAAGCGCACCATCCACTACACAGCATGCCACAACAGCACAGCGAGCATCTGCACAACATGCCATGCACAGCCGGCCAGCAGGCACAGCGCGCTCCCTCGCCACAGCAGCTCACCTGTTGCCGCCGCCGGCGCACGCACGTAAAGGCCAGGTGGCGCGGGGGAGAAGCACGCTGCACGTGTGTTTTTGGTGCGGCCGGCGCCTCTTGAGAGGAGGCGGGCGCGGTTTGGAGCTGCTCGCCGGGTCGGGCGCCTGCCTGGGGATAATGGCAAGGCGCCCTCGTGCGGTGGCGGCGCTGGTTGTTTTGTGCTGCTTGTGGTTTGAGAGCGGGAGCAGGGGCAAGGGGGAGCGAGAGAGCAGAGGCAGGAGGGAGGGCTGGGCGGGGGGCGGGCGGGGCCGCTTGTGCGGCACCCGCCCTCGTGTTGGGGCCACAGCGGCGGAGCGGAAACAAGTGTAGGGAGGGAGCAGAAGGAGGACAGGCGCCGGGCTAGGGGGGCGGGCATGCAGGGGCGGTTGGGGCCGCCTGCAGCCCTCTCGGTGGTGGCGGGGCGGCGGGTTGGGAGCCGGGCCGTGCGCCCGGGCGTAAGAAGGGGATGACTCGTACAGCAATGCGAAGAGAAATGAGAACAAGCGACTTTATACAGAGTGGGAAGAAACAATCAGAGAAGGGGGGCTGCGTGCGCCGCCCGGCTGGGGCGGGCGCCGCAAGGAATCTCGAGCGCTGGGTGTGCTGTGCGTGGTGGGCGCGCTGTGTCAGCTCAGCGTGCCATGTCGCGAATGCGCTCCAGGTGCGTGGCCAGCTGCCTGCGGGGAGCGAAAGGGCAGGGCTGGGGGTCAGCTGGGGAAGGGGCCAGCAGAACAAGAAGCAGGCAGGCGCAAACGAACACCCACCCACCCACTGCTCAATACGGCACGGCTCGCAAAGCGTGCCACAATCTAACTCGCCTGCACGAGGGGCGGAGGGCGGGGTCCTCCACCCAGCACGACTCCATGAGCGCGCGCCAGTCCGGCTCGCACCACTCGGGGATGGTCAGCCGCAGCTTGCCCAGGCCCAAGGCTGCACGGCAATGGTCAGGGGTGGGGGCAGGGGTGGAGTGCATGAGAGTGTGACAGCAATATTTTGGAGGGCGGTGAGCGGGCAGCAACAAGTGGGCCTGTGCAGCAGCATTCAGAGCAGCTGCACCACCCCAGCCTCTGCAGCACTCAACTCCAGCCAGCACCAAGGCCAGATTGTGCGCTCACCGCCGATGAGCTGCGCGGGCGGCATGTCGGCAAAGGGCACCTCCAGCGTCAGCATCTCCCAAAACACGACGCCCAGGCTCCACACGTCCGCTTTCTCTGCAGGATGGGAAGGGGAGGGCAGGCAGGGGGGGGGCGGGAGTGGTGAGCAGAAGGCAGGCAGGAGGGGGCGGGAGTGGTGAGCAGAACGCAGCAGGAGCGCGGAGCTGGGCTGAGCGGTGAGAGGGTTTGGCACTTGGCTGTCCGCTCACTGGTATTGGCCACCGTTTCTGCGGCCCAGGGCAGTACAACAATGCCCACATCCTCTACGTTGACCCACCTGTGACGTGGGTGTGGTCCATGATCATTTCGGGGGCCATGTAGGGCAGCGTGCCGCGCAGGTCGTGCACGTTGGAGCAGAAGGTGTTGTACTTGTGCTTGGACAGGCCAAAGTCGGCCTGCGTTGATGGGAGCGGGGACACGAGCATGTTACCCAACAGATCGGAATACAGAGGCTGCTGCTGGCTACAAAGTGGTGCAGCAGACAGGCTCTCTCTGCATGCTGCAGAGCGCATGTTGCTGTGCCTGGAGACGATTTTTGCAGCCCAAGCTGCTGCAGCCACTGAGCCAGACCAGTTGGGCTGCAACTCACCACCTTGACCACGGGCCCGCGCTCCGACAGCCAGTCGCCGTCGACGAGCAGGTTGTCCGGCTTGACGTCAAAGTGCACCACCTGCAGGGAATGGACAAGCCCAGAGGGCGGGCGGTGAGAATGCAGTGTGCAAGGCGACACATGTGCGCCCCGCGCCCTTGTGGGCGGCCGTGGTCGGCCAGCTGAGGGACAGCATGCACCTGTTGCCAGCGGCGACTGCTCAACCACAGCTGTAGAACCAGCCCGCCCAGCCCACCTTGAGCGAGTGGAGGTAGGCCATGCCGTTGACGGCGTGCAGCGCCAGCTGGGCGCGCTGCTTGAGCGGGATGAAGCCCACGCCGGAGCGCAGGTACTGGGCCAGCGAGCCGGCGGCCGCAAACTCTGCGATTGTGAAGGGTGGGGGGCCAGCGGCGGTGAGCATCGCATGCAGGATGCGGGGCCACGGCATGTGACTGGCTAGGCAGGCAGCCCGTTGCCTGTGACACTGCACGTCAACACAGCTAGTCGGCCTTCCATATCCTCGGGCACACAGCGGCCAGCCACCCAGTCAGCTGCCCAGGTGCACACACACACCCGTCATGATGCCGACCACCATGGGGTTCTCCAACACCAGGTTGAAGCCCCCAAAGCACAGCGGCCTCCAGCCACTCTACAGGCCTTTCATACCCACCCGTCATGATGCCCACCACCATGGGGCCCTCCACCACCGGTGACCCAGAGCAGCAGAGCCAGAGTAGCCACCCCACCCACACCGCAGCTGATGCATGCCCCACGATGCCCACCTGTCATGATGCCCACGACCATGGGCCCCTCCACCACCAGGCCGAAGAAACGCAGCACGTTGGGGTGGTTGAGCCGCGACATCAGCTCCGCCTCGTGCCAGAACGAGGCCCAGTGGCGCTCCACCTGCGGGAAGAAAGCAGGTCGGGGCTCTTTGTGGACACATGCAGTGATTGCAAGCGCTTCTGAGAACATGTGCAAGCAAGACCGAGGCCCAGTGGCGCTCCACCTGCGGGCAACAGGCAGAAGAGCACGAACAGGCATCGTGGCACAACTCTTCAGCACGCGGTCAGCAGCAACAAATGCAGGCGCAGTATGCATGCAGACTGAAGATCTGCAATCCACAGTTTGCATCACAGAGGCCAGCAGGCACACACCCTGCCAGACCAGCAGGCCCCACCGCAAGCACCCTCACCGACCCGCACCTTTGTGGGCTTGATCCACTTGACCGCCACGTTGCCATAGGTGGAGCAATGCGCCAGCGACACCTCGCCAAACGCGCCCTCCCCAATCTTGGCCAGCACTGTGACCTGCACAATGAATAAATAAGGCGGGGGCAGTCAGTGAGTGGGCGGTTTGCCAAGGGTTGGCAGGCTGCAACAGCGCTGTAGCACGCAGATGCAGTGCAAACATCAACGCATTGTTTCGCGCACCACCGCTGCCCCAAAAGCAGGCCACAGCGCGCCCAGCGCACCTGGCTGGCGTCGATGCGCTGCACCTTGCTCAGCAGTTCATCCAGCGAAGGGCTGCGCTGCAGCTCCCCAGGCTGCACCGGCAGCGCGCCCGCCTCGACCATCCCGCCGCCACCGCCACCGTTGTTGCCGCCTGCAGCTGCCGCCAGGCCGGCTTCGACAAGGCGAGGCGAGAGGCGGGGAGAGACCACGCCACCCGGGCCGCCGCCGCCGCCCAGAAGCTCAAAGCTGGTGGGCAGCTGGACTGCGTCGGGGGGCAGCGGCGCGCGTCGCAGCGCGTCCATCGCGTCTGCAAGACAGCGAGGCAAACACACAGGGTGTTTAGAAGAGCAGACGGGGACAGCAGGGGCAGGGTGTCAGCCAGCGCAGCTCTGAACCAGGCCCAGCACAGCCCTGCTGCCCTGCTGTGTGGCATGCACTGCAGCTCGCTGCAGGCGGCTGCATGCACGCTCTTTGCTTTTTAGCAGCTGCTCAGCCGTCTGTCTGCGCGGCCAGGAAGCGTTTGCTCACCAGCCAGCAGCTCATCGTCATCAGGAAGGGCCGCCTTCATCACGCTCATGGTGTTGGCGTCCCGGTCTGCGCATTGCGCTGCAGGGAACGAAGACATGGCAGGCGGGACGGGCTGAGAACGCTGCTCGATAACAACGCTTGCCATACCCAACAGCAGCACCATGTGCAGAGGCAAATCAAAAATCAACAGCAGCAAGCAGCTTTCCAGTCGCAACCCACCCGCGTCCTCGCCGGCACAGGCGTCCTCATCGCCGCCAAACTCGGAGATATGGGAGGGCAGCTGCACCGGGTGGCGCGCCGCCGCTGTGGCCGCCGCTGCCGCCGCCGCGTGCCGCAGGTCCAGACCAGACAGGCCATCGCCAAACACGCTGATGTGGGTGGGCAGCAGCGTGTTGGGGGAGTGCGCCACCCCGCCGCCGCCGCCGCTGGAGCCGCCCGCTGGCGAGCCGCTGCCACCCAGGGAGCCATGCTTGACAGGCAGCGCAGGCGTGGCGCTAGGTGCCGCTACCTGCACCGCTGGGCCGCCGCCCGCCGCTGCAGCCATGAGGGAGGCGCCGGCGGGGCCACCGCCGATGCTGGGCAGGCTGCTGCCGTTGGCAATGCTGGGGGAGCGACGGGCTGCGATTCCCGCGCCGGCCGCCGCAGCACCCGTCTCATATTTGGACTCAAACATGGACTGGAACTCCACATCATTCTCCACATCCTCCATCACCACTGAGGCCTGAGGGCCCAGCGGGCTGCCCGGCTGCGCCGGCAGCAGCGGCTGCGCAGCCGCTGGCGCGGCCTGCGGCCGCGGCACGCCGCCGCCACCCAGCCCCGGCAGCAGCGCCGCCGGCAGCGGCGGTGCTGGTGGCAGGGGAGCAGGCACAGCGCCCAGGGTAGGCGCTCGCGGGCTGGGCTGCCGCGACGTCGAGCGCGAGTGCGGCGCCGAAGCAGCCGCAACTACCGCTGCACGGCGCGCCGCCGCTGCCGCCGCCTCTGCTGCCACCGCTGCCTCATCGGCGTCTGGATCGTAATCAATGTCGTCCAGTACGCCGAGCGGCGTGGCAGCGTGCGGGGCGCCGCCACCAAACAGCCCACTGCCGGGTAGGCTGCCAGAGTGGTCCCAGGGCGAGCCCATGGGGCCATCCTGCGGCAGAAAATGGGAGGCAACACCAGCATCAGCGGGCTGCTGCAAACCCTCGTAGCAGCAGCAAGCGGGCGGCTGCCGCAGCTTGCTATCGTGCGAAAATGCACATCCACAGTGTCCGGCCCGCCCACACCACAGCCGCCAACAGACGCTGCTCACCTCGCCCCAGTGCGCCGCCTCTGCCTCCGCCGCGCTGACAATGTAGTCGCTCTGCACGTGGCCCAGGTACTGCATGCGGCGCGCCACCAGCCCCTGCCACTCCCCCTGCACCAACGGAGCGCACGAGCAGGAGCCGTTAGATCCAGCGAAGCGCAACATGCTTGCATCAGCACAGCAGGATGCGCAGACAGCCCTGCTGCAACCCAAGGACGCTGCGCATTACGTGCACCAGCAGCAAACACCAGCATGTCACCAGTAAAAACCACCAGCTACAGTGCACTCACACAGCTGCACAGCTGCAGCTGCACAGCTCCCCGCTGCCCGCACCTGCGCCGCCAGCGCCGCGGCCTCCTGCCCCGCAAGGAAGCCCGCTTCCCACGCCAGCTCTGTGTCTCCTGCTGATGCTGTGTCTGCGCCATCCTCTGGTGAGGCGTCGCCATCGGGGCCCGAAGCTGAGGACAGCTCAGAAGAGAACGAGGAGGGCGTCTTGGTGGGGCCGGCCACCTTGGCAAAAGCGCGGGTCAGGCCGGGGGCGACGTCGCGGCTGCCGCTGGCGGCGGCAGCTGCCGAGCCCGAGGGTGCGGAGCTGCCACCCAGCGCCGTCCCAGACGGCTCCCGCCCCAGCTTGTCAATACTGCGAGGAGAGAAAGTTGTGGCAGTGCGGGTCAGCAAGGGCAGCAGAAAATACAACAGGCACGCCTCTTGCGCCAGCACGTGCCAGCAGTTTGATTCAGCAGCACCAATGGCAGCAGCGGCGGTGCCAGCAGCGGCAATTAAATCCACCAGCACCAGCAGCAGCAGTGGCAGCAGCCAGCAGCACTTGCAGCGCAACAATCGCACCTGCTGGAGTGGGAGGCGTGTGAGTAAAAAGCCAGGTCCTCGGGCGTGACCGGCTCCTCGGCAGCCGGGAAGAGGAAGAGGCGGAGGCGGAAGGTCTTGATGGGCGTGCCCGGCAGGCGCAGCGCGTGGCGGTACTCGCCAAACAGCTCCTGCGAGACGTCGGTGCGGCAACAATGCTTCAAGCTAGCAGCCTGCCCAGACGGCAAGCGGCGAAGCAGGGTGCAGCAGCCAGCAGCAGCGGCATTGCCTCCAGCGCGGCGCGTGCTTCAGCATCCAACTGCAGCAGCGTCTGCACATTGAGGCAGCAGCACCTGTTGCAACCAGAGCACTCCACGCAAGCAACAGCGGCCAGCGGCCAGCACCCAGCAGCAGCCGCGGCCAGCACCCACCTTGATGTCCCCATCGTCGTTGACCGAGATGAGCGCCTCTGGATCCAGCTCCTCCCCGGGCATCTGGTATTTGACCGACACCGCGCCGTCCACCTTCTCCGACAGGGAGAACATGAGGTCGGCGTACCTGCGGGCAGAAAGCGCATGCAGGAGCGCAGGTCGGATTGCAGCAGGATGGGTCGTGTGGCGGGTTGGGCGGCGGCGGCTCAGCGGGCGGCTTTGCAGCGCGGCGGCATCGGCGGCGCGCACCTGGTCGACTCGGGCAGGCTCTCCAGGAAGTGGTCGCCGCCCAGGTAGCGCCAGGCGCCGTCTTCTCCCTGCGGCAGGCGGGGCAAAGTAGGGGCGCGGCTGCCGCGTCGGGTGGACGTGCGGCGGTGCGGCGGTGGGCAGCGCGGCCGCCATCAGCGCTCCCCCTGCCCGCCGGCGCTGCAGCCCACGCACCTGGACGAACCGCCCCTTCCAAGAAACCCTCAGCCGGACGTGGCCCGACTCGGGCTCGCGGGCCCGGCCGGCCTCCACGTCCATGGCCGGCGGCTTGGTGGGTGGTGCTGTGGGCGAGGCTGGGCTGCTGCTGCAGGTGACCATGGCGGGCTGGGCGGCCGCCTCAGAGGCTGCAGGCCATGGGGGCCCCGGGGAGCTGCGCCGGCAGCTCAGAACTGTGGCACCATGCTGCTGGAGGTGCTGGGGCGGGCGGGGCGAGCCGGCCGGAGTGGCCAGCGCTGCGCGAGCAGCAGAGGCTGCTGGGCTGCCTGGGGCGAACTCCCTTGCTGCCACTGCTCCTGCTCCAGGCTGTGTGAAGGTGTGAATTGGGCGGGCAGGGGGAGGCGACCGCTAGTGCGCGCGCTGACATCACCTCCCGCATGGACCAAACGCAAGGCTCCCCATCAGTCGTGCGCAGCACTGTGTGCTGAACGGCGATCGCTCCTGGGGAGCAGTGGGCCCAGCTGCGGCCAGCTCTCGGGCCGCTCCCCTCCCACGCGGTGCAGGCCTCCTTGGCCCCCCAGCAGCCCCTGGATCGCACCCGGGCGTGCACTGAACGCATCAATGACCAGCGACGGGCAGCACGGCGGCCCTGCAGGCGGCGCCAGTGCGGGAGGGTGCAACGTTGCAGCGCAGGCCCGACGTGCAGCTGGACGGTTCGCAACATTCGCTGCTAAGCATTGCAGGCAGCCTGCCGCACAGCCACACAATACAAATACAGGGCATCCAAGGAAGCAGCGGGTGCGCTCTCTAGCAAGCAAGCACGACATGCAATGGCAGTCCAGCCGCGTCACGTGATGCGCCGCTCCAGCCCGGCGCCGCACGCGGTGAGGCTGGCCATGCGGCTCAGCAGGCCGCGGCGACCCGAGCTCCTGGGCTGACCAGCTGCGGGAGTGCCCGCAGTGGTGCTCCGAGCGCTGCTGCCGCTTGCCGCCGTCGCGGGGGTGGCCGCAGCTGCAGTATGAGGAGGGGCGTGCAGCAGTCGGCATCGTCAGTTCAAATGTGTGGCCGCTTTGCTGCTGCACCAGCAAGGCGTGCCGATCCAGTCCGGTCCCCACCACAGGTTGGGCGCAGCACATAGCCTCAGCAGCGTGGCATGCGCAACCCTTCTATCACCCGCCTCACCTGCGCCGGGCAGCGTCATGTGCTGCATTGGCGTCAGCGGGCCGTGCCCTGCGCTGCCGGTGCTGGGCGGTGAGGTGTCCAGCCGCTTCAGCCGCAGCTTGGTGGCGTACACATCTGCGGATGAGCAGACTCCAGCGCTGGGTGCTGCCACCTCTGCTGGCTGCACCACCGCTACTGGCTCTGCCGGCTCAAGGCTGGATGGCGCCCGCTCCTCCGCCACAGCCTGGAAGGCCTTGAGCAGGCCCGGCCCCTGCGGCGATCCGGCCCTGCTGGCCACAGACGAGTGGCTGTTGGCAGCAGCAGGGCGGGTGGCCTGGCGCAGGGCTGAAGCGGGCCGCCACTCGGCCAGCAGGTGGGCAGCGGAGCGGGCAGCATCAGAGCCCCGCATGCGGCCTAGCGAGCGTGGTGCTGAGCTGGAAGACAGCACAGAGGTTGGCGCGCGGCTGGCTGGGGTGCCTGCCATGCGGCTAGCAGGCGTGGCCGACAGGCTGGCAGCAGCACTGCCCTCGGGTGATGCAGGGCCGTCGGGCAGCAGCGCCGACTGCTGCAGCAGATCGGCCAGGGAGCACCAGTGCGCCGCTCGCTCCGCCGCCACGTCGGCCTCGCGCTGTGGGGGAGGGCGGGGGCAGCAAACACGGGCTGAGCTACTGTGCACTGCAATCAGCATGGCAATGGCCACTCGAGTCACCCCATCACAGGTCTGCCGATCACTGCCCCCGCCAACACTGCACACCGCACACAGCACAGCCCGCACCTGCGCGCAGCTGGCCTGCATGAGCGCCTGAGACAGGCCCTCCTGCAGGCGGGCCCGCTCCTCTTCCACATCCGACAGCAGCGCCTGACGCTCGGCCTCCCATGCCCGCTGCGCCTGCCGCAGCTGTGTGAGCTGTGCCTGCATGGGGGAGGAGGGGCAGGGCGGAAAGCTGTGTTTGGGGTGGAGCCAGGCAGCTGCTCACGCCTTGCAATGGGTGGCATTGCACCTGCAAAGCAACCACAATGCGTCCGGCCTTTCACGGCATACCACGAGCAGCACCCACCTGAGCCAGCAGCAGCTCTTGCCGCAGCACTCGGGGAGGTGTGGCCCCTGCCTGCTCCTCCTGCCCTGCCTCGGGCACCCCAGGAGCGCTGCTGCACTCGGCGTCTGCCGAGCCGCCATGCTGCTGTGCTAGCGCCGCCGCCAGCTGCCCCTGCAGCTCGTGCGTCTGCTTGAGCAGCGCTGACCGCTCGGCCAGCACGCCCTCCAGCACGTCCTGTGGTTTTGATGTGTGCAGGGCAGCGAACATAGGGCTGGTTAGTTTGGGCTCCTGCATTTGGGTGCAGCCGTTGGCCGAGCAAGGGGTGCCGCCCTCCGGCCCCTCACCAGGGCGTCCTGCAGGCGGCCCTGCACGGTGGCCAGCTCGGTTGACAGAGCGGCGTTCTCCGTCTTGACTGCATCCATGTCCCTGGGAGGCGTGCTGGCAAGGGCTTGTGGTTCAGGGGAGCTCTTGGTGCGCCGCGGCGGCGGCGGCAGCTGGCCTGCAAGCAGACGCAGCAGGCAGGCAGACGCAGTAGGGGCAATGCAACAGTGGGCAAGCTGAGCGGGGCAGTGGTGCTGCTCGCAGGCTTGCCGCCGCCGCCGCCTGGCTGCCGCCGCCTGTCGGCAGCTGCGCTACGACGGCGCGGGCATCGGCGGGCCTGCCTGGCGCACCTATCATGGCTGTGAGTGCCCGATGCGGCCGGCGAGGAGGCGGCAAAGGCAGAAAGGCGCTGGAGCGAGGCGGGCCGCTCGTTCTGGGCGGTTTCAGCGGCTCTTCTGGCCTCTCCTCGATTGGGGCCGACGGCCGAGAGTTTCTGCTGGGCGCGCAGGGCGCCGGGGCGGCCGGGGCGCGTGAAGCCGTGCGCTGGAGGCTCGATGCGGGCCTGGGCAGAGGTGCTGGGCTGCGAGAACAGACTGATACGCTGGTTTCAAACCGCATGAGAACTGATGCACGTGCATGCGGCGGCAAGTCGCGCCGCTCGAGTAGCGGCGGCGAGGCGGCCACCAGGGCATCATTCAATGGACTCTCACAGGATCTCTAACATTCAACATCTGCAGGGTACAAACATGTACAACATGGCAAATGCAAGGGCGCTCAGGAAATCTGTACAGCATATACACTCTGGCCGCTTCGCATGCAGCCGCTACGCCTCGCGGCGGCGCCGGCGCAGCGCCGCCTGCGCCTGGTGCAGCAGCTCGCGCATGGCCGCCGCGTCCTGCAGCCCATCCACATCGGCTGCCAGCACGGCTGCCTCTCCGTCGGCTGCAGCCAGGTGCTCACGCAGGGCCGCCAGCACCTCGCCGCTGCCGTCGCACTTATTGCAGCCCAGCAGCACTGCGGCAATGGGGCGGCAGGCAGCCAAGGCATTTAGCCAGAAGCAAGCAGGGAGTGCACATGGTGCGCAGGAGCCCCGCAACACGAGCCAGAATTTCCGACAGGTATCCAAATGCACAGCCAAGGCCCAGCACTCACCGCAGCGGCCGTCGGGCAGCACAACCTCCAGCGGCGTGCGGCCGGAGGCGGCAATGACGGCCACCTCCTGCTCATCAGCAGCCAGCCCAAGCTCTTCAAAGTCGCCGGCGCGGCCGGAGGAGAGGGCAAACATGCTGCAGGGGGAGAGGGTGAAGTGGAGGCAGCATGCATTGGTTATGAGAGGTGGGCATGGCCAACCATCTGTCCAGGCCGCAGCACACTCGAGCGGCGGGAATTCATTGATACCGCCCCTACAGCAGAGCAGCAGCAGCTGCTTCCTGGATGCAACAGCAGCGGCAGGCCAGCACGCACCCGCCGCGCAGGCGCAGCACCAGGTGGATCATGCAGTGTGCTCCAATGCTGTAGCTGGCCAGCGTGTGCTCGTCCTCCAGCTGCATGCCCGCATAAATGAGGCGCTGCTGGTCCGGCGGAATGCCTGCCGAAAACAGCAGCACGGTACGCGCAGCACTGATGAGCGACTGGATGGGAGAATCACACATAGTGGCAGGCCGGCAGGCTGGGCGATTGGAAGGCACTGCCTGGGCCGGCAACTTGCAGCTCAGCAAATGCAGCGGACCGGCCACACCCCCTGTTGATGGAACAGCAGCAAGCTTGGCAAGCCAGCAGGAAGCACATGAGCACGCGGGAAGCAGAGCAGGTTATGCAACAAAACAATCAGGCATGCGCACCTTCTTTGTCCTGGATGGCTTGCTTCAGCTCGCAAATGGTGCTCTCTCGGGTGAGGCGCACCGTCACGGTTTTGCCAGTCAGAGTCTTCACAAATACCTGATAGGTGCCACCTGCCATAGGGCAGGCACAAGGCACCAAGGAGGCAGAGTCACTGCATTGGGGGCAGTAGCTGTGGCGGCTGGTGCACTCTTTCCTGCCCTCAGTGCAGGGGCCGCTTTGGGAGGCAAGCACGAAGAATGCAGGCCCTGTCCCTGGAACAACAAACCACCAAAACTGCAGCGGCATGCTATGGTAGTATCACGCACCTGGTAGGGCAGACTGCATGGCGCGGAAGCGGGTGCCAGGGAGCACCTGCTCGCCCTTGCCCAGCGGTCCGCGTGCGAAACTGGCATCCAGCAGCCGCCATGGCTGCAGGACCAGTGTGGCCGGATCGCAGCCCAGCAGTGCGACCACGTACGAGGCCACATCTCGGCCGCAAATCGTTTCAAACACGGGCAGCTGCACGCTGCAGCCATCGGGCAGGTCAATGGTGACCTGCAAGCCAGGGCCGTGGGCAGCAGTATGCACCGTGGCATTGCGGGAGGTCATTGGCGTACCAAGCAGCAGCAGGTAGCGCACATGACTAGCCCTCTCTGCAGCCGACTTGCCTGCGCGTGCTGTGCCGAGAACGTGCGCAGCTGCAGCAGGCCGCCGCGCAGCAGGGAGGCGGGCAGCTCGTCTGCCGTTGGCGCCGCAGCAGGCATGGATTCGCCAAAAGCCAGCAGGCTGGCATCCTCAGCCACCGTGCCGCCCCGCTGCCAGCCCTTGACAGACAGAAACAGGCGCTTCTTGGAAGACCCTGGACAGATAAGGTAGCAGATGAGTCAGGGTCGGTGGGAAGGCAGATGGCAAAGCCGGCTTCTGGGAAACATGCCTAAGCTTGGGTGGTGATGGGAGACACACTAGCACAGCTTACATGTGTCATTCACGCCCAAAACATGCGACAAACGGCTGCCTGTGAAGCGCATTATGCTGTCCGCATCTGGCACGTCGGCCCAGGCTGCGCCCAGCTTGCGCTTGGCATAGCTGGTGGCGTCAGCCACTGTAAGGCAGTCTGGCGGCAGCTCCAGCGAGCAGTCCTGGCCGTTGAGAGTGATGGCAACCATGGCCGCCGAAGCTGTGGTGAGGAGGACAGCGTGGCTGTGAGCTGATCACTTGCAGCCGATCAGAATGAGCGGCGGCGGCTGGCACGAGCGGCAGTGGTGACGGGGCCAGGAGGGTCTGGCGCCGCTTGCTGGGCGATTAATCACCTGCTGGTCGTCGTGGGCGTGCAACCGAGCGCCAGGCGGGCCTCCAAAGCGAGGCTGAGGCGCGAGCGCTTCTGGCTTCAGCGACGGCGAGCCTGAAACCCTGCCACACAGCTCTGCCAGCGATCAGACGTGCTTCGAAGGGCCGAAGGGGATGCGCACAAGCTTTCGCCGTGAAGCTAGGTTTTGGCGGTCACGCTGGACGGCTTGCAGCAGCCCTGCAGTGCCTGAAACGCAACCTCAGAAGCACGCCGGCGGGGTTGAACGGCGCCCCAGGCGCATTGCGTCTTGTGGTATCATTTCCAGCCGGGCGCCCGCTCAGCCGCAAGCGCAGGCGCAGCCTCGCCTCGATCGCAACATTTTACAGGCAGGCATGCCAACACGTGCGGGTCCTTGATGCAATGACACATTGAGATAGGCTATGTGCTTCAGCAAACGAGTTCAATGGCGCAATGTGCCATGCTCACAAGCCGCAACCACCGCGCCGCTACGGCTGGCGCCGGCGCAGGGCCGCCTGCGCCTGGCGCAGCAGCTCGCGCATCGCCGCCGCATCTTGCAGCTCGTCCACATCAGCATTTAGCACAGCCGCCTCTCCTGCAACGGCGGCTAAGCGCTCACGCAGAGCCGCCAGCACCTCACCATGACCATCTTGCTGCTTGCAGGCCAGCAGCACTGCAGTGTCGCCAATGGGTGAGGAGGCTTGCAGCGTGATCAAAGCAGGCAGCAGTGTAGTATATTCGCATGCAAGTTATGCAGCACATGCAAGGAGCCTTCAAGCTTGAGCATGGCAAATAACCAGATCACCACTCAGGTTTCACATTGGGCTCACACCCCGGTGCTCACCGCAGCGGCCGTCGGGCAGCACAACCTCCAGCGGTGTGCGGCCAGAGGCGGCAATGGCGGCCACCTCCTGCTCATCGGCAGCCAGCCCCAGCTCTTCAAAGTTGCCGGCGCGGCCAGATGAGAGGGCAAACATACTGCAAGACAGGCACGAGCCGGCACTGGTCACGTGGTGCATGCCAGCAGCTGACCAGGTAGGCCTGTGCACACAATATTGGCCAGCGCGGCAGCAGCAGCCTAAGCAGAGGGCCAGTGCAAGCAGGCACATCAGCCAACTGGGGCGGGCAGCCCAGATGCACAGTAGTGAGCCAAGCACGGCTGAACGAGCACGCACCCGCCGCGCAGGCGCAGCACCAGGTGCAGAGTGCAGTCGGCTTCAATGCCGTAGCTGGCCAGCGTGCGGTCGTCCTCCAGCTGTTTCCCTTCAAAGATCAGGCGCTGCTGGTCCACATGGGCACCTGGCGTAGACAGGAGCAGCAGGGAAAACACATGGCATGGCGGCAGGTTGAGCACGAGCAGGCATGCTCCGGCACCGCGGGGGTTGCTCGACAGCCAGCTGCCTTTCATGGCATGCACGGGCTGTCCAGGCAATGGCTGACCGGCTGGTGTGCGATACAGAGCCATGCGCCCCGTGGCATGGCCTGGCAGGCATCGCTGATGTGCGGGCTGTGCTATGCTCACCCTCCTGCTCGAAGACAGCTTGCTTCACCTCCTCTATCCTGCTGTCCGGGCTGAAGCACACTGTCACCGTCTTGCCGGTCAGCGTCTTGACAAACAGCTGCGGACCATCAGGGCCTGAGCAGGCAGTGGCGTGGCAACATGGAGGGTTTCAGGGAGGCCAGCTGGCATGGCACTCTGCACAGCGCTGCTACCAGCTCAGGCAGGGGCATGGCACACGTGCCCATGCCCGCTCGTTGCAAAGCACAGGCCTGCAAGCATGCCGTAGCAGCATGGCACCCAACAGCTTGCAAGCCTACTATAGCCAAACCACACCCAACAGTATTGCACCCGCCTGCAACTGGCAGGTTTGGCAGCTTGGCAAGGAAGCGGTGGCCGGGAATGGCTTGGTCAGCCTCCCCCAGCATAGCTTTGCCACCAGGGTGCCACAGGCGCACTTCAGCGGGAGAGCATCCCAGCATTGGCGCGACGTAGGCGGTCACATGCGCGCCGCAAGTCGCCTCGGACACTGGAAGCACCACGTTGCGGCCGTTGGGCAGGCCAATGGTGACCTGCCAGGGAGGGAGCAATGCAGGTCGAGTGAAACGTGAAGCGCCGTGGAACTGAGCTCCACAAAGCAAGCGGCAGTTCACGGCACGGCAAGCAGGCACGGCATGTAACCTTGATTAAGCGCTGCAGCTCGAATGCGGGCTTGCCTGTGCCTGCCGTGCCGTGAATGCCCGCAGCTGCAGCAGGCCGCTGCGCAGCATGAGAGCGGGCAGCTCGTCTGGGGGCAGCAGCGGCTTGCCGCTGCTTCCTCCGAAGACCAGCAGGCTGGCATCCTCAGGCAGCATACCGCCCGGCTGCCAGCCCTTGGCGGACAGGAACAGGCGACGCCTGTTGGTCCTCCACTTGTCGCCTATCAAAAAGTGCAGGGTCAGCGGGCATAAGCGACGTGCAGTGAGCGCAGGCTAACACCAAAACGATTGGCAACAGGGCCAAGCACCTGCAATGCATCAAACCACGGCAATGGACCCCAGAACACACCTGTATCATACACCCATGAAAGATCCCACAGGCGGTTGCCGTCAAAGCGAACCACGCCGCGCTCGTGTGCAGCAGGGCAGGCTTCGGCCCAAACGGCGCTGAGCTTGCTCTTGGCAAAGCTGGTGGCATCAGCCACTGACAGGCAGTCTGGCGGCAGCTCCAGCGAGCAGGCCTTGCCGTTCAGCGTGGCAGCTACCATGCTGCCCCACCAAACTGCAAGCAAGTGGCAGTGTTAAGGCTCAAAACAAAGCAGATACGGTAAGTGGAGCGTGCACAACAGCGACAGGCGGTGGCGGCAGGCGGCGGCGCGGCGGCGTGCTGATGGGCCTGGCGGCACCTGCGGGACTACTGATCACCTGTTAGTCGCCGTTGGCGTGTAATTGAGCGCCAGGCGGGCCTCCAACGCCAGGGCCTGGGGAGCGAGCGCTTCTGGTTCAACGCCAGCGAGCCAGAGAGCACGCCACAATGATCTTCTGGCGCGTGACCGTGTCCTGAGGGGCTGGAGGGCTGCTATGCTGTCCCCGCGTGAAGCTAGGTTTTGGACCTTGCAGAGGCTGCTCCCAGCGGCCCTGGCGTGCCTGAAATTTAGCCTTAGAAGCAAGGCGGTGCCGCGCTAGCGTTGATACTCTAGCATCAGCCTGCATGCAGCAGCAACGCCGCCCTCGCCGCTCGCACGCCGAGCCGGCAGCTCACCCCGCTGGATGGCAGCTAGTTACAGGCATGCAAACAAGCACAGTTCCTTCAAGCAACACATTCAAGCAACCTAAACCATCAGTGGAGCAAACCAGCAACGATACAAGGTGGCATGTTGCCTTGAGCACGCTGAAGCACCACGCTACGGCTGGCGCCGGCGCAGCGCCGCCTGCGCCTGGCGCAGCAGTTCGCGCATTGCCGCCGCATCTTGCAGCTCATCCACATCAGCCTCCAGCACGGCTGCCTCTCTGGCGGCAGCAGCCAGGCGTTCGCGCAGTGCCGAAAGCACCTCGTCACAGCCATCGTCCTCGTTGCAGGCCAGCAGCACTGCCAGTGCGGTGTGTCGGGAGGGAGGCAGGCAAGCAGTTCAGCAGGCAGCAGCACAGCATGCACGGCAGGCAGCAAAGGCAATTCATCAGGCAGAGATTAGCAGAGAGCTGCACCATGCCGCCAAGCCGCCTCAATGCATGTCAACGCGTTGTATCGACAGTATAGTGTGCACACCCAGCGCTCACCACTGCTGCCGTCGGGCAGCACCACCTCTAGCGGGATGCGACCAGCGGCGGCAATGGCGGCCACCTCTGGCTCATCTTCAGCCAGTCCCAGCTCTTCAAAATCGCCAGAACGGCCAGACGACGGGGCGAACATGCTGCAGGGCAGTGCATGGGGAGCAGCATGGAGCATGCTTGCAATGGGGCACTTGTGCCGCACAACCACAGCTGCTCACATTGCACAACCATAGCATAGGCGCACAGTACACCCACGGCAGCAGCGGCAGGTGCAGCACTGCTACCATTTAGAGGGACAGGCAGTGGAAGGAAGGACGCACCCGCCGCACAGCCGCAGTGACAGGTGCACTGTGCACTCTTTGGTCATGTTGTAGCTGGCCAGCGTGTGGCCGTCCTGCAGCATTTTTCCTGAGAAGATCAGGCGCTGCGGCTCCACAGGGATGCCTGCCAGTGGGCAGCAGCAGAATCATGGCAGGGCAGGGAATCAGGATCAGTGAGCAGGCGCGGTCATGTCGCTCAACAGACAGCTGTCCTGGTGTGCACATGCGTCGCCTGCCTCTGCAACGGAAATGCCTGTTTAGCCGAGCTTTCTGAGGCGGGCTGTTGTGCATTCTCGGCATACCATATTCTCACCCTCCATTTCAAAGATGGATTGCTTCAGCTGCTCCACCATGCTGTCCAGGTTGATGCTCACTGTGATCGTCTTGCCAGTCAGTGTCTTGACAAACACCTGCCGAGCGTCGGGGCCTGCGCAGGCAAGCGGCGGGGCAGCATGCATGGGGGGTCCCAGGCAGGCCGGCTGGCATGGCATATCCCTGCAATGGAACTTCAAAAGCAGCTCAGCTGCTTTCAGTCAAGCAGGGCCACGGAACATGTGCCCAGGCCCACCTGGCTCTGTGAGCAGCTTGGCGTGGTAGCGCTGACCGGGGGTAGCTTGGTCATCACCACACAGCAGACTGTTGCCATCAGCGCGCCACAGGCGCATGCGAGTAGGCATGCAGCCCAGCATGGGCGCGACATAGGCCACCACATGTGCGCCGCGGGTCGCCTCGGAGACCGGCAGCACAATGCTGCGGCCGCTGGGCAGGTCGATCGCCACCTGCGAAGAGTGAAGCAGCGGATGCAGGGTTGTAACAGGCTGCAGAGAAGCAGCGAGAGCAGGATTTGTACCAACGCTGCGCTTGCATTGGAGCCGACGTGCGCCGCTGAGTGGCATCTGTAGATATGGCACACGTACAGCCACAGGCGAAAGCCTGCCCTTGCCTGAGCGCGCCGTGCCGTGAATGCCTGCAGCTGCAGCAAGCCGCTGCGCAGCATGAAAGCAGGCAGCTCGTCTGGGGGCAGCAGCGGATTGCGGCTGCTTTCTCCAAAGCCCAGCAGGCTGGCATCTTCAGCCACCGTGCCGTCCCGCTGCCAACCCTTGGCAGACAGAAACAGCCGCTTCTTGGAGCGCCGGTCGCCGCCTGTAAAACCAGCGCAGGGGCGGCAGGCACCGCTTAGTGACGAGCGGGTGCGGAGACACAATGCAAAGGCGGTAGGCCACAGCAGGAGCAGGTGGAAACGCCACCAACTGGACATGAAGTCGCAAAAGACCATGACAACAACATGCTGCGACAAACGGCTGCAGACCTACCTGAGGTGTCCGCCCCTGCAAGCTGCCACAGCTTTCTGCGGTCGAAGCGGATCACGCTGCGCACTGGCGCAGCGGGGCAGACATCAGCCCAAACGGCGCCCAGCTTGCTCTTGGCAAAGCTGGTGGCGTCAGCCACTGAAAGGCAGTCTGGCGGCAGCTCCAGCGGGCAGGCCTTGCCGTTGAGCGTGGCGGCCACCATGCTGTTACGCGGAACTGCACTGGAGTGGGACCAGTGGGGCCCGAATGAGCTGATCAGGAGGTGCGGCAGCGGCAGCTGGCGGAGGGGCCGAGCGGCGGCGGCCGGCGGCGGCAGCCAGGAGGGCCTGGCGCCGCTTGCTGGGCGATCAATCACCTGCTGGTCGTCGTGGGTGTGCAGTTGAGCGCCACGCGGGCCTGCAAAGCTAGGCTGACGCGAGCGCTGCTGGCCTTCAGCGCCTGTGAGCCTCAAGCCGCGCCACAGTGCCCTGCATGCGTCTCACTGTGGTTCAAGGAGCCGACGGGCAGCGGAGGCGCTTTCACCGTGAAGCTAGGTTTCGGCGGTCACGCTGGCGGCTTGCAGCACCCCCGCTGCGCCCTTACTGCAACCAAAGATGGCACCAATTGGGGCGCATGGAGGCTCACTTGCCGTGAGGCCTCCCTGATGCTGCCAGCGGCGCGCCCGCTCACGTGCAGGCGCAAGCGCACCCCGGTCAGCGGCATCTCGCAGAGGTTCAGAATGCAAAGCTTTACACAATGCAAAACCTTTGGCAAACGCACAAGCTGTATGTAGTGGGGAGAGCGAAATGCGCAGCACATTGTAGAAGCAGGCCATTCAAACCTGCGCATGGCGCCAGCGCTCGCACAGGGCCAGCTGTGCCTGCCGCAGCTGCTCGCGCATCGCTGCAACATCCTGCAGCTCATCCACATCAGTTGATTGAACGGCAGCCTGTCCTGTGTCAGAGGCTAGCCGCTTGCATAGCGCCGCCAGCACCTCGCTACCGCCGTCCTGCTCGCCGCAGCTCAGCAGAACTGCGGTGTGTGGGGTGGGGGGAAGGCAGGCAGCCACCTCACAGCAGGCAGCAGCACGGGCAAAGCCACGCATGTGCAAGTTGCACACAGCACGCAGGGCCACCCTCACAGAATTTCGCAACTTCTGAATGGCTCTAGAGCAGCGCATGCATGGTGCTCACCGCAGCGGCTGTCGGGCAGCACCACCTCCAGCGGAATGCGGCCAGCGGCAGAAATGGCGGCCACCTCCTGCTCATCGGCAGCCAGCCCCAGCTGCCCAAAGTTGCCGGCGCGGCCAGATGAGAGGGCAAACATACTGGCTGTAATCGCGCGGCGGCAGGAATTTCAGTCCCCGAGAGCTGGGCATGCTAGCACCTCTACAGGAGCAAGCTCATTCAGGTGGTGCTGCCACAGCCACCATTGCCTGCACAGCCCCTGCGTGCATGCCCATGCGGGGGCAGGCGAGCACGCACCCGCCGCGCAGGCGCAGCACCAGATGAAGCTCGGCACCGTCTGCGATGTTATAGTCTGCCAGGGTGCGGTCGTTGTCCAGCTGCTTGCCTGCCCATATGATGCGCTGCTGGTCCACAGTGATGCCTGCACGGGTGATGCAAAGCAGAGCATGCGCCGCAGTTGTGAGCAGATGAACGGTCACAGTGCTGCTGCACCACCAGGCGGGGCGGGTGATGTGCAGCTTTGCGGCAATAGCCAGCTGACCTCTTGCAGTAGCAAACACAGCAAAATGGCCACAACCCGGCCGCTGGAACAGCAGCCAGTATGGCATTCCAGGCAGCACACATACCCGCAGGAGGCAAGAGGGGCGCACCACCCTCCTCTTCGATGGCGTGCTTCAACTCCGCGACTGTGCTGTCTGGGGCGAGGTGCACTGGAATCAACTTGCCAGTCAGCGTCTTGATGGAAAGCGCTGAGACACCGGGACCTTCGGCAGGAGAAGCAAGAGGCAGAAGGGATGCAGGTCTGCTGCAAGTGTGCCCGGAATGGCAGCTGCCTCAGTGTTTCGGACGCAAGGCTGGAACCACAGTGGGGTTGCAAAGCACAGCCGCCCACCACTTGCATGCCACACACACCTGGTTTGGCAGGCAGCCTTGCACGGAAGTTGGTGCCAGGCATGGCTTTTTCGGCAATGCCCAGCGGCTCGCTGCCGCCTCTGGGCCACAGCAGCAGGGTGGCCGGGTCGCAGCCGAGCAGTGCGGCCACGTGGTTGGCCACATCTGCGCCGCACACTGCCTCAGTGACAGGCAACGCGATGCAGCGCCCATCGGGCAGGTCAATTGTGACCTGCAAAGGAGCGTGGAAGGATGCAATATGTGGGCTTCCATGGCCTTGTACATGCTGCAGAAAGGTCACTGGCCCGCACAGAGCAGAGCAGCGGCGTCCACCGCAAACTTCACTGAACTGCTCATCCGCCTTGCCTGTGCTCGCTGTGCAGAGAACATCCGCAGCTGCAGCAGGCCGCCGCGCAGCAGGGAGGCGGGCAGCTCGTCGGCTGTGGGAGCTGCTGCCTGGGGATTGTCGGTGAAGGCCAGCAGGCCAGCATCCTCAGCCACAGCGCCGCCCGGCTGCCAGCCATTTGCGGACAGGAACAGCCGCTTCTTGGAAGCACGCCGACCGCCTGAGAGGGCGAAGGGTCAGTGGGAGCAGGGTCAGGTGGAGCAGCCCTGACAGCACCAAGCTGGGCGTGACTTGTCAGCAGCCCCTGTGTGTAGACACCGGCACCTACCTATGTTGTTTTGAAGGCCGCTCAGGGTTTTGCCGTCAAAGTGGGTAACGCACTGCAGCCGCTGCAGATACGGTTCACTCGACGGAAGAACACAGGCGTCGGCCCAGGCAGCGCCCAGATCTCGCTTCGCATAGCTGGCGACTTGCGCGAGTGAGATGCAGTCTGCTGGCAGCTCCAGCGAGAGGGCCTGGCCGTCCAGCGTGGCGGCCACCATGCTGCCCTTGCGCAACGTGGTAAGGGGCAACAGCGGCGCGGCGGCGCGGCGGCGCTGGCGAGCAGGCGCGCAACCGCGGTGGTGGAGCAGACTGCTGACTGCTTCCTGCGTTGTTGCCCGCGGCAGGCTGTGGGGAAGACTCGCTGCAGTGCCTGTTGGCAGATTTGCGGCCGGTCGCGCTCCCCCCTACAGACTGTAGAGCTGTTGCTGCAACGCGATGGACAAAGGTCGGCGCTGTTCATGGCGGGTTTCATCAAGACGGCACGCCATGGTTTGACAGGTTGGCCGGCATGGCCTATAAGCAGCGTCATTCCTGAAGCAG
>VFQO010012619.1_pt1 | contig 28890 bp, 54 predicted proteins | sample 3512331 | NCBI WGS metagenome assembly VFQO01 (sample SAMN10412371, study PRJNA504923) | tailings metagenome | isolation source: Replicate 3 from Balatoc abandoned mine | place: Philippines: Itogon, Benguet | collected 2017-08-28 | reverse complement strand
CGTCCGCCGGGGGATCGGCAGGAGAAGTGTCGGGGGGCCGGGCAGCAGGGGCGGGGGCGGAAGGGGCAGGGGCAGTGGCGGCGGGGGCGGGGGCGGGCGCGTCGCTGCTGGCTGCATGTGGCGGAGGGCCACGGGGCAGCAATGAGTGCTGGGCAGCTGGGCAACTGGGCAGCTCACAGCCACTGCTGTCGACCTGGGAGCTGCCGCTGCCTCACTGCCCATTCTGCCGACATGCAGCAGCCTACAATGCTGCAGACAGCTGCCGAATGTGGCAGCTGAACAGCGCCCCAACTGTCCGCCCTAGCCAAGCGAGCAGAAGGCACACAAGCAGCGCACTAAGTTTGGCAGCACTCACCGTCTGCTGGGGGTGACTGCGGCTCGGGCGAAGGGCTGGGCGACTCCACGGGTTGAGGCGACTCCACGGGCTCTTCGGGCGGCGAGGGCGGCGGCGGTGAGGGCGAGGGCGGCGGGGGCGACTCTGGCGCAGGCTCTGGTGCTTCAGGTGTCGGGCTAGGCGTGGGGGCCGGGCTCTCGCTCGCCTCCGGGCTGGGGGCGGGTGCTGCAGGGAGTGGGGAGCAGGTCAGGGAGTGCTGAGGCTGACCTGAAGGGAGGCAGGCGGGGCCTCGCTGCCACAGCGCGTGGTCCTGTTGCATCTGCCGGCATGCCACACACCTGGCGACTCCCCGGTCCCGTTGCCCCCAGTGCCGTCGCCTCCGCTGGGCGCCGGCGCCGGCGGCTCCACAGCTGGTGAGGGCGACGTCACGGGTGGGGAGGCAGCCGGGGAAGGCGGTGGCGAGGGCTGCGGTGATGGCGAAGGTGACGGCTGCGGCTGCGGGGAAGGTGAGACCTCTGGCTGCGGCTGTGGCGAGGGCGCGCCTGCCGGTGGGGAGGCTGCTGGCGGCTCCACGGGCGGGCTGCTGCTGGGCTCAGGCGAAGGGCTGGCCTGTGGGCTGGGCGGCTGGGGGCTGTCTTGCGGCTCTTCGGGCGGCGGCGGGCTCAGATCCATCGACTGTGCCTCGGTCGGGCTGGGGTCGGGGCTGGGAGACGCCTCTGCCTCTTGGATGGTGAGTGTGTCCTCTGGCTGGGGAGGTGGCTGGGGCGGCGCGCCCACCTGCTGCGCCTCGTTTGGATCCAAAAATTTGATGCCAGGCAGCACTGCCGACTGCGATTCAAGAGGCAAGTGGGAGGGCAGGGGAGCGCGGCGGCGGGGCTAAGGCGGCTGTCGCATTGCGTCTGGCTGTTGCATTTGCGTCACAGCCTGGCTGGCATCTATGCAGGCCCAGCAGCAGCAGCAGCACCCCAGCAACAAGGCAGCAGCTGAGCGAGGGCGTAGAAGCCATGCCAGCACACCCCAGCAGCCTTGCAAGCACGGCACAGCCACCAAGGAGCACCCACCAGTCCGACCGCCCCGCCGCCCAGCTCGCTCAGTTCGCCGGTGACCGCCACCAGGGGGCCGCCGCCGCCCACGTCGGCAGACGAGAGGGCGGGATACTGCGCCGCCGCCACCTCCTGGCCCGTGGAAGTGAGCACCACGGGCACAAAGGGGAAGGCGTAGCTGGGGTTCATGTCGGGGGTGCTGTCCGCCCAGGACAGCCTGCGGAGGGTGGCAGGAGGGGAGGGGCGGCAGACAGGGGCTGAGTGGCGGCAACTACTGCTGGCTGGGAGGCCAAGGATGCTGCTGGCAGCATCGCAGCTAGCTCGGCAGAGAGGCGATGCAAGCATGGGCGGCCATCCCGTTGACTCGCAGGCAGCAGATCCCATACTTCCTGCGCCTGACCAGCCCAGTCCTCTGTCAGCTGCTGCCGCAGACAGCCAGCCCCGCCCCTCCTGACCATACCATGCAGCTGATCAAGCAAGTCTGCCCGCGCACCCGATGTCTCCCACGGTCCAGCTGAAGGTGTCTGCAACCTGGCGGTAGCTCTCGGGCATCCACGCTGCCGACAGCTGGCCGGTGAGGTAGAGCGACTGCGCCCAGCCCACAAAGCCAAGCGCGCCGCAGCCTGTGCGCCGGGTGCGTTTGCAGGCGCGAGGGGGAGGCGTTGGCGGTCGAGCACAGCAGGCTTCAACGGTGCTGCGGCAGCGGCTTGCAGAAGCCAGCAACAAACTCCTCAGCCATGCCAGCCCCTCGTGCACAGCACTGGGCGGCTGTACCGCACGTGCCCCCTGCCCGCCTCCACCCCGCAGCATCTCTGCACACGCTCCCTCACCCAGCACGCCATGCGAGAAAGGCAGCAGCGCCGAGTGGACATAAGATGCGGCCGTGCACAGGGCCAGGGAGCTGGCAAAGAACACATTCGCCACCACCGCGCCCGCTTGCAGGCCGGAGCTGGATGGGCGGTACTTGACGGTGAGTGAGGGCCGCACGGTGTTGGCGTTGCCCACCACATCACGCACCGTGCCCTCTTTCACCCACACGCTGCGTGACAGGAGCAGAGGGGTGGCATGCAAATGAGCGGCCGGCAGCAGCCAGAGCACGGTGCCCTCTTTCACCCACACGCTGCGTGCTACAGAAGCGGCAGCAGGGCGCAGCGTACACGAGCGGCAGGCAGCAGGCGGCCAGCGGGCAAGCAAGCAGCAGCCACAACAGGGCAGCCACGTTCGGCACCATTGGTGCAGCAGCGGTGGGTACAGCAGCTTGCGCGTGGAGGGGGTGGGCTACAGAGACAGCAGCAGCAGCAGCAGCGGCAGCGGCAGCGGCAGCAGCAGAAATACCACCCCACCAGCAGCGGCAGCAGCAGCCAAACAAGCGAGAGCGCGCAAGCTGACACTCAAACAAACAAACAGCGGCCTCACCCCACGTCCGCCTCCTCCCCAGCGTCCTCATCCAGAATGTATGCCGCAATGTCCACCCGCCCCGCCGCCACGTCCAGCACAGCGTCCAGCCGCCGCACACCCGCAAAGCTGAACAGCTGGTATGGATCCGTGGCCAGCACCTGGCGGGATACAGGACCGGGGGGGCGGCGGCGGCCAGCAGCGGGTGAGTTGCAGTGCATGTGTGCAGCAGGGTGTGGATAGCGTAGCGGCGTGCAAAACGCGCCGGCTTGCCTCAGGCTCAATTAACACACTCAGCGACAGTGGCATGCTGACCCACGGCACCGCTTGCAGCGCTCAAAGCGTTCAGAGCGCCAGCCACAATGAGTGATGAGTCAACGCACCGGCTCCCCAAACTCGATGGAGAAGGAGATTTGGCGGCTGTCGGTCACGCGCTGGTTGCCGGGCGTGCTGATGACCGGCCGCGGCGCTTCGCTGTCGCGCTCCACGCTGACCACGTTAGTGGCGGTGTTTGATGCGCCCAGGGCCAGGTAGGGCTTCAGGGCGCCCTCCGCCACCCAGACTGCGGCGGGGGACGGAAACAGCGAAGCTGGGTGGGTGTGCATGGCGCGGGTGGCATGCATACAGCAGCAGCAGGGGCAGCGTCCGCATCAGCCGCCTGCCACAGCTGGCAGCAGCAGCAAGCACGGCACATCCGCTTGACAAAACACGGCAGCAGGGGCGGCAGCGCAAGCGCCCAGACACAAGCGCACTCGTGACGGGCTGGTCGGACAGCAGGCGGATGGTGATTTCTGCCGTCTGCGAAGTCGTGCGCCGCGTGCTGGCCACCGTGGCATTTCCGCCGCTCAGCGAGATGGCTGGGCCAATTGAGTTGCCGCTGGCAAAGGTGCCGCCGCTGCCCAGGGTCAGCACCAGCACGATCTGGCTGGCCGCTGTGCGCAGCATCGGGTTGCGCAGGCAGCGGCTAGCAGAGGCGGCGGCCGCGCTGCCGCACACGGGGGCTGCTGACGAGGCATTGATGGCTCGTGCCAGGCCCGAATAGCCATCCACGACAACTGTCTGACTGCCGCCCTCGGCGCCCGCGCCTGACAGAGGCGCCAGGGTGACTGGGACGGGCGGCAGCGGCGGGCTGGGCGTGTCGAAAATGGCGGTCGAGGCCTGCGTCAGCTGCCGCCCGATGCTGCCGCCGCCGGCGTGCCGCCCAGGCAGGTCCACGGTGCTGCACACAGCCCGGACTGCCACGCTGCTGCTGCTGCTGCTGCCGCTGCCGGCGCATGCCAGTTCCAGGCGCAGCGTGTAAATGCGCCCTTGCTGGAATACAGCGGCCGGCTGCTGCACAGTGAAGGCCCACCAAGGCGCGGCAGAGGCGCCGGGCTGGCCCGCGAGCGACAGCTCCGCGGCATGCGCCTGCATCGGCATGGAAAATAGCAGTGCCGATGCATCAAACAATTGGAAGGTGGTCACATGAGGCTGGCAGGGGGCTCGCTCCAGTACACAGGCGGCGGCGCTCACAGCTGCCGGCGCGAGCGGACTCGGCGGCACCGCGGCCCCCAGGGGCTGCTGCAAGCGGGCCGGGCACCGTCTAGGGCCGGCCCGGCGCCCCGCGCATCAAATGTGGCAGGGTTGGGCCGCCCAGGCAGAACGCGTAGTTCCCCTCACCTGCTGCCCGAGCCACTGGGCGACGGGGGCGGTACCGGCGCCCTGTTCAAGCACCTCCAGGCGCGCACGGCACTGTCCCGCGGCGCGGGGCGGCGAGGGCTGCTGGAGCGCGAGCCCTACTTGGGCGCGGCCTGGACAGGCCAGGCTGAGCTGCACGGCCGCTGCCCCTGGCTCCAGAGAGTACGCCATGCCGTCCAAGGCAACGGCAAGCGGGCCAGGGGCGCTGGCTGCCGCGGGCCAGGCCGCGAGCGCCGCGCAGAGCGCAAGGCAGGCAAGACAGGCCCTGCTAGCCCGCCAGCGCGCCATCTCCAGGCCGTCGAGGGCTCCGCACTGCGACCGGGCTTCGAACTAGCTCACACCATCATGTTTCTGCTCCAGACTCGCGCCTAGCCTGCTGTAGTGGCCGACTATGGAATGCAGAGTGCTGGAACAACGTTGTGCACTGTGCGGGGTAGGGCTGGCCGTATGCCCTGCTGACTGCCGAGCTGGGGTGGCAGCCACCCCTGCCAATGCAGGGCCTAACGCTTGCGCTGCCCTGTTCAACAGCAATGGAGGGCTTACGAAACGCGCAGCGGCAGCGGCCGGGGCCCGTCCACAAGCATGTGACCCACCGGGACCACCCACGAGCGCCGCCACCGGGGGGCAACCCGTCGTAGCGCTGCCTCATCTGCAGCAGGGCGCCTGAGGGCCCATTGTAGCATTCATTTGCACACAGTTCAGCAGCTCTCTGTGAGTTTTGGGGCCGTTCATCAGCCAGGCTGGGCAGTGGCGCTTGAGAGCCGCGGGTGTGCCCCAAATACCACCGAGCGCCCGCCAACATGGAGGGTGCAAGCGGGCAGCCCCCGCCTGACAACATCTGTGCCCGTGCAGAGCTGCTGCAGCCAGAGACACGCCAGCCAAGCGGTAGGCTGCGGCAGCTGATGTTGCACATGCTGAGCACCCAGCATGAGTCATGCCTGTGAGCCAAGAGGCGGCAGGACAGCAGACTGCGAGCTGTGACACCTGCCTGTGCTACATTCCCCAGCGATACACAGACAAGCTAGAGGCGGCGCCACGGCGGCAGCAGTCGCTCAACATGTCCTGCTGCCGTTGGGCACTGCGCAGCGCAGCCACTAGGGAGGCCAGGGCGCTGTCACAAGCATGTGCCCCACCAGTGTCCGCCTTGAGACGGCTGCAGCATTCACTGTGACTATTGTCCACAACTCCGCAGCACTCTCCATCAAGTCCGGAGCGCACAGCACCAGGCCGGCAAATTGCGCTAGAGCAGCAAAGCAAGCGCCCGCCGACTCATGCCACCGCCGACTGGCGCCGCCGCCGCTGCCCCGCCGCCGCTGCAGGGCCGCTGGCCGCCTGTGGCTCTCCATCTCCTTGCCCATCATCCTCTGCTGCACCTCCAGCTGCTGCGCCTGGTGCCAGCTTCACCGCCGCAACTTCGCCGCTCGGGGCGCCACGGAAGGTCGCCGTGGCCGCCAGCACCACAGCGTGCATGGCGTGGAGCAGCGCCGCGGCCCAGGGGCGGGGCGGATACACGTTGTACACCAGCTGCGGTTGCAGAGTTGGAAAGAAAAAGGGTTGGAACAGGTGGGCACGGCAAGCGGGGTCATGGACCACACCACGCAACTGAGCAGTCAGCCCAGCGCAATCCCAGCCACCACGCCCAGCCACCACAGCCAGCCCCAGACCAGCCGCACCTCAATGCCTGCCAACGAGGCGAGCGCGAGCAGCTGCGGCACGCGGCCGCGCAGCAGCAGGAACGGCAGTGTGTGCCAGTACCTGCGGGGCAGATGGATCACACCAGATGCAGTTGTGAGGCAGCCGGGCTCTGTTCCTGGGAGGGAATGTGTCGTAAGCACCCCTGGCCAAACCTTCATGCCAGCCAGCCCAGGCAACGTACACAGGGCTGGCATCAAGTGCAGCTGTGCGACACTTGTGGCACACTTGTGGCAGCCAGCGGTTCAGCGGCCCAGGCGCAGCTCACCAGGAGTAGAACTGGTAGTGGATGGAACGGGCAAACACAATGCCGGCCAGGTTTGAGGAGAAGATGATGAACAGAACCTCATCTTCAAACGAGGCCGCCTCGGCAGCACGGCTCCCCCTGTTGCCGGATGCAGAGCTTGCCGCTGTGCCAGTTGACCGGCCGCGCGCCTTGCTGCCGGGCGCCTGGGAGGCGCCAGACAGGAAGCGGCGTAGCGCGGGCAGCACGCCGCCCTCGGCCCGCAGCCTGTGTAGTGCAGGGAGACGAGGGGCAGGTGGGAGGGTGTGAGGGATGCACGCAGGAGTGAACGCTCACCAAGGCAGGCGGGCAGGTGCATGCAAGAAGCGCATGAGAACGACAGATGCAGGGAAGAATAAGCAGTGCACAGAGAGCCACACCCAGCAACTGACCAGTGCTTTTGGGCCAGGCCCCACAGCAGGCGGAGGTGGAGGAACATGAGGCCCGCGGCCAGCTGGCGCGACACAAACATCTCCTGCGGCAGGAAGGCCCAGTTCACGCTCCACTTGAAGGTGAAGACCTGCAGGGGCGGGGCAAATTGGAGGTATGTGTTCTGAACTTATGGATGAGCAAACAATTGAAGGCACCACATGAAGGTGAACAAATGAAGTCGTAGCTCCGTCAATGCCAGACAAGACATGGTGCAAACCTGCAGGCACCCTGCAGCTTCCAGGTGCAAGCTTCAGAACCATCAGCTGGACAAGCGGCACCTTAGTGCTCAGCAAGCAGCACGAGGCAAAGCAGCGAGCGAGTAACATGCAGGAAAAAAGCAGTGCACCCACCCGGGAGATCAAAGGCGCAAGCAGGCAGCAAGTAAGGAGAAAGAAGTGCACCCACCCGGGAGAACTCGAAGGCACGAGTGAGGTACGAGCGGGGGTAGGCCAGCAGGAAAGGGGCGCCCAATGCGGCCTGCAGCGCCACACCCAGCGCTGTGCCTGCTGCCACATGCCCCGGGCCAGCGTACTGTGCAGGAAGGCGGAGGGAGCGCAAAGTCAGCATCTGCACTAATGCGTCCAGCTAGCGATTTGAGGCCACCCTGCCAACACAGCGAACAACCCTTGCCACAGATTCGGGCACTGTTGCACATCCAATCGCAGCACAGCACCCCAGGGCTCAACAAGTGACTCTCAGCACAGCGCAGCACAGCGCAGCGCAGCGCTTGCCTTGAGTAGCACGGCCAGCACGCCAGGCGCCATGAGCAGCACGTTCATTTTCACAGACACCGCCAGGCTGTAGAGCACCACAGCCAGCACCCAGCGCCGGCTCTGCGTGTGGGTGGGGCGAGCGATGGAGTCGCTCAGCCTGGCTGCACACGGGGCGGCTGGCGGGCGCGAAAGATCAGAACAGCCGCATGGCAGCCAACCATTAACAGTGCGCGGGTCCAACGGCACCTCTGAGCCTAACGAAGCTCGACAGGCAGCGGCTGGCAGGCCATCCTAGCAGCCGGAACGGCTGCTCGCCTGCCCGCCCGCTCACCTGCAGTGCCAGGGTGGCGCCATACGCCACAAACATGGCCCAGCAGTCGTTGAAGAGGCGCAGCACAAAGATGGAGTGCAGGCGGCGAGACGCGCACAGCAGCGCCAGGGACCAGGGCGGCAGCGCGGCGGTGCGGGCATACAGCGCCATGACGACCGCTTGGGTGGCCAGGTACAGGGCGGCAAAGATGTACTGCGGGTGGGGGTGGGGTAGGCAGGGGGTAGGAGCGGGCGGAATGCGTGACACAGTGCCACTGTGGCTGCTTCGGGAGGTGCAAAAAGTTGTGCAGCAGGCAGAGGGAGAGACGCTCACCAGGCAGCCACCCATGGATGGAAAGATTCTAGAACTGCTACAGCACAAGCACTGGCGGGGTCGTGCAGCACGAGCAAGCCAGGGGCGGCCTCGCCACCGCACCTGCGCCGCCACCACGCTGCCGCCGGTCAGCCGGCGCAGCGCAGCAAAGAGGTACACAAAGCCGGCTGGGTAGACCAGAGGACCGGTGTCGCCCTTCAGCTTGGCATAGTCCAGCTCGCCCTGCAGGTGGGGATGAGTGGTTTTACAAGGATTGGCATTGATCGGCATCATCCAGGGGTGAGGGAAATGGTTCAACAGGGGTTGGCATTCAACGGATGTTTGAGCTTTGTCAGCAGGGCTGCATCCCGGTCGGCCTCCAGGCGGTAGACGGTGCCTGCTCCTCACAGCACCGGCACAGGCATGCTCTGCCCTTCCTTGCGCACAGGCACTGCTCTGCCTCGGCATGCAAGGCGCCTGCTGTAGTGACACCAGGTGGGCAGTACAGCAGTGCTCTGGTGTCACAACAGCGGTCCGTTGGGAGCTCCCCCTAGCCGGCTGAGCCGCCTCACCTCCATGTAGCCGCCCACCTCCTGCATGTATGCTTCCCAGTCAATTTCCGTGTCTGCACAACAAACAGTGACGGACGGCAGCAGCTGGTTGGACATTTGCAAACGATTGTGACTTGGCCATTCGCGCATTGCACCCTCACAAGGACCTGAGGGCATCCACAGGCAGGTGCAAAAGACCAGCAAGCAGCAACAGCAGCAGCGGCCAGCGACGCACATGGGACGCGGCGGATGATGAGCAGGCAGAGCACTGCCTCGGCCGCCAGCAGCATGGCGCCGGAAACTGCATGCGCCGTCATGTTGCCGGGGTCGCAGAGGGGGGCCAGCAGCTGGGCAAGGGCCGTGACAAGCCGGTCCAGCAGGTTGCCGCCGCCGCGGCCCCGCCCGCCGCCCCGCTGGCGGGAGGTGCGCGGCGTGCCGCGTGCCATGTCGGCCGCAGTTTGGGGATCAGCGGCAGTCGATCAAGAGGCGAGCAGCTGCGCAGGAGGCTCGGTTGCTGGGCAGCAGAGCGTCCCCCACGCAGCTGGCCTGCAGGGCCGATGGGCGTATCGCAAGTGTAGATCGGCGGCTGGATAGTCGCGATCAACGCTGCAGGGGCCGCCTGGCTCCTCCCAGCCCCCATGCCGACCGCCAACTCAGCGCTCATCTACAGCGGCCAATCCTTACGCCTAGCACATTGCAACCTTGTGCATTCGCCCGAGTAATCTATTGCAGCCATGCAGGCCGCGCAAACGATGCGTGCAGTGCACTGCCGGCCCGCTGCCGCCCAGCGGCGGGGCCTGGCGCGGCCCCAGCGCGCAGTGCTGGCAGTGCCGCGCGCACAGCAGCAGCAGGGCAGCGGCCCAGCCCCGGCCGAGGCGGCAGCGGCGGTGGCGCAGGCGGCGGCGGCAGCGGAGCAGCAGGCGGCAGCGCTGGCAGATGCTGCGGCACAGGCGCTAGAGGCCGAGCAGCAGCAGCAGCAGGACGACGTGGCGGTGGTGGTGTCAGAGACGGCATATGTCGCTGAGGCGCCCTCAGAGCAGCAGGCGGCGCAGCATGCAGTGGCGCCACCCCCCGCGCCCGCCGGCCCCGGCGGCCTCCCCATCGGCCGCTATCTCTCGCACCCCGGCGTGCGCATCGCAGGTGCTGACGGGTTGGGAGGCTTGTTTATGTTGATGATGCTTGAGTTCATGGAAACGTCGATGCAGTATGCAGCCCTCGCACACTGCTCTTCCCATCGCCTGCACACTGGATGCCGCGCGTCTGGTCTCCAAGCGCAGAGCTGCCCGCTGCCTGCCATCTTTGCTGGGCATCTCCAAGTGTGCGCATGCTCATTGCGCATCGTGCTCTCCCTCCCCTCCCCCCAGGCATTGCGGCGGGCGTGTTCCTGGGCGGCACCCTGCTCCTCTCGATGTGGAAGGTGTCGCGCGACCCCGAGCAGCGGCGGCGCAAGACGATGAACAAGAACAAGGCGAGGAGGCATGCCATGCATCCATGAGTGGCAGCGTTGCGCTGCCTGCCTGCTGTGTGGTACTGCACTTGCGGGATGCTGTGCGTGTTTTGTGCTTGCAAGTCGGAAGCTCGAGGATGCCACTTCGCAGAAGTTCCTCGATGTCAGCGCAGTTGGCCGCTGCCTCCACTTCACACACCCTGATCAGCTGCTCCCATGCTATCTAATTACAGGCGGTGCCAGATGCCATCTGCCGAGCGATCGTTGGTGCCCACACTGCTGCCCCTGCTGCTGCCCTGATCGCTGCCCCAACTGGTTGCTCCCTCGATGCAGGCGGTGGTGGACTCCATCAGCCGCTACCTGCCCGGCAACCGTGCCGGCCTCAGCGGCGGCGCACTCAAGCTGCTGGGCGTGCAGACAGGCGGGTGCAACAGCCGAGGGCCTTGGGGCAGCTGTGGGGTGTGGTTGCTGCGCAATTGCACACTAGCCTTCCGATCTTCCTATTTCCACCAGCTGCCAACCAGCAGGCTTCAGTAGCGTGGAGATCTTTTGCAAATTCCTGTGTTTCAAGTGCCCGCTTCTGCCTCCTGGCGATGCTGCCCAAGTGCTTCTTCTTACCTTGTCTTAACGAAAGCGCAGGCTTCAGCAACGTGGAGATCTTGCGCAAGTGCCTTTTGCGCCTGTACACCTGCTCAGGCTTTACAATGACACTGTCAAGCCGTTTATTCCATGCATTCAGGCTTCAGCAACGTGGAGATCTTCCGCAAGTACCTGTGGTTCATGCTGCGGGAGCGCGCCTTTGACGAGGAGGCGCTGGCCGACCTGGTGGCCCTCAAGGCCGCGCTGGGCCTGACCGACGAGCAGGTGCGGAGGCTTTGGTCCTGATCTGAGTTGCAAACAGGCGGGGTCTTCCAGGGATGTTGAGTGGGCCTCAAGGTCTGTGTTTCCGCCCGCCCAAACTTTTGCCCAAGACCGCCCACACTGCCGCAGGTGGCCGAGGCGCTGGCTGAGCGCGCCAAGCGGTTGTACAAGAAATGCCCGGTGAACCAGTTAGCTGACCGAAAGGCACCCTCACACTCCCCATGCAGGTGGCCGAGGCGCTGGCTGAGCGCGCCAAGCGCGTGTACGAGAAGTACGGCACCGTGATGGTCAACCTGGAGGGCTTCTCGCGGGTGGGTGTGGGAGGGCTGGCAGGGTTTTATTTGGTACGAATGTCATGGTGGCAAGCCAGGGGGTGGCAGCACACTGGGGTTGTTTGGAGATTGACGGCCACGGTGATGGTCAACCTGGAGGGCTTCTCGCGGGTGGGTGTGGTGGGGTGGAGGTGGAGTTTGGGTGGGCTGGGCTCAGGGTAGGCTGGGCTGGGCTGGGCTGGCCTTGCGTTGTTGCGTGCTATACTGCCAAGGCCTAGAACCCCGTGTCCAGATTTGTGTTGAGCTGCTGGCCTCCCTGCAGTATGCCGCCCATCTCGTCATGGCTCACCTGTTCCGTGCCCTGCTCCCGCTGCCCTGTGCTTGCAGACGGGCATTGAGCGCCAGGCCACCGCCCGCAACCTGTTCATGAAGCTGCTGTCCATGGTGGGTGGAGGGTGTTAGGTGTGTTTGCATTACAGCTCGTTTCACACTTCCATCGTGTTGTTCGGGTCCACCTCCCGCAACCTGTGTGTGGCCTTTTCTTTACCATGGTGACGGCACCCACGGCTGCTGCGCTTGCTGGGCAATGCAAGTTGACATGCTGCGTTCGCGCCGGCTGGCCGCTCCTCTCCACATCGGATTCACATGCATGCCATGCCATGCCATGCCACCCATGTGAGGCATCACGAGGCCCTGGATAACTTGGGTTCGCGCAATCACCGCATCTGCACCAACTGGTGCTGGGCCCCCCCCCCCCCCCCCCCCCCCGTTCCCAGTCCTGCGGGTGCTCCACCAAGCCCCTTGCCGCCTCACATCGCAGAGCGAGGCGCGGCAGCTGCTGTCAGCCGAGGCGGCGGGCGAGGTCGACCTCAGCAAGATCTTTGGCGTCACCCCCCGCGATATCCTCACGCTGCGCAGGTGGGCCGGGTGCTCATGAGAGGGGTGCCTGGGGTGCTTGCAAACAGCTGGTGCAGCGGGTTAGCTCGCCGTTTGATCGCCCAGGCTGAGGGCTGTGCCCGTGCTGCTCATTCTGTGGCGTGCACTTGACGCCTTGCGCTGCTGTGCATCGCTCTCCCGCTGCAGCGGCTACTCGGCCGAGGCTGAGGGGCAGCAGGGCGGCGAGGAGGACGAGGAGTGATGGACAGGGGAGGAGGCTGCATGGGCTGCATGCAGCAGCGCTCGTCCACTGCAGCGGCGGCCCAGCCGCGGCGAATGACCGAGCGGCAATTGGGCTGCTGGACGGCACTGCTAGTTCATGCGCATGGCTCGAATGTAAATGGCATCCATCCATGTGCGTGCAATCGCAAGCGAAGTGTGGCCAGCGGCGCCACGAGCGGCGGCGGCGCACATAGCGCAGCGGGGCACCTGCCATGCAGGGCATTGGCAGGCCTGCCGGCCCAGCTGTGTGTGTGATCGCGCCTGCACAGGCTCCGGCAGCCTTGCATTTGAGCGCGCTCGGCCGCCTCCCCCTTTGTTCAGCTTGCCGCCGCCTGATCAGCCCGCGATCGCCCCCAGCGGGGGTTGATCTTTGAAATGACGGCGCAGGCCAACACAGCGCAGGTGCACCACCTGCTGTCGCTGCTGGACGCCTCGCTGAGCCCCGACGCGGGCACGCGCCAGGCTGCCGAGGCGGCACTGGATCAGGCGGCCGCCGCGCCGGGCTTTGGCCTCGCGCTGGTGGCCGTGCTGCTGGCGGCGGGCGGCGAGGTGCCGCTGGGCCTGCGGCAGCTGGCGGCGACTGTGCTCAAAAAGCTGGTGCGTGAGCACTGGACGGAGGAGTCGCCGCATTACAAGGGCCCGCCCGTGGCGGCTGAGGAGAAGGAGGCAATCAAGGAGCAGCTGCCGGCGGGCCTGGGCGATGAGAGCAGCAAAGTGCGGACGGCGGTGGCGATGGCGGTGGCGGGCATTGCAAAGTGGGACTGCCCGCAGGCCTGGCCAGGGCTCATCCCTGGACTGGTGCAGGCCATCACTGCCAAGAAGAACGCCAACCTAGGTGAGCAGATGTGGGGCTGTGGAAACACACATGTCAGCAGCCCATGGGATGGGATGTGCCGTGCAGCGGGGCAGCGCCGCCAACCGACCCCCAACCGACTCGCCGGTAGCAAGTGTGCGGCATGCCGCCGCCCAGCCAGCCTGCATGCATTGCTGTCACTGGTGCATTTCGGCAGTGGGATTCGGGTGCTCAAATGCTGAACGATGTCCCTGCGCCTGCAGTGAATGGCTCGGTCCGCTGCCTCGCCATGTTTGTGGACGAGCAGGGGGATGAGCAGGTCTGCAGCCAGAGGCATTCACTGACATCCCACCTGAAACAGCTTGGTTTGCTTGCTTGCTGTCTTTAAAACACAACTTGAACATGTCATGTGTGCCATGCGCATGTGCAGGGCGATGGGCAGGTGCCCTGCAGTGGGCGCTTGCCTGCTGTGCCCGCAGCCTCCAGCTGCATGGTATTGCATGTGTCAGATGTCTGTCGCACTGTTTGTTCTCGCAGATCATGGCCATCGCGCCTGCGCTGCTCCCCGAGCTGCTGGGAATCCTGCGCAGGTGCGGGCACGCTTGCTGCCAGCTTGTTTGTGCTTGTTGTCGTACCTGCCCTCATGCTTGTTGTCGTAGCAGATGGCAGTCAGCGATGCGTGCAGCTGTGAGCTGGGCAGTGCCGTTGTGCCATTGCCCCTGCATTCGGCCATACTGCCGCCCACCACATTACGTGTCCACTGCCGCGGTGTCACGCTCCATGCTCTGCTGCTCTAAAACACTGCTGCCTGCCTGCCCCTTCTGGTCCGCTGCTGCAGCGACGAGTACGGCGCTGCGCTGCAGCGCAAGGCGCTGTCCATCCTGCACACGATCCTGGAGGTCCTGCAGGCGAGTGCTCTGCTTCCCAGCAAGGAAGGGGACTGGTTTACAGCGCAGAGCACGCTGCTGGCGCTGGGGAGGCTCGCAGGCTGTGCCTTTTGCGCAGGCTGTGCCTTGCCACGTTGTGTTTTGGCCCCTGGGGCATCCCTGCCACTCACTCTTGCATCAACTCAACACCGCCGCTCCCATCTGCCCACCCAACAACAACCTTTGGCCTTGTTGTGCAGGAGCTGTCGAGCGGCGCCACGCTGGCCGCGGTCAAGCAGCTGTTTGCCTCGGCGCTGCCGGGCTGGCTGGAGGAGTTTGCGCGCCTGCTGAGCAAGCCGCTGAGCGCAGAGGTGGGACATAGCCTGTTGTGGATACGAGGTTGGAAGGGTCAGGGTCATTTGGGCTGCCCGGGCCATGTGCTGCTAATGCTGAGCAAGCCGCTGAGCGCAGAGGTGGGGTGGGACGTGGCTGCTGTGTGGATATGAGGTTTGTTTTTGGTGGCGCTCCTGTGCTGCCAGGCCGACCGCTGCTGCTGGTGTGCTGCGAATGCTGTTGGTAGGCGGCGCGTCCACATCTGCCCCACAACATGTGTGCATGGCTTTCCTGCAGTGTGCGCTTTGCCAAAGCATGTTCTCACGCACACAAGTGGAAACCAGTTGTGTTCGCACCTCCCTTGCAGGAGCCGGAGGGGTGGGGCGTGCGCATGGAGTGCCTCAAGTGCATGATGCTGCTGGTCACCGGGTTCAGCCGGCTGGCCGCCCCGCACATCGGCCCTGCGCTGGCGGCCGCGTGGCAGGTGCGCATCTAGCAGGGGAGTTGCGCTGGTGTAGTATGCTGGGCAGCAGCACAATGGCTGGTGCTGACGGCCGCATGGCAGGTGCGCAGCTGGGGGGATGGGCTGTGCTGGTGCGACGGCTGGGGCGCTGAGGGATGCAGCGGCAGTGGGATCGAAGGGGAATGCATCAGTGCCATCAGCTAACCACGTGTGCCCTTCCTTGCCCGCCCCTGCCCTGGTCCCACAGATGTACTGCAGCAGCCTGCCGCTCTACTTTACCATCTGGCCAGTATATATCGCACAATTAACAGGACATATCAATCTGCCTCATACTCAATTGCGCAGATGTACTGCAGCAGCCTGCCGCTGTACTACCAGCTGGCCATTGACAGTGATGAGGGGGAGGTGGACACCGGCGATGCGGGTGCGCTTGCTGCTTGCATGCCTTTCTTGTGTAGCTTGCTTGCGTGATAAACGCAGTGTGTGCCCGTTGTTGACACGGCTGGTGACGCGGGTGGCACATGCCCAGATCGTGGCAGCAGGCTCGCAGCTCGCAGGCAGGGTGCCTCTGTGAGATGTCGTGGCCGCTGACTCATCCACCCGCCCGCCTTCCGTCCCCCTCCACCCCAATTTGAGAGCGATGCCGTGGACTTTGGGTCCATCATCAGTGGACCGCATGCCCTCCCTCCCCGCATACCGCAAACATGCACAACACCCAACCTCCTACCCTCCCTCCCTCCCTCTTGGCTGCATACAGAGAGCGATGCCGTGGACTTTGGCTCCCTCGTCTCCCAGCTGCTGGAGGTGGTGCTGGCCCTGGTGGGCAACCAGCGGTGGCAGGGCATGCTGCGCGCGCAGCTGCAGCCGCTGCTGCACCTCGCACTGGGCTACATGCAGATGACAGCAGCGCAGGTGCGTGGGCAGCAGTGTGTTGCAGGGGGCTGGGGAATCAGGAGGATGATTTATATGCGTTACATGCAGGTGGCGGCGGCGCAGGCTGGTGGTCGCCTACATGTGTGTATGCGTGCGGTCAACGCGTAGCAGGCAGGACGGAGGGCAGCCGGTGTGTGTAAAGGCTTGCGTTGTAAGGGCGTGGGGCGCTCACAGCAACCATGCGCATGCTGCCTGCAACCCATGGCTGCTGCCTAATCATCTGCCTAGCCTGCAATCCCTTACCTTGCCCGTAGGTGGAGCGTTGGGGCGGCGACCCAAACCAGTATGTGGCGGATGAAGAGGATGACTTTTCAACTGTCAGGCAAGCTAAACATTTGTAGGTGATCTATAATGTGCTGTGCATGCTACTGGCCAAGCAGTAGTGGCGGATGAGGAGGATGACTTCTCAACTGTCAGGCAAGCCTTTTCCTGGCGCTTCACAAAGTGACCTCTCGCTTGCTCTGTCACCATGTGTTTGTTATGGGGTACTCAACGCATCCGGCGAGGCTTTCACCCAAGTACCCATTTTGCACAGCATATGGCGCACTCTCAAGTGCCTGCGCTGCTGCATCTTTTTGCAGGGCCGCCGGCGAGATGCTGCTGGACGAGCTATTTGAAGCATTCGAAGGAGAGGTGGCTGCCCCGCTGGCGGCGGCAGTGGCGGCGCGCCTGCAGGTGAGCTGGCTACAGTAGGGGCAGCAGCGGCAACATGCCCGCAAGTGAACCGCACGGCTGCCTGCCCCTTCCGCGCTGTACGCAATTCCAGCGGCGCTGCGCATGGCATCACAGTTACCATGGTGCACCAGCCTGCGCTGGGCACTGTCCTGAGGGTGCCCTGAGGGCCTCTCTCTTTCAGAACCACCGGCCAGCGCACATCACAATTGTCCCCAATACCATCCCGCATGTCCTGTTGTCTCACTCTCACAGGAAGCGGCGGCGGCACGGGCAGCGGGGCGGGAGGATTGGTGGAAGCTGCGCGAAGCGGTGCTGTATGGCGTGGGCACAGTCAGCGACCACCTGCTCAGCCTGGCATCGGCCGGCGGCCGCGGGCTGCCGCTGGACGTGCCAGGGCTGATGGCCAGCATACTGCAGGTGCGGCGGGGTGGGGAGGAATGCGGTGGGCTTGAGCTGCAAGCATGGAAGCAGAAGTGAGAGGGCCCCCTTGCTACATGTGCAGATGTGCAGTTGGTCACACTTAAGTTATGCCTACGATTCAACAATTTTGGTAACGTTTCGCCCTCCTTGCTGCCCTTGCAGGAGGACTTAGTGCCCTCGGCGCCGCCCTCGACAGATGTGCCCCTTCCATTTCGTCTCAACATTGCCGTGCTTGCACCGTCTGTGCAGGAGGATCTGTCCCCTCGCTACATTTACAGATGATGTGCATTTTGTAAAGGTTCGCCCACATTGCCCTTGCAGGAGGACCTGGTGCCCTCGGCGCCGCCCTTCCTCATTGGCCGCGCGCTGTGGGTCGCCTCCAGGTAAGGTCCCGCCCCTTGCCTGCCTGCCTGCTGCAAGTGGCGGCAGTTTATCCCAGTATGCAGCATGCTCCGGGCCCTGCGCCTGCTGGCCAGTACCCTGCCACAACCAACGCACCCTGCCACCCACCTGCCGCCCACCTCCCTCCACAGGCTGGCTCCTGCCATCCCGGCACAGCACCGGGCAGCATACATGCAAGCAGCAGTTGCAGGGCTGGCGCCCGGCAGCCCTCCGGCGGTGCAGATCGGCGCATGCCGTGCCCTGGCGCAGGTGGGTGTGATAGCTGTGGCAAACTGCATTGGTACTGAGGCTTGCTGTGGCAAGCTACAGTCAAATGACAAAATGTAGCTGAACAGAAGAGGAGGCACGTTCAGGCCTAAACCCCGCATCAGCACACCGCTTCTCCCACGCCTGATCATGCCACTCATGCCTCTCCGGCCCCAACCCCCATCTCCTTGCAGCTGTGCGAAAAAGCCAAGGCGCAGGAGCTGGCAGCGGCGGCGCCCCAGATGTTTGCGGGGCTGTGCCAGCTGCTGCAGAACTCCACAGGTAAATGGGCGGGCGGCTGCCAAGCGGCTGTGGTTAGCCAATAGCGACGGCACCTGCACTTGCCACCACCAGCCCAACACGCTTGCACTCTGCACCTGGTGTGCAGACGAGATCCTGCACCTGGTGCTGGAGACGCTTACAGCGGCACTTAAGGCGGCACCCGAGGCGGCAGTGCAGTGGGAGCCACACATCTCAGGCAAGGCCGCCTGTGCGGTGCACTGGCTCAAGGCCGCATGTGCGGTGCACTGACTGCTTGCATGTCGCACGGCCGCGTGTGCGGTGCACCGACTGCTTGCATGTCACACGGCCCCCTGCGTGGGCTGCCTGGCAGGCTAGCTGGCCTGCAACAAACGCGGAGCAGTCGTGATGGCGGCCAACCTGCTGTGTCACACTGTTTATCAAGGCTGCAGGGTCCCCCTCCCCATGCAGAGCCCGCGCTGAACGCCTGGGTGAACAACGTGGCCGACCCGCTGCTTTGAATCATTCCAACTTTCACTTCCTATCACCCCCGGTTCCCAATGCAGAGCCGGCGTTGAACGCTTGGGTGAACAATGTGGCAGACCCGCTGCTCGCATTCGATGCAAAGGAGCTGCTGGAGGCGCTTGCAGCCATCCCCGCCTGCCTGCCCAGCCTGCAGGCAAGCCGGGCCTAGCGTGGCTAGCCGGGCGGGCGGGCATGATACATACTGCGGTGTGGGGACTGCATGCGGAAGTTTGCATGCTTGCGCTTGCAGCTGGAGGGTTCACAGCCAGCAACGCCGCCGTCTGCCCCACCTGGCCCGCCCCCCGCAGGCACGCATGCTGCCCACGCTGTGCGGCATCGTTTCGCAGCCAGCTCAGCACTCGCCCATCCTAGTGGACGGAGCAGTGGAGCTGATCACCCTAGCGCTGGCGCCCTCTGGAGTCGAGGCGGCGCGGCAAATCCACGAGGCGGCCACACCCGCCATGCTGCAGGTGCCGAGGGAGGGGGAGCAGTGGCAGTGGCTAGCAGGCACGATGTGTGTGGAGGCATTGGACGTTTGCCTTCGGACAGCACTGTCCCACGACGCGGTTCTTCCGTCTTATTGCACCAACCATTGTGCGACTGCTGCTCCTGCGCATTCGCATTGATTTCTCTGCTTGCTCCTCCCCGCAGTTGTTGCTGCACCATGATGACGGCGAGGTGCTGCGCAGCGCCACCGCCTACCTGCGCACGCTGCTGCAGGCAAGCTGGCGCCCTGCGCTGCGCTGTGTGGCTGCCCGAGGCTGGGGGTGTGAACCCCTGTTTTCCCCTGGTTTTCGGGAGTTGCGGTTGCGGTGCACGGAAGTTCACATCTCCGCTGCTGGAGCAAATACAAATTGACCCTCCACCTGGCTGTACACCACTGTGCATTGCAGGTGGCGGGGGCAGCGGCGCTGGCCTGGCCAGCCCCGGGCGTGCCAGACCTGCTGGCTGCCACGCTGCAGGCAAGCAGGGCATGAGCAACGAGCGAGTCGATGGGAGCAGGATTGATGCGTGCGCAGTTCGGGCGCTGCTGCCCAGCACTCGCCTCACAACAGGCCGCGCCTACCACACACCGCCCTCACATGCTGCGCCCTTCCCGTTTGCCCGTCCTGCGCTGCAGGGGGTGCAGCGGCTGCTGCAGCCGGGGCTTGAAGACCGGGCGTGCTCGCTGGTGGGCCAGTTGATCATGGAGCTGCTGCGGCACGCTGGGCCACAAATGGTGAGCCTGGAGATGCCTCCCATCCCGCCTGTGTGCTGTGTGTAGCGGCTGGTTGCTTCTGCTGGTAGCCCAGTTGATCATGGAGCTGCTGTGACACGCTGGGCCACAGATGGTGAGGTTTCAAAGGTGGCTCTCACCCTGGCTGTGTGTCGCATGCCAATTGCTGGCCGTGCTTCCGGCAGGCCCCCCAATCAGCAAGCAGCTGCAAGCGTTTGCACTCTCAACCCCTGCGTCCTTTCCTCCTGTCCACCTTCGACCCGCAGGCGCCGCTGCTGCCGGGCCTGCTGCAAGCGCTGGTGGTGAAGCTGACCGTGGCGGACGACCCAGCCATGGTGCAGGTACACAGGAGCAGGCCTTGGGGGAACCGCAGCGCTTAGTGGTGCACGCAGCCAGAAACCAGAGGCGTTTCTGTAGGGTATGCCAGACAGGCCCTGAACTGACAGCTGTTGCCGGCCGTCCCTGCTCACCTCTGCTGCCCCTCCCTCCTGCCATCCCCGATCCCTGCCCTGCAGTCGCTGCTGTGCGTGCTGGCCCAGCTGCTGCACTCGGAGCAGCAGCAGCTGCTGGACTGCTTGGCGGGCATGCAGCTGAGGTGAGTGCAGGTTTGGGCGGGCGAGTGACAGTTTGCAGTTGTACCGCATAAGCAGCACATACAGGTGGGTGGACTGCCTGGCGGGCATGCAGCTGAGGTGAGCGTTGCACCTCTGTAGTTGTGGGCTGGCAAGTGGCAGTTGCAGCTGCAGTTGGAGTGAGCCGCAGCCGGGTCCCCTGGTGGGCAGCTGGTTTCCGGCTGCACAGCAGGATTGACAGATGGCTGCTCACTCTGCATTTGCCCCCTTCCGACACTTTGTGCTCCTACAGCGACGGCCGGTCAGCGCTGGAGGCGGCGATGCAAAAGTGGTGCGAGCGGCAGATCGAGGTGAGGCCAGTTGATGGGTGGATACTGGGCGTTCGCGCCCATCCAGCGCAGCTGTGCTCTTGCATTGATGCAAGCTCTCATGCTCGGCCAGACAAACAGGCCACCCCGCCCAGCCCACTAACGCGACACATTCAACTCGAACACACTTTCCACCCACCCACCCACCCACCCACCACGCCAGATTCGCACGCCCTACGACATCCGGCTGACCACCACCGCGCTGGCGGGCTTGCTTACAGCGGCACACCCCGCGCTAGACGCCATCCAGGTGGGCGGCTGGGTTCATTTGGGGTGGCCAATGTGGTGTGGGCAGCAGCTCTGGCAGGTGACAGCCATGCAGGGACGCAGCAATGCGCTTTTTCTCATCCAGTTCTCATCCAACATGGGGCGTCTCTGTGTTGTCAAGTGTGCATTTAGCTTCTGTGCGCCCATTTCTACAAGGCGCCAATATTGGGCTCCCTCGGATCCTCACACAATCGATTTGCTCTCCGCAATGCAGGTCAAGGGGCGGCGGCTGGGCACCGAGGGTGGCATCCGTGCGCATGCTTGCTGTTCCCATTCCTAACGCTGTTTCCACACACCTCACTCTCGCCATTTGTCAGGTCGAGGGGCGGCGGCTGGACACGGAGAGCGGCATCCGCACGCTGCCACCTCTGCTTCCTGCTGAATTGATTTGGTTTCCACCTTTGTTCAACCTGCTGCTCGCCAGGTCAAGGGGCGGCGGCTGGACACGGAAGGCGGCATCCGCACGCTGCCACCTCTGCTTCCTGCTGAATTGATTTGGTTTCCACCTTTGTTCAACCTGCTGCTCGCCAGGTCAAGGGGCGGCGGCTGGACACGGAAGGCGGCATCCGCACGCGGGCACGTGCGCGGGCCACCGCCGAGCAGTGGAGCGTGGTGCCGCTGCGTGTCAAGCTGGTGCAGCTGCTGACGGACGCTTTCATTGAGGCGACCACCCAGGGTGAGGGAGGATGGATTGAGCTGCGAATATGAATGAAGCTTGTTGTCAATCATGCCTGAGTTGGGGTTTGGAAGCCGGTGCAGCTGCTGACGGACGCCTTCATCGAGGCGACAACCCAGGGTGAGGGAAATGATGGATTCGGCTGTTGCGTAATATAATGTATGCAGTGGGTTTTAGTGGCAAGATGAGGCAAGGCTCTCAAGTCTGCCGCAGCCAACAACGTGCCTGCAGCTGACGCGGAGGCTTCGAAATTGTGCACGCTCCGCCCTCCTTATCGCTCACCTCACACCAGTTATGCCCTTCCCCTGCTACAGAGGATGAGGGGGAGTGGGAGGAGGGCAGCGGCAGTGATGAGGACGAGGACGCCGGCAGCGATGTGCAGCCGCAGCCGTCCCAGGGTGCGTGGGCGCTGAGGTGGTTTGCATGATGTCGAGCATGCCTCCCTGCGGTGTTGCGCTGCATCCAGCGGCATGCTGACGACATGCCAAATCGGCAGCCGATTCGGCTGCTGGCTCCCTCACACAGTGCCACTCCTGATTGAGCCCGCAGGCGTGAAGGTGGCGGTCAAGCGCTTCCTGGGCGGCTTTGACGAGGCGTCCTGCCTCGGTCCATGCTTCCACCAACTGTTTTCTCTGCCCCATCCTGCTAATTGCAGGCGTGAAAGTGGCCGTCAAGCGCTTCCTGGACGGCCTTGACAAGGCGTTCTGCCTCTGTCCTTGCTTCACAAAGTGGGGAAACTTCTGCTTTCCTCTGCAGGTGTAAAAGTGGCGGTCAAGCGCTTCCTGGGCGGCTTTGACGAGGCGGGCTTCCTGCCCATTCAAATAATTCCATCCCCCCTTACTTCTGCTTCCGTCTGCAGGCGTCAAGGTGGCCGTCAAGCGCTTCCTGGGCGGCTTTGATGAGGCGGGCTTCCTGGCCGAAGACGCGGCCGCCGATCAGGCGCTGTCTGGGGTGGACCCTCGGGAAGCCGCCCGGCGGGCCACTGACCCCATCAATGCCATCGACATCGCGGCTGCGGGTGGGTTTGCCACGTTGTGCTGCTCTGGGCTCGGGTTGCTGGAAGCTGGCCTCTCTGTGGATTGCATTGCAGCAAGTGCTGCTGCTGCTGCTGTGGTCGAATCCTGTCGGCTGCTGCGCGGCGGGCCGCCCGTATGCCGCCCTCTTCTCAATGCGCCCTGCTGTGGTTGAAAAGGCGTGTTGCCCTGCCCCCCCTCCTGCCCCGCAGTGCGAGACGTGTTCCAGCGGGTGGCGGCGGCACAGCCCGCACTGATGCAGGCAGGCAGCGAGCAGCTGACGCCCACACAGCTGGAGGCGCTCAAGCGCATCTTTGGGCAGGCCTGAGGGGGATCGTTCCACAGCCGTTGCAGCGGCGCGGCAGTGCTGTGGACGCTCTTTTTGTGTGAGAACTGCTGTCTGCGAGGGCTGCAATAAACGTCAGCTGCAATTTGCTCTTCATTTGATGGATAGCCCATGGCTTTGCCGGCCTGTAACTTCCCCAACTGTCACAAACGTGTGATCGGAATGGTTGGCTTGGCAGCTGGGAAAAATAGTGCAGCGCTTGGGACTGTGCGTGCGGAACCGCTGCTGGCGGCAAGCCTTGCAGCTGCAGCCGAATCAAGCATTTGAGAAAGTTACATAGTACCTATATGGGTGAAGAGAAATATCAATGGAGAGTCATCCCTCGTCAATTACAACAAGAATGACTACGCACTCAGCAGAACAGCCGCTAGGCCCAGCAGCGCAGCAGCAAGCAGGCCAGAGCCACTGCGTGCCGGGCCTGCTGCGGAGGGCGGCGGCGCTGCCGTGCTGTTGGCTGTCCCTCCAGCGCCCTGCTGCGGCGCAGGGCTTGGCGCTGCACCGGGGCTTGCCGCCGGCTGCTGCTGCTGCTGCTGCTGCTGCTGGGGCGCCGGGGCGGGCGCCGGCGTCTGCTGCTCTCCTGGCTGAGGCTCGGCTGCAGGCGGCACGGAGGGCGCTGCCGCTGGAGAGGCTGGTTGGTCGGGGGACGGAGGCGGTGACTGCGAGGGCGCCGGGGATCGAGCAGGCGAGGGCGAGGGCGAGGCAGTTTTGATGTCGGGCGCTGTTTGCGTCGGCGGGGACGGCGAAGGCGAAGAGTTGGCAGCCGGCTTGGCCTCGCACACTGCGGCAGGTGTGGCAGGCATCGCACGTTTAAAAGGGCTCTGCAACAACAGTATGGCATGCCTCGCTCGTTCCCAAGCAGGCAGGTCTGACCCTTGCAGCCCTTCCGCAGGCCCACAGCAGCAACACTCTGCCCAGCCCCACCCGCACCTCGCCACTTGCTGGGGACCTCGTCTCGGCAGAAGTGGCTGCCGAAGCAGGAGCGGCACGTCTCTGCATACTGCTCCAGCAGCTGCAGGGGCAGGTACAAAACAAGAGCAAGATATATCCCTTGACATACTGTATCGGTTGAGAGGTGTGTTGGCTGGCCCCGCAGGCTGGGGCACTTGGCAACAAGAGCCGGCAATGAAGAGGGCCCTGGACTGCCGCTGTAAGATGCCCCTCACCTTTGCTTTGGTGCCCGTCGGGCAGGCGCTGCAGCCCGCTGTCACGTTGATGGCACCTGTGCCCTGCCACTGGCAGGCGCCAGATGCACAGCCGGCTGCATGGGATGGGGTGGGAGGGTGTGAGCTCGGGGCGGGCGGGTGCAGGCTGATCATCATGCACAGCATCCATGACAGCATGCGCAGCACCATACACTTGTGCAGCATCCTGCGGCCGCACCTGAGCAGCAGGGGACACATTTCCAGGCTCGAGGGAACCACTTGGCGCAGTTAGCAAAGAACCAGGACACCACTGCATAAGTATGTGGGGCAAAACAGCAACAGTGAGGATGGGGCAAGGCCAGCTGGTTGTGCAAGAAATTGCATGAATGCAGCGGCCACCGGCCAGCAGAAGGTACCTGGGAAGTACAGTCCGTCTGAGCCACAGGGATCTGCCGCTGTTTCGCCTGTCTCGGCATCCGTAATGTTGTCGGCCTGCACGTGCAATGATCGAGTGGGAGCAGCCTGGAGTTGGCCTGGGCTGACGGCCCTTCGGCGAGCCTCAACCGCACTGCTTCGCCTGCCCTCGCCCAGCCGCTCAACACATGTTTTAACACCACCGATGTACGACAACAAAACAACTCACGTGCAGGCTATACTCCAGGCAGCCAGTGCAGTTGTCCGCGGTGCAGCCGGGCGGGCGGAGCCGCAGCGGGTCGGGGACGGCGGCGGTGACAGAAGTGCAAAGAACTGTGAGCGCTACCGCCACCAAGGCGAGCGCTAGCCGTATCGAGCGCATTTGACGGCTGTTCCGCAGCTGCCGGCACAAGAACGGGCGCGGTTGAGCAACGCGGCTCGGGGCCTGGGCAGGCTCGGGGGTTGCAAGTTGCTTGAGCAGAGTGCTCGCGGCGGTCTCTGTCTGATCACAGCGCAGGCGGCCGCTTCCATTCACGACAATGCAACCGCCGCCGCTGCCAGCTTGCACAGCAGGCGGCGCGGCCAATCAGATCCCACTGTGGGATGCAACTTCCATGGCAGTCAAAACATAGTGACATACATGCGTTGCAGAATAAGGGAGGATTCCATCCATGCTGCATCCCACATGTTGTCCGCTTGAGCAGCACCACCATCGCTCCATTGCTGTTGGATTCACAGGTTGTGAAGCCGCTGCGCCTCCTCAAGCATCACCTGGGGCAGGGTGGAAGCAAGCGACAGGAAAAGGGGCTTTGGTTAACCTCAGAATGGAACTGGGTCACGCCCCATTGAACCGCGTTGCCATGAACAAGCCCCAAGCCCCAAGGGGCCATGCCATCCCCCCACCCGCCCGCGGCGGCCAGCTTAGTTAGTAACTGCACATGCGCACACACATGCAGACGCGCACCTGCACACGGTCCATGGGCTCCTCATCCAGAATGTCCAGGTCCAAATCGTCCGCCGCAGGCTCGCCCAGCACCCCTGCATGGGAGAAAGACACAAGTCGGGGTTGGCGCGACGTGGCGTGCAGCGGCACATGGCAGAGATGCAGACGCCGTACCACAGCAATCGGGTCGACCTGAACCAGTGCTGTCGACACCCAGCATCCCATGGCGGCAGCAGCAGTGTGAGCAGAGCAGCCGCACCCAGGAATGTGTTGACCACGCTTTCGCCCAGGGCCTCCAGAGCATAGCCTCCCTGCGGCGGCCACCAGGGCAAGAATGATTATGCAGTCCAGCCACAAGCAAGTCGAGGGGAAGCTGACCGGGGATGCAGCCAAGCAGCCGAATGGCAAGAGCGGGCTGTGACCGCAAGACGTGCCACCGCATGTTGCACCAGCCCCAAACCGGCCGGCAGCTTCCCTACCCAGCTCAGCTTGCCTCCAACAAAAACACGAGGCGGCCGCCGCACAGCTCGTCAGCCAGGGCCTTCAGCCGGCCACCCAGGGCGTGGTAGGTGGCGCTGCGGAACTGCAGGTCTGCAGGTGAGGGCGGAACAGAGCATGCTAATGACCTTGCAAACGAGCAGTGACAAGCAGACGGGTGGCGTCTGGAGGGCAGAGCATATAAACGCTGCCGGCCATTGGAATGCAACAGGCTGGAGAAGCGGCTAAGCAGCCAATGCCACAAAGCGCTTGGCAGTGCAGCCCACGTCGCAGCCCACCTGCCAGCGGGTCTTGGTAGTGCGCGTCGTACCTGCGGCGGCCAAGAGGGCAGCAAGCCCGCCTCATGTGTGGGTTGCCACGCATGTCCACCATGGAGTGCCCTGGCATGCATTTCTCAGCACGCCGAGACAGCTGCAGCACACAAGACCGCAAGCCGCCGCCCAAGAGCAACGCAAACCACAGCAGTGTGAGCAGCAGTCAGTGCCTCACCCCGCTGACACCAGAATGATGTCGGGGCGGAAGCGGCGGGCGGCGGGGGCCACAATGGTGTCAAACACCAGCAGCTCCGCCTCGTGCCCTGCAAGCAAGGCATGCTTGTCAAACAATGTCTGTTTCAAACATCTGTTTCAAGTTGTTTGACAGGAATGAGCTAAACTGACGCCTGCGGCCATGACTGCATAACAATCGAAGCACATTGGTCACGTCTCAAATCCAGAATCCCAAACAGTGCACCCACGGCTCACCAGCGTTGCCCGGCAGCGGCAGATTGATAGTTGCGCCCCGCCCCGCCCCCACGCCGACCTCCTTCACACCGCCCGAATAGGGATAGCCGCCTGGGAAGGAGCAGACTTGCGGCAGGCTGAGGCGTTCTATATGAAAACAACAGCAGTGCGGTTCAAAAGGATGGGAGGAATACCGACGGCATCACCGCAAGGGCTGTTGCCGGCTGCACCCTGCCGCAGCAGCAAGACAACACCACATCCGCCAGGCAGCCTACACCCCCAAACCAGGCAATCCCTCGCTCACTGTTCATGTGTGTCGAGATGAACAGCACCGAGGGGTCTGCGTCGAAAATCGTCTGCGTGCCGTTTCCGTGGTGCACATCGAAATCGAAGATGAGAACCTGCTGCAGGCCGTGCCGCCGCTGCGCATAGCGCGCCGCAATGGCGGCATTGCCCAGCAAACAGAAGCCCATGCACCCGCCGGGCATGGCGTGGTGGCCGGGCGGGCGGCAGATGGCAAACGCCGCCGGCGCGCTGCTGCTGAGGGTGCTGCTGTTGGGGGCGCTGCTGCCGGGGGTGCCACTGCTCCGTTCGCTGCCGCCGCCGCCGCTGCTGCTGCTGCTGCTGCCTGGGCTGCTGCTGCCTTGGCGCTGCTGGCTGGCGGCTACCACGTTGTCTATGAGCGCCAGGGCTGCGCCCGCTGCCTGTGTGGCACAATGGGGACACGCAACGTGACGGGGCAGGGAGCGGGATGAATGGCGGGAGCGCACCCGGGGCAGCAGCGCCTGCGTCGGAATATTTGGCCCATTCTAGGGCCATTCCGGTACCATTCCCACCGGAACCCGTCCCGGGATGGGGGCCAATCAGTGGCACATACAAAGAGCATTCCAGCCCAATGGCAAGCGCACCAGAAACGCATCCAGATAGGAGCTGCCGGTGATGTAGGTGGGCGCCTGGACAGGCAGAGGAAGGGAGGAGCAGAGAAGCGGGCAGTGCACCTTAGTTTAGTGCAATGCAGAAAAGAGCAGCAGCATGCGGCTTGCCGCCCATCTCTTTGCGATGCATGCATCAGACAGCTGGGTGTCCACAACTGGGTGTCCAGACCTGCTCGATCTAAAGAAAACTGGGTGTCCACACCTGCTCAATCTCCATTGAGCCTCCCGCCTGAGCGCAGCGCTCGCACACGGTCTGGAGCGGCATGGCAGAGGCATCAGCAGAGCGGCATCGGCAAGGCGGGCATGCAAGCGGGTGAAGGGCTGCAGGTCAGTGCGGCAGCAGCGCACACGTTGTCGAGCCCCTCCCATCAAGTCGCCACAGAACTGCAGTAGCTACTGTCGATGGCATAACTGCACGGCGGCGCACCTGCAGCGCCTCGATATAGCGTTCGAAGTGCACTGATGTCGCATTCTCCAGGGCCGCGGGAGGAAAGTCTGCCACCTCTGCTATCTGAGGAATGGTCGAGGCAGCAGGGATGTGGGTTCTGGGGCAAGCGCTGGTGTTGCACAGGCTGCGTTGAGGGGCATGCAGAGGGCGAGGCAGCTCGAGGCAGACACGCCTGCTTGCCTGGCCCGGGCGCGCCGCCGCCGTTAGCGAGGCCTTGTCCAGGGCATCTAAGATTGCTGTCACTCTCTCGGGGCACTCTGGGTGGCCAGGGTAGCTGTGCCCCGGCGCGCCGGCGACAGCATACAGCAGCTGCGCACTGCCCAGCGTGGATGGCGGCAGCAGGGTGGCGGTGGCGGCGACGGCGGCAGACCGACCCGGCCGCCGGCTCGCGATCGGCGGCCTGCACCACCACCGCGCCGCTCGGCAGCTTATAATAGTGGCCAGCATGCGGTCGGGGCGCGCCTCGGTTGGGGTTGCGCAGGACTGGTCCTTTGTAGGCTCAGCTGCCCGATAAAGGCGTCTAAAGAGAGTGTGGTGGATATCAAAGCGATGTACAAGCGGGGCGCGCCGGGTTTGTGCAAACAACCCTCGCCTGCCGCCGCCCGGCAGTGGCGCCGCCGCACGGCGCTGCGGCAGCGCATGCACTCATGCCGCGCCATGCACCGGCAACCTTGTGCTACTTATGCTCCTATTCCACTGGCCTGAGATTGACCTGTACCGTCGGAGTTGATTTGTGCATGCTCGCTGTCGAAACGTCTGGGGGCTCCACTGCCGCTGCCAGCTTGGCACCGTCCCAGACTCTCCCAAAGCATGTGCTCAACTGAGACAGTGGCCTATCTACCATCTAGCCACTGATCGCCAAACACGCTAAGCAGCAGTCCACGACCGCGCCCGAGGCCAAGCGTGGCAGTCTCCTGGCTCCCAACCCTCGCTTTCCCAGCCATGCTGTCCAGC
>VFQO010004526.1_pt1 | contig 28892 bp, 18 predicted proteins | sample 3512331 | NCBI WGS metagenome assembly VFQO01 (sample SAMN10412371, study PRJNA504923) | tailings metagenome | isolation source: Replicate 3 from Balatoc abandoned mine | place: Philippines: Itogon, Benguet | collected 2017-08-28 | reverse complement strand
TGGTGGATGTGCGAGATCATCATCACGCCGTTGCGGGTGGCGATGCCGAACAGGGTGATGAAGCCGATGATCGACGCTACCGACAGCACGCCGCCGCTGGCGAACACGCCCGCCACGCCGCCGATCATGGCGAGCGGCAGGTTGAGCATGACCAGCAGCGCGTCGCGCGCGGTGCCGAAGGCGATGAAGAGCAGCAGGAAAATGCCGACTGTCACCGCTGCGCCGAGGATCAGCAGCGTGCGCGAGGCGGCTTCCGCGCTCTCGAACTGTCCGCCGTACTCGATGTGGTAGCCGGCGGCCAGCTTGACCTGCTCGCCCACACGCGTGCGGATGTCGGATACCACGCTGGCGAGGTCGCGCCCGGCGACGTTGGCCATGACCACCATCTTGCGCAGCACGTTCTCGCGGCTGATGGAATAGGGCGCGCGGTCGTTACGGATGTCGGCCAATGCAGACAAGGGAAGCTGCGCCCCGGAGGCTGTGGTGATGAGGGTGGCGCGTACCGCGTCGATGCTCGCCCGCACCGACGGGTCGAAGCGCAGCACCAGGTCGTAGCTCGCCTGGCCCTGCTGTATGCGATTGACCGCCATTCCGGTAAACGCCGTCTCGATGCCTTCCGACACCTCGCGCATGGATAAGCCATTTTGCGCCAGCGCTTCGCGGTGGAAGCGCACGGTGAGGAAGGGAATGTCGGTCTGCTGCTCGTCGGTGACGTCGACCGCGCCCGGCACGTCCTGCACGATGCTCTTGACGCTTTGGGTGAGCCGGCGCAGCTCGCCGAGGTCGGGGCCGAAGATTTTCACCGCGATGTTGGAGCGGCTGCCGGAGAGCATGTGGTCGATGCGGTGCGAGATCGGCTGGCCGACGACGATCTGCGTGCCGGGTACGCTGGCGAGATCCTCGCGCAACGCAGCGAGGAAGTCCTCCTTGCTGCGCTGGCCCATCTTCAGCGTCACTTCCATTTCCGACGCCGACACGTCCATCGCGTGCGGGTCGCCCTCGGCGCGGCCGGTGCGGCGTGCGGTGGCGACGACCTCGGGATGCGACAGCAGGATGTTCTCCACCATCTGGCCCAGGCGGTCGGATTCCTCGAGCGATGTGCCCGGCAGCGTCGCCATGCCCACGGTGAGCGTGCCTTCATTGAAGTCTGGCAGGAAGGCGCGCCCGGCGAAACCGAGCGCGATCAGCGCAGCGGCGAGCGTTGCCACGCTGATCAATGCCACGCTTTTCCAGCGCGTCATCGTCGCATCCAGCAGGCGCCGGTAGCCGCCCTTGAGCCCGTGGATGAAGCGCGGCTCGATGCCTTCGCGCACGGTTTTCGAATTCGGCAGCCACAGCGCCGCGAGAACGGGCGTCACCGTGATCGCCACCGCCAGCGAGGCAGCGAGCGACACCACATAGGCCAGCCCCAGCGGCGCCATCAGCCGTCCTTCGACGCCGGAGAGGAAGAACAGCGGCAGGAACACCAGCATGATGATGAGCGTGGCGAACACGATCGAGCCCTGGATTTCGCGCGTGGCCTCGTACACCAGATGCAGCGGGTGTGCTCGGACGATGCTCTGGCTATGGCCGCCCGCTTCCGCGGGCTTAACGTTCGCATCGCTCACGTTAGCCTGCGCCGAAACATTGTTCGCCGCCCGGAGGCGGCGAACAATGTTTTCGACCACGATGATCGCATCGTCGACCAGCGCGCCCAGCGCGATCACCATGCCGCCCAGCGTCATGGTGTTGATGGTGGCGCCCATGGCCTTCATGGCGAGAATCGCCGCCACCAGCGACAGCGGAATCGCCACCAGGCTGATCGCGGTGGCGCGCGCCGATAGCAGGAAGGCGAACACGATGGCGACGACCAGAACCGCCCCCTCGATCAGCGCCCGGGTGAGGTTGTCGACCGCGACGCGGATGAAATCAGCCTGGCGGAAAATGTGGCGCTCGATCTTCATGCCCTGCGGCAGGCCAGACTGGATTTCGGCAAGCGTCGCGTCGAGGCGATCGGTCAGTTCCAGGGTGTTGGCCCCGGGCTGCTTCTGGATGCCCATCACCACCGCTGGCTTGCCGTTGTGCGAGCCGACGCCACGCTTGGGCGCGGGGCCGATTTCCACGCTGGCCACATGGCGCACCAGCACCGGCAGTCCGTCGCGCCGGGCCACCACGGTACTGGCGATGTCTTCCAGCGCCGCGATGCGGCCCAGCCCCTGGATCAGGTATTCCTGGCCGCCTTCCACCATGAAGCCGGCGGAAGTGTTCTGGCTGGCTTCGCGCAGGGCGGTCGCGACTTCGTCCACGGTGAGCCCGTAGGCCGCGAGGCGCTCCGGCGCGAGCGTGACCTGGAACTGGCGGGTATCGCCGCCGATCGGCAGCACCTCTGCCACGCCGGGCACCGCCAGCACGCGGCGCTTGATGAGCTGCTCGGCGGTGTCCTTCAGCGTCATGCCGTCGTGGCGGTCGGACGCGAGCGCGATGAACAGGATCTCGCCCATGATCGATGCCGCCGGCGCCATCGCCGGCGCGGGGATGTCGGCCGGCAGCGAGGCGCGCGCGAGCTGCAGGCGCTCGGCCACGATCTGGCGCGCAAGATAGAGGTCGGTGCCCCATTCGAATTCGACCGTGACCACCGACAACCCGATCTTGGTCGAGGAGCGCACGCGGCGCACATCCGGCGCGCCGTTCAGCGCAGTCTCGATGGGAAAGGTGACGAGGTTCTCGACGTCGGTGGGCGCCATGCCGTGCGCCTCGGTGACCACGGTCACGCTTGGCGCGGTGAGGTCGGGGAAAACGTCGACCGGCGTTTTGGCTGCCTGCCAGCCGCCCCAGGCCAGCAGCAGCACGCCGGCCATAACGACGAAGAGCTTGTTGCGCAGCGACCACGCAATGATGTGTCCGATCATGTTGTCATCTCCCGCTCAGTGCGCATGGCCGTGGCCGATCTGTGCGGTGCCGGTGGCGGCGAGCTTGACCAGGTAGGCGCCGCGGGAGACGACGCGGCTGCCCGGCGTCAAGCCGTCGAGCACTTCGACCCAGTTGCCGTCGCGCGTGCCCAGTCTGACATGACGCCGCTCGAAGGATTCGCCGCTGGTCATGACGAACACCACGCTCATGCCGCCTTCATCCAGCACGCTCGATGCCGGAATCGCGATAGCTTCCTGCACTCCTCCTGCGAACACCTGCGCCTGCACCGCCATGCCGATAGGAAGCTGCACGTCCGGCGCAGCAAACTCGAACACCACCGGCACGGTGCGCGTGGTGGCGTCGACCACGCCGCCGACGGCGACAAGCTTGCCGTTCCGGCCGGCGACGATCTCGGTGACGGCATCGGTGCCGGCGACCCTGAATGCCGCCCCCGTCGGGCTGGAAAGCCGTGCGGCGTCGGACTCAGGCACACGCAGTTCCAGCCACAGCCGGCTGCGGTCTGCGATGTGGAACAGCATTGCGCCTTCCGGGGCGAAGGTGCCTGGCGACACGCGCACGTCCGCCAGCGTGCCGGCGACCGGCGCGCGCAACGGAATGCCGCCGCCCGCGCCGCCGTACTGGCCGAGCCGCTGCTGCGCTGCGGCGAGTTCGGCGCGCGCTGCGGCCGCAGCGGCGCGCGCGGCCTGCACACGCTTCTCCGGCACCGCCTCGTCCTTGAACAGGCTTTCCATGCGCGCAAGTTCCTGCTGGGCAAGATCGTGCCCGACGCGCGCCTTGTCGGCGGACGCGCGCAGGCTGGCAAGATCGGTCTCCCCGCCGAGGCGCGGCACCAGGTAGGCGAGCAGCTGGCCTTTCCCTACCGCCTGCCCCAGACGCGGGAAGGCGCCGGCGGGCTGGATCTGGCCCGCTGCCGATGCGGTGAGCAGCGCCTCACCATCGGGGCGGGCGCGCACGACGCCGGTCGCATTCACCGCCGCACGGATCGGGCGTTGCACCACTTCGGCAGTGGCGAAGTCGACCTTCCACTGCTGTTCCTTGGTAAAGGCGATGCCTTCGTCCTCGTATGCCGGTGCAGCCGCTTCGGCAGCCTTGCGGTCAGGATGGACCGTGACCGGGCCGAGTTCGTGGGTCACGCTAAATTCGGGTGTCGCCACATCGATGGCGAGCTCGCGCTCGCCGGCATGCCTGGGTGTTGCCTCGAGGCGGAAGATGCCGGGCTGCGCCGGGCCGTCTACGCTAAAGATCTCGTCGGGCTCGCCGCCGCCGGTGAGACGCACGGTGACCTTGGCGGCGGTGAGCGCCTTGAAGTTGGCGAGCGTGGTGAGGTGCGCGGCAAAAGCCGATTTTTCACCGACGACCAGGGGTGGGAATTCGACGAACAGCTCGGTGCGCTCGGTGAAGTGGGTGAGTTTTTCAGCGCCTGGACCGTGGTCATGGCCGTGCTCTGCCATGGTCTCAGCGGCGTTGCTGGCGGCGGCTCGATCGCCGGTAGGCTTGTCGCCACAGGCGGCAAGCGCCAGCGCGGCAGGAAGCAAAAGGGCAATAAGCTTGGGGTTCATTCTGTGCTCCCTGTCAACAGGTCGTATTCGATGCGGGCTTCGCGTGCTCGCGATTCCAGTTCAAGTGCGGTGATTTCCGTTTCCAGCGCGCCGCGATAGGCATCGAGCAGTTCGAGCAAGCTCGATTCGCCGCCCTGATAGGCGGCTTCTGCGATGCGCAGCAGGTCGGCAGAGGCCGCCAGCGCGCGGCTGCGATATTCGGCGGCGGTTGTGCGCAGGCCCTCGGCCTGGCGGTGCAGGCCGCGCACTTCGCCTTCGGCACGGCTTCTTGCCAGGGCATGCTCGGCGCGCGCCTGCAGGGCTTCGGCGGCGGCGCGTTGCAGCCCGGCCTGCTGGCGGTCGAATATCGGTCTGGTGGACGATGTAGAACGGGAACACGGCCAGGGTCAGGTAGCGAAGCGCCGGCCCGCCGCGGGTCAGATGCTTGGCTCCGAACCCCAGCACGGCCACGATCGCGCACCACTGGTCGACCGCGTAGATCGCCCGCATGCCGACGCGCAGCGCCTCCGGCGGCGGAAGCGCGGCGTCGCGCTCCACCCAGGCGTAGACCGCCCATAGCGCCCAGGCGCCTGCGGCGAGCGCCAGGGCCGGCCAGCGCAACCGGATGGTCGCGGAGCGGACGCGCTCGGACCGCGCGATCAGGTAGCCGAGCAGAAAGGCCGAGAAGCTGATCGCGTGGTTGTACCAGTCGTCGATGAGGGCGTGGGTGATCTCGAACATCGGCGCCAGGACCAGCCGGCAAGCCGCCAGGAAGACGATCGGCCAGACCAGCAGCCCCCAGTCGCTCAAGACGGCCTCCACCCGCCCGCCGAACTCCGCCAGGGGCTTGCGGGCGACGGCCAGGATCGCGGCCAAAATCATTGTGTAGACAAGCAGATAGGCGACGAACCACATGTGGTTCCAGGTCGGGGTGATCAGGCAGCCGTCGACGTCGCACCACTGCCCGGACGCGCTGGCGTAGCGTCCGTAGAAACTCGCGAACGAGCCTTCGTAGCCGAGCTGTTCAACGATCTCGTAGTAGCTCTGCGGCGGCACGATCACGAACATGGCGAACAGAAGCGGCGGCAGCAGCCGCCACAGACGCCGCCCCGCCAGCGCCCGGGCGCTCAGCCTGTCGGCCATGAACCGTGTCGCCGCGCCGGAGACCAGGAACAGCAGGGTCAGCCGCCAGGGATTGGTCAGCTGCATCACCGGCTCGAGCCACTCGACGGGCCTCGGGCTCTTCACGTGCCAGTCCCAGGGCACGTAGAACATGCCGACGTGATAGAGGATCAGCAGGAAGAAGGCCCCGACGCGAATCCAGTCGAGGTCGGCCCGGCGGTCGGAGGAAACGGCGTTGATCAAGGCTCGGTCCGTCTGTTGGAGGATCGCTCCTGCATCGTCCCGCGACAGGGTCTTGGGCCAGCGCCGGGACGCGTCCGGCCGCCTCCCCGTGACGAACGGACCCCGCCTGTGACGAACGGCGCGTCTTCAGGGCCAGGCGGCGGCGCAAGCGTACGGCGCGCCGCGATGATGGCGGTCGCCGTCTTCGTGACGGTGGTCACGGCGGTCATCCTGATCAACATCATGAGCATGCTGCACGAACGGCCGGAGCTGCGGTGGTGGGCGCCGTGGGTCTGGGAAGGCAGCAGCGCCCTCGCCCTGTTCGCCATTCTATGGCTGCCCTGGCTGACCCTGCGCGCCGCGCCGCCTGAAAGCTGGAAACGCCCGCGCTTCTGGTTGATCCATGCCGGCGGCGTGCTGGCCTGGTCCATCCTCCATGTCGGCGGCTTCCTGCTCATCCGCCACGCCGCCTACGCCCTGATGGGCGAGACCTACCTGTTCGGGGACTTGCGCAACCAGTTCCCCTACGAGTTTCGCAAGGACATCCTCAGCTACGCCGCGGCCGTCGCCGTTTTCTGGGCGGCCGGCCGGTTCGCCTCCGGCCCCTCGGCGACCGCGGAGACGCCGCCCCCCGCCCCGACCTTCGACATCCGCGACGGCGCGCGGGTCATCCGCGTCACGGCCGGCGACATCGTCGCAGCGACGTCGGCCGGCAATTACGTCGAGTTCCATCTCGCCGACGGCCGCAAGCCGCTCATGCGGGCGTCGCTGGCCTCGATCGAGGAGCAGTTGGCGGACAAGGGCTTCGTTCGCGTGCACCGCTCCTGGCTGGTCAACGGCGCCCGCGTGACGGGCCTGCGTCCGGAAGGCTCCGGCGACTGGACCGTCGAGTTGGGCGTGCTGGAAGCCCCGCTGTCCCGGCGCTTCCCGGAGGCGCTGGCGAAACTGAGAGGGTGATCTCCCTCTCTCCGTCATCCTCGCGCCCGTCGTGAGGACCCATGCGTATTGGACGCGCCGCTCCACGCCATCAGCGCCGTGTTCATGGGTCGTCGAAACAAGTCCGACGAAGACGAAGCATGAAGAGCTACGTACGCTGGAACGGGTAGAAGTCCCCGCCCAGGCCCAGGATATGGGTCAGCTCGTCCAGGGCGCGGCGGCTCTCGTCGAGCAGGGCCGGATCGGCCAGATCGGCGGGCGGCAGGCGGTCGCGGTAGTGCGCCTCGGCCCAGGCCGCCAGCCGGCGATGCAGGGCGGCGTCGAAGCGCTGCGCCGAATTGGTCGCCGCCAGTTCCTCCTCGGTCAGCGCCACCCGCAACCGCAGGCAAGCCGGTCCGCCGCCGTTGCGCATGCTCTGGCGCACATCGACATACTCGACCCGGCCGATCGGGCCGTTCGAGGCGATCGCCCGCTCCACGGCCTCACGGGCGTTGACGGTCTCGAACGTCTCCATCGGCGCGATCAGGGTCAGCCGATCATCGCCGGGCGGCGCCACCAGCATCGAGTTGAACAGATAGGCCTTCACCGCCTCGCCCAGCGGCAGATCGGCCTCGTCGACCTGGACAAACTGCGGCTCGAACCGTCCGGCGGCCGCAGCGCGAACCGCCGCCTCCATCGCGGCGCGATCCTCGAACGCGGCCTCGTGAAAGAACAGGCAGGTCTTGGCGCCGACGCAGACGACGTCGTTGTGGAACACGCCGCCCTCGATCGCCGCGCGGGCCTGCTGGGCGAACGCCGCCCCGCCGGCGCCATGACGCCGGACGACGGCCTCGAAGGCCTGCCTGGTCTGGCGGGCCGGAAAGCGGCCGGTCCAGGGCTCGCAGGCGTCGCGCCCCCACACGAACAGGTTCACCCCGGCCTCGCCGTGATCGGCGCAGAGACGGACATGGTTGGCCGCGCCCTCGTCGGCGAAGTGGGGCTGGGCGGGCAGCGGCTCGTGGACAGCGAACCGCCTGTGGTCCGGGAACAGGCGGCGCAGCGCGCGGGTGGTCTGCTCGCCCTCCAGGCTGCGGTGCAGGTTGGTCAGCAGGTTGGCCGGCGTGAAGTGGACCCGCCCGTCGGCGGCGTCGGCGCTGGGCGTCACGGTGGCGGCGTTGGCGGCCCACATCGGCGAGGCGCTGCAGGCGGTGTTGAGCAGTTCCGGCGCCTGCTTGGACGCGGTCTCCAGCACCCGGGCGTCCGGACCGGAGAAGCCCAGGCCGCGCAGGAAGTCGACGGCGGGCCGCTCATGGGGCGGCAGCACGAACTGCGGTAGCCCCAGATCGGCCAGTTTCCGCATCTTGGACAGCCCTTCCAGAACCGCCGCGCGCGGGTTCGAGGGATCGCCCTTGTTGATCTCGCTGGCCAGATTCCCGGGTGCGAGCCCCGCAAAGCTGTGCGTCGGCCCGACCAGGCCGTCGCAGTTGGCTTCGACGGCGATCACCATAGGGTTCCTCCCCCCTGGGGGAGATGGCTCGCCAAAGGCGAGACGGAGGGGGTCCAGCGCATCAGGTTTGGGACCAGCGGGTCGGCGCCCATACCCCCCTCAGTCACCGCTTCGCGGCGACAGCTCCCCCGAAGGGGAGCATCCATGACCGCGCTCACCCCTTCAGCCCCTTGATGTCCGCCACGGTCGGGACCACCGCGTCGGCCTCGAAGCTGGCGACCGGATAGGCGCAGTAGTCGGCCGCGTAGTAGGCGCTCGGCCGGTGATTGCCGGAGGCGCCGAGGCCGCCGAACGGCGCTGTGCCGGCGGCGCCCGTCGTGGGGCGGTTCCAGTTGACCACGCCCGCGCGGATGCGGCGCTGGAAGCGGTCCCACAGCGTAGCGTCGTCGCTGATCAGGCCGGCCGACAGGCCGTAGCGGGTGTCGTTGGCCAGAGCCAGAGCTCCGTCGAAGGTGGCGGCGCGGCGGACCTGGAGCACCGGGGCGAAGATCTCCTCGTCCGGCGTCTCGTGGTGGCTGACGTCGATCAGACCGGGCGTGATGAAGGCTCTCGACAGCCCCTCGACCGCCCTCGCCTCTCGGATCACCGTCCCGCCCAGGGCCTTGGTCGCCTTGCGGGCGGCGTCGGCGGCGCGGGCGGAGATCAGCGGTCCCATGAAAGGCTCGTCGGCGGCGTTCCAGGCCCCGATGCGCAGGCGGTCGGCCAGGGCCGCGACGGCCTCGATCACCGCCTCGCCTTCGTGACCCTCCGGCACGATCAGGCGGCGGGCGCAGGAGCAGCGCTGGCCGGTGGTGATGTAGGCCGACTGGATGACCAGGGCCGCGGCGGCCTCTGCATCCGTCGCGTCCCAGACGACCAGCGGATTGTTGCCGCCCAGCTCCAGCGCCAGGATCACGTCCGGCCGGTCGGCGAACTGGCGGCGGAAATGGGCCCCGGCCGCGCCCGAGCCCGTGAACAGCAGGCCGTCGATGTGCTGTTCCAGCAGCGCCTGGCCGGTCTCCTTGCCGCCCTGGACCAGGTTGACCACGCCCCTGGGCAGGTCGGCCGCCTCCAGCGCCTCGATCATCAGTTCACCGGTCCAGGGGGTCTCCTCGGACGGCTTGAAGACGATCGTGTCGCCGGCCAGCAAGGCCGGAACGATATGGCCGTTGGGCAGATGGCCCGGGAAGTTGAACGGACCCAGCACCGCCATGACGCCGTGCGGCCGGTGGCGCAGCACCGCGCGCCCGAAGGCCGTAGCGGTCTCCTTGGTCCCGGTCCGCTCGTCGTAGGCGGCGATCGAGGCGTCGACCTTGGCCATCATCGAGCCGAGTTCGGTCCTGGTCTCCCACAGCGCCTTGCCGGTCTCGCGCGAGACGGCCTCGGCCATGGCTTCCTTGCGGGCGTCCAGGGCCGCCTTGTAGCGCCGCAGCGCCTCGATCCGTTCGGCGCGCGGGCGATCGGCCCAGTCGTGGAAGGCCCCACGGGCCGCCGCGACGGCCGCCGCGACGTCGGCGCCGGTCGCGGTCGCCCCCTCCCAGGCCGGCGCGCCGGTCGCCGGATCGATGGAGGTCAGCGCAGGTCCCTGCCCCGAGACCCAGGCGCCGTCGATGTACTGGCCGCGGCTCATGCCTTCACCTTCACGATCTCACCTTCGCGCACGCCAAGCACCTCGGCCGCGTCGCGGGACAGGATGGCGCTGTCGTGGTCGACCAGCACCGGCGCGCGCACGGCGCGGAAACGGCCGATCTCGGCGGTGGAGACGAGCGCCTCCTCGCCGAAGGCGTCCTCGCCCAGCTTGACGCTGAGGCGGCGGGCCTCCTTGACCGTTCGGATTTCGTCCCGCGGCGCCGCCAGGGTCGGGCCGGCGTCGAACAGATCGACCAGGCCCTGGTAGCGGAAACCCTCGCGCTCCAGCATCGCCCGCGCCGCCTCGCCGTCGCGATGGACCCGGCCGATCGCCTCGCAGGCCTCGGCGGGCAGCAGGCCAGTGTAGATCGGATGGCGCGGCGCCAGATCGAGGATGAACTGACCGTTGGTCGAGGCGCTCATCCGGTCGGCCTCGTCGAACTCGAGCCGGAAGAACCTGTGGGCGACATGCTCCCAGAACGGGCAGCTGCCGTCCTCGTCGAACCAGCCGCGCAGTTCGGCCAGCACCATCTCGGCGAACCGCTGCGGCTCGATGCCGATCAGCATGTAGCGCGATTGCGCCAGCAGCCGCCCGGCCCCGCCCTTGCGTTTCTCCGGCCGCAGGAACAGCGACCCGACCTCGGACCAGCCGGCGCATTCGTTGACCAGCACCAGCGCCTGGTGGTCGAAGCGCATCTCCAGCACCGGCGAGGACTGGGCCAGGGTCACGACCCGGAACGAGAAGAACGGCCGCTTCAGCCCGACGCCCGCCTTGACCCCCGCGACACCGTCGATGCCGCCGGTCTCGGCGTCCTCGAGCATCAGGGTGTACCAGGCCTCCGGCGGGGCCACCTGGCCGGTGAAGCTGGCCGCCGACAGGTCCAGGCGCGCCCGCAGGGTCGGTTCGTCTTCCGGCAGACTGGTGAAGCCGCGCCCGGACAGGACGGCCAGCTCCATCAGGGAATCGTAGTCGGCCGGCAAGGCGGGACGCACGACGAGCATTCAGCGGGTCTCCATCAGGGCGCGCACGCCGCGGGCGTCTATCTCGCCGGCGGCCAGTTTCATCAGGATCAGGGCGGACAGCTGCGCTCGCTCGGCGAAGCTGTCGGGCCAGGCGAACTCGTTCTCGCTGTGGATGTCGCCGCCGCGGACGCCCAGGGTGTCGACGTTGGGCAGGCCGGCGGCGAACAGGTTGTTGCCCTCGCAGACGCCGCCGGACGGCTTCCAGGCGATGTCCTGGCCGATCAGGGCGCCGACCTTGCGGACCTTGCCGAACAGCTCGGCCTGGGCGGCGTTGAACGGCTTGGCCGCACGGGTGAAGCCGCCATGCAGGCTGACCGAAAGGCCGTCGCCCTCCCCGGCCGCCATCGCCGCCTGGACGCCGATTTCCAGCCAGGCGGCGGCCTCGGCGTCGGGGAAGCGGACGTTGAACCGCACCACGGCGACGTCCGGCACCATATTCAGCGGCGCGCCGCCGTCGATGCGGGCGATGTTGAGCGTCACGCCGTCGCGGCGGCCGTTCAGGGCGTCGAGGGCTCCGGCGATGCGGGCGGCGGCGGTGATGGCGTTGCGGCCCAGGGCGAAGTCGCGCCCCGCGTGGGCGGCGCGGCCCGTGACGCGGATGTGGAAGTTGCCGGAACCCTTGCGCTCCCCGGCCAGGGTGCCGTCCGACAACGCCGGCTCATAGGTCAGGCCGACGTGGCCCAGGCGGCCGAACTCGGTCAGCACCGGTCCTGAGGCCAGCGACCCGATCTCCTCGTCCGGTGAGATCAGCACCCTGTAACCGAGGTTCGCCGCATCGGGCGAAGCCTCGAACGCCTCGAGAGCCGCCAGGATGACGCTGATCCCGCCCTTCATGTCGGCGATGCCCGGACCGTGCAGGGCGCCGTCGGGACGGGTGGTCACGGCCTGAAAGCGGCTGTCGGCGGGGTAGACGGTGTCGTAGTGGCCGGTCAGCACGACCTGGGTCGCCGCCTCGGGGCGGACGATGACGGCCAGCGACGGCGGATGCGGCTGCTCCTTCTCGCGGCCGTCGGCGGCGATCTCGATCGAACTGGCCAGCGGGATATCCTGCGGCTCGGTCGGCAGGACGGCGAAGGCGTCCTTCAACAGGCCGCGGACCGCGTTCAGGCCCTCGAGGTTGCGACTGCCGGAATTGACGTCCGACCAGGCGACCGCCCGGTCGACGATCGCCGAACCCCGCTCGGCGATGGAATCGAGAACGGCCTTCTCTTCCGGCGACAGGCGCATCGGCGTGATCCGTACAGCTCTACGACGCCATTGCCGCGGACCAGGTCGACGCGTGCTTCAACGCAGCGACCCGCCGGAATGGCGCAAGACGGGAGTCGCCGAACGCCACCTTCGTAGCCGAGCCCCGACGCGACGTGAACCCCCTGCCCGCGCAGGCGGTGTTCAGCCGACGCCCGGCCTCACTTGTAGTCCTTGCGCCAGCGCACCGACAGCTTGGTGCCGCCTTCGCTGGCCAGGCGCGAGATGATCGACAGATTGCGGCGCACCTGCCACTCGACCTGGGCCGCCGGGCCTTCGCGGCCGCCGCCGATGATCTCCAGATAGACGTCGTCGGTCAGGTACTTGCCGCCGGCCACGGTCATCGCCCCGCCGTCGCCGCCGCCCGCAAAGACCAGCCGGTCGAGACCGGTGAGGTTCTTCAGGTTGCCGATCACGTCGAAGCCGCCGCCGCCGGCCAGGGCCGCCACGGCCGAGGCCAGCTGGGCCGCCTCGAGCGGCGACAGCTGGGCCGCCGAGGTGCCGAACAGCACCCGCGACAGCACCTCGTCCTGCGGCAGAACCGGGGTCGAGGTCAGCACGATCTCGGGCTTGGCCGCGGTGCCGGTGACGCGGATCACCGCCGTCAGGGTCGGATCCTCGCGGCGCGCGGTCAGGTCGAGGCGGATACGCTCGGCCTGGGCGGCCAGGTAGACGGCGCTGCGCTCGTCGAACTCGAACCGCTTGCCGGCGAAGTCGTATTCGCCCTTCACCATCCGCGCGGTGCCGTCGAGGATCGGCTTCTGCGTCGTGCCGGTCACACGTGCGTCGAGCGACATCTCGGCGTCCAGGCCGCGTCCCTCGATGAAGATCCGCCGATCGGCCTTCAGCGTGACGTCCATGGTGACGACCAGGCCGCGCGAGGGTTCCGGCAGGACGTCGCCTTCGGTCGCCCCCGGCTTGTTGCGCTCGATCACGTCCATCGGCACCACGCCGGAGGGCGTGGGCGGGTCGGCGGCGATGCTCGCCCGGTCGACCAGCAGAGCGCCGGTCAGCAGCATCTTGCCCTGGGCGTCGCGGCTGAGGGTCGCCTCGCCGCTGGCCGTGGCGTCGACCAGGTCGTTCTTGATCAGCTGGAAGCTGGTCAGACCCATCCGGAAGCTGCTGGCGCCGTTGCGCAGCAGGCTGATCCGCCCCGAGCCCGAAAGCTTGCCGCTCTTGCCGTCGGTCGCCGTCGCCTGGGTCACCTCGATGGCGTTGTCTTCCAGGTCGGCGCTCAGGTTCACGTCGCGCAGCCGGACGCCCACCGTGGCGTCGTCGAAGGTCCCGCCCTTCAGGTCGGCGTGACCGGCCAGGCGCGGGTCGGCCAGAGTGCCGGCGATCGTTCCCTCCATGTCGACGATCCCGCCCAGGGTTCGGTCGCCGCCGACCAGCAGATCCCACAGCGGCTTGACCTCGCCGTTGGCCGTGAACCGGCCGCGCATGGGCTCGCGTGTGGCGACGGCCAGACGCAGCGGCGCAGCGGAGGACCGCACGGGCAAGGTCGCCACCGCCTGGGCTTTCAGCCCGCCGACGTTGGTCGCCGTAGCTTCGAGCTGCAGCAGCTCGTCCTCCAGCACGCCCTTGATCTGGGCGTCGACCGACAGGCTGCGTCCGGAGCCCCGCGCGCGCGCTCCCTTGAGCGTGGCGTCCATCGTGCCGTTCAGGCGCTCGCCGCGGCCCTGAAGGACGACCTTGCCGTCGATGACGCCGGCCATGTCCTCGTTTACGGCCCCGAGATCGACCTGCGTCAGGTCGGCGCGGATGTCGGCCTGCTCCGCGTCGGAACGCGCCTTGATCACCGCGCGGCCGCCCTCGATCTCCAGGTTGAGGTCGGCGAACCGCTCATGACCGGCGAAACCGATACGGGCGGTCTCCAGCGTCTTGAAATCGGCGCTGCCGAAGCGGCCCTCGCCGTCGAGCGCCAGGCCTGTGGAGCCGTCGTTCTGGGCGAAAACGCCCGTCCCGATGAAACGCCAGCGGTTGGAATTGTAGGCGCCGCGCAGGTCCAGCTTCAGCGGCAGACGCGACAGCGGGCCGTCGGCGGTGATCGACCCGCGCCAGAAGCGTAGTCCGGGCACGGCGCGCAGGGTGGCGTTCTGAGCGGTCAGGTTCAGGGTGGCGCGAGCGCCGCCGGCCGCGTCGGTGATCGCCGCGGTGCCGTTGATCTGTCCGCCGGACAGCACCGCCCCCGGCCCGACGGCCAGGATCAGGTTGGCCGTCGACGGCACGCCCTTGCGCAGGGCCACCCCGCCGCTCGCCTTGACCCCGCCGGCGTCGGCGTCGAGACCGGACAGGTCGACCCCGCCGTCGGCGAAGCGGAAATCGGTGCGCGCCTTGGCCGGGCCGTACTCACTGTCGGCGGTGATCGCCACCGCCCCGTCGGTTCCGGCCGGCCCCTGCACGAAGCTGAGCACGATGTGGGCGTTGGTCAGCGGCAGCTGCGGCAGGTCGACCTTCTGGATGTCGGCGATCAGGTCGGCCCGCGGCGCCGTGATCGAGCCGGTGATCGCGCCGGAGCCCTTGGCGTCGCCGGCGATCTCCACCGGGCCGATCCCGAACGGCCCCTTGGCGTTCCAGTCCAGCTTCAGCCGCAGGGCGCCCTTGGGACCGATCAGGCCGGCCGCGCCGGCCGAACCCATCAGGCCGTCCAGCCGCGCGTCCGCGATCGACACGACCCCCGCCCGGACCTCGGCCTTGCCGCGCAGCCGGGGCTTGGGACCCAGCAGCCGGTCCAGTTCGCCGAAGCCGCTGGCGAAGTTCGAGCCCACGGCGTCGACCGTGAAGGCCCATGGCTTGCCCGCGCCGCCTTGCGAGGCCGACCAGGCTCCGCTGATCGCGCCCTGCGATCCGACCTTGGCGACCTTGAGGTTGGTGAGATCCGCCTTCCCCTTGAACGACAGCCCGCCCAGCAGGGTGCGCTCGCCCGACGCGTCCAGCTTCAGGCCCGCGCCGTCAGCTTTCACCCGGCGCAGCAGCAGCCGGCCGTCCTTCAGGCGGGCCGCGACGATGTCGGCGCGCGGCCGCGCGCCCAGCAGCGCCCCGACATAGCCGGCGCCGCGCCCGCCGTCCCCGGCCAGAGTGGTCTCGAGCGTGAACTCGCCGTCCTTGCGACCCAGCTTGATCGGCCCCTGGGCCTTGGCCAGCGCGTAGTCGGCGGCGCTGAAATCGAAGGCGGCGATCGAGCCGACATAGGCGAACAGGTCCTGGTTTCCGGTCAGCACGCCCTGGGTCTGGGCGCGCCCCTTCACGGCGTCGCCGGTCAGACGCTGCAGGGCGTTCGTGGTCGCGGTCAGGGCGACGCCGTCCTTGCCGGTCATCCGCTTGCCGATGTCGGCCTCGCCCTTGGCGGTCAGCGACAAGGTCTCGGCGTCGACACGGGCGTCGATGGCGTAGAGGCCGCTCTTGGCCTGGACGCCCGTCCCCGCGAAGCGGATCTCCGGCCCCAGCATCTTGGCGTAGGCGGCCGTCAGGCTGGAGGCCGTCAGCTGCAGCCGGCCGGAGGCCTGTCCCCCGTCCTTGTTCCAGGCGCCGGACGCCTTGGCGGGCGTAGCGGCGCCGACGGTGGTCACGAACTCGAACCGACCTTCCTTGCCGTCGCCGTTGGCCCGCGCCTTGAGCAGGAAGGGCTGGTCAGCCGCCAGACCCAGGGCGCCGGCCAGGGCGCCGCCCCGGGCCTCGTTGGCGTCGACGACGACCAGCAGCGGCCGGCCCTTGCCGGCCTGGATCGCCGCCGACAGCTTGTCGCCCAGATGCAGCTGGCTGGCCGCGCCCAGATTTACGGTCATCGGCCCGTCGCGCTGGATGTCCAGACCGGCGACGACGTTGAACAGCCCGCGCTGGTAGCTGAACTCCGGCAGGGTTTCGATCTGCCCGCGGATGTCCTTAATGACCACCGAGACCGGCATGCCCTGGGACACCGTCTGGGGCGTCAGGGTCGGGCGGCGCAGCACCTTGATGCTGGAGGCGTGGATGGCGTCGGCGTGGAACCGGCGCACGAACAGCTCGTGGTAACGCCATTTGACGGCGAGGTTGTCGGCCTGCAGCCAGACTCCCTTCTCGTCGGTGATGGTCAGTCGACGGACGGTGAAGTTGCGCCACAGGTCTCCGCGCAATCCCTCGATCTTGAGCTTGCCGAACCGGCCGACTTTCAGGCCGCTGGCGCGCGCGTCAATGAACAGCAGGCCGGGAGCGGTGTTTTTTAATGATACGGCGACCACCGAGACGGCGCCGACGAGCACGACCGCCAGAACCGAGATCAGCATGACCCAACCCGCGCCGGTCGCGGGCCGGAACCGGCGGCGAGGCTTCTGCGGCGGAGGGGTGTCGGCCGGCTCGGTCAAAAGCTCTGCCCGATGCTGATGTAGAGTTGGAAGTTGGCGTCCCCCTCGCGCTTGTTCAGCGGGAAGGCGATGTCGGCGCGGATCGGCCCGAAGCCCAGATCATAGCGCACCCCGAACCCCGCCCCGACGCTGAAGTCGTCCCCGCTCGGAAAGGTCTGATCGCCGATACCGCCGACGTCGACGAACGCCACCCCGCCCCAGCGCTCGGTGATCTTGCGGCGGACCTCGAAGCTGCCCTCCAGCAACGACATGCCGCCCTGGGGGGTGTTGTCGAACAGACGAGGCCCGACCGCCTGCCAGGCATAGCCGCGCACCGATCCCCCGCCCCCGGAGTAGAAGCGCCGCGGCGCCGCCACCTGCTCCAGGGTCGCCCCCAGGATGGCGCCGGCCTTCAGGCGGCCGGCCAGGACGGTCTTGGCCTCCTCGTCCAGCGACAGGTAGATCGACCCCTGCGTCTGAACCCGCAGATAGGCGGCCTCGGAGTCGCCCAGGGTGCCCGTCGGTTCGGCGCGCGCCTCGACCCGCCAGCCTTTCGTCGGGTTCAGCGGATCGTCGGACCGATCCAGGGCGAAGGCGCCCAGCACCGCGGCGGTCAGGATGTTGCTTCGCTCGCCGCGGATGGTGGTGTTGTCGATCTTCTGCTTCTGGGCGCTGCTGCTGGCGTCCAGCGACACCCCCAGCGTCACATACGAGGTCTTGCGCCACCGCCGGGTGATGTCCGCGTTGGCCTGGACGCCGGTCGCGTCGTAGGCGTCGGTCTGCTCGTTGTAGACGCCGGCGCCCATGGTCAGGGTCTGCTGCGGTCGCCGCCAGTGCGGCAGAGCGACCTTGCCTTCCAATCGCTGCTCGAGCTCGGCCAGGCGCAGGCTGTAGGTCGTGGTGTCGGCGCGGCCGAAGCGGTTGTAGCGGGTGCGGCGCAGGTCCAGGCCCGCGCCCTCGCTGGTCGAATAGCCGGCGCTGGCTTCGAGCGTCCGCCGCGGGCGGTCGACGACGCTGACCAGCACGGGCCGGCGTCCTTGGGCGTCCGCCTTGTCCTTGGGCTCCAGCGAGACCGAGACCGAGTCGTACACGCCGGTGTCGAGCAGCCGTCGCTCGAGTTCGGCCATGTCCTCGGGGTCGTAGACCTCGCCTTCCTTCCAGGGGGCCAGCCGGCGCAGCCAGTCCTGGTCGGTGCGCCCGGTCTCGCCAAAGATCAGGCCGTCCATATGGATCAGGTCGCCGGCGGCCATGCGGAAGGTCGGCCGGACGGTGTTGTCGGCATGGTCGACGATGACTTCGCGCGGCGCCGGCGCGGCGTCGGCGTAGCCGCGCTTCTGGAGCGCGGCCAGGATCCGGCCCTCGGCCGACAGGACGTCCGCCGCCCGCCCCGGCGCGCCGCGACGCAGCGCCATGGCCTGTTCGGCGGCGATCGCCACCTCGGGCGTCGGCTCGTCACCGACCCAGGCGACGCCGGCGCCGGCGAAACGGAAGCGCGGACCGGGCGTGACCTTGACCACGGCGCTCGGCGGCTGGCCGCCGTCGTCCTCATCGGGATCGACCACGTCCGGCTCGACCTGATAGCCGTAGTAGCCCTGAGTACGCAGGGCGGCGATGGCGTCGTCGGCCGCGGACCGCGCCCGACGACGCGCCTCGAAGCGGGTGGTGGCCGGTGATTTGGAGTCGCCGATCGCGCGCTGGATGGCCTCCCGGAGGTCCTCGTCCGCGACGCCTTCGACCTTGGCCTTCGCCTGCTGGGCCGCGGCGGCGCCCGCCCATGCGCAAAGAGCGATCGCGGTCGATACGACAAGGGCCACGCGCGTAGGCGCCAAACTGCTCATCCTCCAGTGCGCCCCGAATCCCGTGTAGCCAGCGTCGCGCCGCCTGTCACCTCCATCGACGCAGGCGCCGGGCGCCTAAATGTCGGGCAGTCGAGCCCTGCTCCAACGCGAAACAACGAAACCCGATCCGCATCGCCCCGACATGGTTAGGAATGAACCGTGAAGAGGCCGTTTCGGCCGCAGACACGGACAGCCTCGTGACCCCGGCCGTCGCCGCTCCCCTGCCCCCCGCACTCTCGCCGACCGGGGCCGCCTATCGCCCCGGCCAGGCCTTCGACGAAATGCACGACGCGGAGGGCGGGGTTCGCGGACACTACGCCGCCGTCCACGGCCGGCTGACCAGCCTGAGCGCCGAGGCCCTGGCCGAGCGGCAGAGGACGCTGGAGCGGTCGTTCCTCCTGCAGGGCGTGACCTTCACCGTCTACGGCGCGGAGAGCGCCACCGAGCGGATCATCCCGACGGACCTGGTCCCCCGGATCATCCCCGCCGCCGAGTGGAAGACGATCGAGGCCGGCCTCACCCAGAGGCTCCAGGCGCTGAACATGTTCCTGGCCGACATCTACGGCGATCAGCGGATCCTGATGGACGGCATCGTGCCTCGCGAACTCGTGCTGGGGGCCCCGTCCTATCGCCGCGAGATGCGACGCCTGTACGTTCCGCACAAGGCCTACGCCAATGTCTGCGGCAGCGACCTGATCCGAGGTCAGGACGGCCAGTTCGCGGTGCTGGAGGACAATCTGCGCGTCCCGTCCGGCGTCTCCTACATGCTGGCCAACCGCGACGCGGCGAAACGGACTTTCCCCGGCGCCTTCCAGTCGTCGAACGTCCGGCCGATCGAACGCTATCCCGACCTTCTGCTGGCCACGCTCAAGAGCATGGCCGCCGATTGGCGGCCCAACCCGCAGGTCGTGGTCCTGACGCCGGGCGTCTACAACAGCGCCTACTACGAGCATGCCTACCTCGCCCGGCTCATGGGCGCGCCGCTGGTCGAGGGGCGCGATCTCGTGGCGTACGAGAACATGGTCTACATGCGGACCACCACCGGCCTGCGCCGAGTAGACGTCATCTACCGACGTGTGGACGACGACTTCATCGACCCTCTCGCCTTCCGCCGGGACTCCAACCTCGGCGTCGCCGGGCTGTTCAACGCCTACCGGGCGGGCAACGTGGTGATCTGCAACGCGCCCGGGACCGGGGTGGCCGACGACAAGGCGGTCTACGCCTATGTGCCGGACATCATCCGCTACTACCTGGGCGAGGAGCCGATCCTGCCCAACATCGAGACCTTTCTCTGCCGCGAGCCGGCTCAGCTGAGCCATGTGCTGGCCAATCTCGACACGCTGGTGGTCAAGGCCGTCGGCGCGTCCGGCGGCTACGGCATGCTGGTCGGACCGCACGCCTCGACCGCCGAACGCGAAGCCTTCGCCGAGGCGGTCCGCGCCGATCCGGCCAACTACATCGCCCAGCCGACCATCCAGCTGTCGACCGCGCCCTGCCTGATCGACGGCCGGATCGAGCCGCGCCACGTCGATCTGCGCCCCTTCATCCTGTCCGGAGAAAAGATCGTGGTCACCCCCGGCGCCCTGACGCGGGTGGCGTTGCGGCGCGGCTCCCTGGTGGTCAATTCCAGCCAGGGCGGCGGCTCGAAGGACACCTGGGTGCTGGCCGACGAGGACGCACAGGAGGTCCGCCCATGATGCTCGCCCGCGTCGCCGACAGCCTCTACTGGATGGGGCGCTACATCGAGCGGGCCGAGCATGTCGCGCGGCTGGCCGACATCATGCTGACCGCCACGCTCGACCGCGCGGTCGACGCCGGCCGGACCCTGGAGATCGCCATGTCGGCCGCGGGGGAGACCTTGCCCGCGCCCGGCGTCCTTCCGATGCAGGCGGCCCGGCGCCTCGTCCTTCACCGGGCCGGCGCCGGCAGCGTGCTGTCGTCGCTGGCCCGGGCGCGGGAGAACGCGCGGCAGGTCCGCGACCAGATCACCACCGAGACCTGGGAACGCCTCAACCTGCTCTATCTGAAGGTCACGGGCGATACGGCGGCCGAAACCTTCGACATCAGCGCGTCGGCCTTCCTGCACGACGTCATCGCCGACCTGCATCTGTTCAGGGGCGCCGCCGACGCGACCATGAGCCATGGCGAAGGCTTTCGCTTCCTGATGCTCGGCGTCTATCTGGAGCGGGCCAACCTCATCGCCCGGCTGCTGGAAGTCTGCTTCGGCGACGGCCAGGGCGCGCGCAACGGCGACCGCGTCGCCGAGATGAATCTGCTGCGAATGGCCTGCGCGCTGGAGCCCTATCTGCGCCGCTACACCGCCGAAATCGAGCCGCGCTTGATCCTGGAGTTCCTGCTGTTCGACGAGGAGTTCCCGCGGTCGATCCGGTTCGCCACCGCCCGGATCGAGGAAAATCTCGGCGGCGTCTCCCGGCATGCCCGCGGCGGCGGCCTGACGCCGCCGGACCGCCTGGCCGGACGCCTCAAGGCGAGGCTGGAGTTCGCCGACATGGAGGAGCTGCGCGCCATGGACGCCAGCGCTCTGCTGACCGACGTCGTCGCCGACTGCGCTCGCATTCACGACGCCGTCCACGACGCCTACGTGGCCTATTCGCTCGAGATGAGGCTGCCCGCATGAACGGCTCGGAGACCGCCTGATGCTGCTCGAAATCCGGCACGTCACCGAATACCGCTACGAGCAGCCGGTCAGAGAAAGCCTGATGGAGTTGCGCATGCAGCCCCGCAAGAGCGCGGGACAGCGGTTGATCAGCTTCGACCTGGCCGTGGAGCCGCGGGCGCCGCTGTTCTCCTACGTCGACGACTTCGGCAACGCCGTCCACCACTTCGACGTCCCCCAGCCGCACGACACCCTGACGATCGAGACTCGGGCGGCCGTCGAGACACAGCCGGCCCAGGCCCTCCCCGAGGCGTTGGACATGGGGGAGTGGGACCGCTTGCGCGGCGACTTCGTGCGGGGTGAGTGCTTCGACTTCCTGCGGCCCCATGGCTTCGTTCAAGTCACCGAGGCGCTGACGCGGTTCATGGCCGAACGCGACCTGGAGGACCTGCGCCGCCGAGACCCCCTCACCGCCGTCCGCGCGCTGAACGCCGCCATCTATCAGGCCTTCGACTACACGCCCGGGATCACGGACGCCGACAGCCCGATCGACCTGGCCCTGACCGAGGGCCGCGGCGTCTGCCAGGACTTCGCCCATGTCATGCTGGCGGTCTGCCGCGCCTGGGGCGTGCCGGCGCGGTACGTCTCCGGCTACCTGTTCACGGACCACCGACAGGGGGACCGTTCCGATCCGGATGCGACCCACGCCTGGGTGGAAGTGTTCCTGCCGACGCTTCGCTGGATCGGCTTCGACCCCACCAACAACGTCCTGACAGGCGAACGCCATGTGGCCGTCGCCATCGGCCGGGACTACGGCGACGCGCCGCCGACGCGGGGCGTCTACAAGGGCGAGGCCGAAAGCCAGCTGGCGGTCGCGGTCTCGGTGGCGCGTGCTCGCACCGCCGTGGCCGACCCGGAGTTCCTGCGCCTGCCCCGGCCGGTGTTCACCGGCGGCCGGCGCTCCCCCGCCGCCGGCGATCGCCAGCGGCAGGAGCAGCAACAGCAACAGTAGAATGAAAGCGGGGCGTCGGCGGGCCCACGGGGGAGCAAGACCGGCCGACGCCCCTTCGGCCCTCCCCGCCAAGAGACGGGCCGTTATCGAGGTCATCCCATCCGAAGCAGGGAACGACCTGGATCTCACACCGCGTTAGGCCACCAGCGCCGCCTCCTTGCAGCGCAGGCCGTTCACGCGAACATCCGCCTCCCCGACCTTCACGCCCAGGATCCCGGTCAGGGTGTTGAGCAGCCCGTCCAACGGCGCCGCCACCGCGGTCAGAAGGTCGCCCACGACCTTGATGACCGCGTTGTTGCCGAGCGACAGGCTGAGAATGCCCAGGATGTCGACGTGGAGGTTCAGGTTGCCGATCAGGGTGCCGATCAGAGCGCCCGCGATGTCGTCGGTCTGGACCGATTTCAGGGTCCTCGCCTTGATCTCGTTGTTGTTGAACGAAACGTTCTTCCAGCTGGCGCCGCCGATCGAGGCCTGCGAACTGCCGGTGATGTCGAGCAGCAGGGTGTCGGCGATCGTCGCCGACCCCACGGTCATCGGATGGGTGAAATCGTTCAGCTTGGTGCGGTCGATCTGGCCGATCCACAGTTTCCCGACGCTCGGTTTCACGGCCAGCGTCGCGATGCGGTTGTTGCAGTCGAGGCTTTGCAGCTTGGCCTCCGCCGAGGCGGTCTCGACCAGGATCGGCAGATTGACCTGGGCGATGCCGGACAGCAGCCCGCCCGAGCCGACCTTGGCGTCCAGATAGAGGCGGGTCTGGGCGGTCCGGATCACGACGCTGTCGTCGGAGCTCACGGTCAGCCAGGTCGAGTTGTTCGGCCGCTCGCCGATCGCCAGCCAGGCGTCGACGCTGGCCACGCCGGGGACGTTGGTCCCGATGTCGAGCTTCACCTGCCGCCCTTCCTGGGCGAGCTGCAGGGTCGCGCTGGTCAGGTCCAGGGCGCTGACCGCGATGCCCGCGCCCTGCCCGCCGGACACGCTGCTCTGCGGACCGTAGGGTCCGACGCTGATCAGCTTGTCGAGTTCGGCCGGCGTGGCGTTGCCCGCAGCCTGGGCGATCTGGCGCACCGCGAGCGCGGCGCTGTCCTTGCCCTCGTCGTCGAGCAGCTTCTCCAGAACCTGCAGCGCCTTGCCGGTCGTCACGTCGGCCTGCAGCACCTTTTCGTACGAGAGGCCCCTGAGGCCGAGCTCCGTCCGGAGGAGATCCAGGTATTTGAACAGGTCGACGTCGGTGCTGAGGAGCTGGTTGTAGTCCATCACCGAGAGGTTGATCGTACTGCCGGTCAGCCCCTTCAGCAGCGAGTTGGCCACCCCGCCGTTCAGCGATGCAAGCCGCGAGCCCAGCTGGAAACTGGCCATCTCGGCGCGAGCCGCCGTCGCCGACCGGCTGATGTCGACCGTGGACCGGCCCAGGAACACCTGGCCGAAGAAGATGTCGGCCTTCCCGGAGAGCTTGACCCGCACCGCATTGGGCGAGGCCGCGCCGGCGGTGAAACGATTGGCCGCGGCGACCGCGGGGTTGGGCCTGTACTTGCCGCTGGTCACCTCGACCGTGAGCGGCCCCCGCCAGCCGTTGGCGGCCGCCGTGGCCTGGGCCGCCCGCTGGGCGTTCGGCATGTCACGCGCCGCAGCCAGGGCGGCGAGGTCGGCGATGCCTTGCAGCTTGCGGGTCTGGCCGTAGACCGAGCCCATATCGATGGCGAGCGCGCCAAAGCCGATGATCAGGGCCGAGGAGAAGGCCGCGACCAGGGCGATGCCCCCACGCTCGTCCCTGGCGAACCGACGGAGCCGCATCAGTACCCCCCCAACCGCACGGTGGCCGAGCGCGAGATCGTGCTCGACGGCATGGGGACCAGCCCCTTCATCGACCAGAAGGGCGTGTCGGCCGCGTTGTAGGAGATGGCGACGGTGACCCGGTCGGATGCGTTGGTGACGGTCAGGGTCGCCTTGCTCCGCTCCAGCCAGACGTAGTCGCCGATCTCGGCGTTCAGGGCGGCCGTCGCCAGAGCCGTGCGCTCGGTGTTGTCCAGACCCGCCATCGCGGCGCGGGCGGCGTCGTTGGTCACCTGCTGAACGGCGTGGGACATCCAGAAGTAGCCGCCGTAGCCGCAGAGGCCGAGCAGCATGACGACGAACATCGGGCCGACGATGGCGAACTCCAGCGCCGCCGCGCCTCGCTGTTCTGCGAGAAAACCCTTCAGGTGCGTTCTAGCCCTCATGCAACCGATAATGGCGCCCTTGGGTAAACCGCATCCTAAAATTGCAGAACGGCGATATTCGCCGATTTTACCACCTTAAAGAGAGTAGACGTGGGCCTGGCGCGACTCCGCATGCAGCGCCGCGCCGGCCGTCAGAGACCGCCCCTGCTCGCGGGAGACCTGGGCCTCCAGTCGTTCGCCCTGGGGCGTGACGAGATCGACGTGGGCCACGGCGCCGTCAATGCCGACCCGCTCGACCCGGACCTCGAAGCCCTTGCCGTCCAGCGCGATGTCGTAGGGCCGCACGAAGCCGACCGCCGGGCCGTCGGCCAGGTCGGGCGCCGCTAGCGTCACCCCGCCCGACAGGAACCGTCCGCCCTGGACCGCCCCCTCGAACCGGTTGGCCTCGCCCACGAAGCCGCAGACGAAGGGGTTGGCCGGATTGTCATGGACTTCGGAGGGCGTCCCGACCTGCTCGATCTGGCCCTGGTTGAGGATCGCCACCCGATCGGCCAGTTCCAGGGCTTCCTCCTGGTCGTGGGTCACGAAGATGGTGGTCACGCCCGTGGCGTCGTGGATGCGGCGCAGCTCCTTGCGCAGCGACTTCCGCACGGTGGCGTCAAGGGCCCCGAACGGCTCGTCGAGCAGCAGCACCCGCGGCGACACCGCCAGAGCCCGGGCCAGGGCCACGCGCTGGCGCTGACCGCCCGACAGCTGCGACGGGAAGCGTTTGCCCAGATCGCCCAGCTCCACGAGCCTGAGCAGCTCGTCGACCCGCGCGGTGATCTCGGCCTTCGACGGCTTTGCCGCGCCCTTGCGGACGTCCAGGCCGAAGGCGACGTTCTTGGCCACGGTCATGTGCTTGAACAGCGCATACTGCTGAAACACGAACCCGACGCCGCGCTTGGCCGCGCCGGCATAGGTCACGTCCTCGGTCTCGAACAGGATCTGACCGCTGTCGGGATACTCGAGGCCGGCGATCGCCCGCAGCAGAGTGGTCTTGCCCGAGCCCGACGGCCCGAGCAGCGCCAGCAGCTCGCCGGGCGCGATCTCCAGGCTGACGTCGTTCAGGGCCGGGAAACGGCCGAACGTCTTCTGCACCGATCGGATGGAGATGGTCATGGGACGGCGTGAGCTCCGGTCAGTGTGCGGCCTTGCGGCCCGGCTGGGCGGCCTCGAGAAGGCTCTTCAGCACCAGGGTGACGAGGGCGAGCAGGCAGAGCAACGCCGCCACCGCGAACGCGCCCACGAAGTCGTACTCGTTGTAGAGGATCTCGACATGCAGGGGCATGGTGTTGGTCAGGCCGCGGATATGGCCGCTGACCACCGACACCGCGCCGAACTCGCCCATGGCCCGGGCGTTGCACAGCAGCACGCCGTACAGCAGGCCCCAGCGGACATTCGGCGCGGTCACGCTCCAGAAGGTGCGCAGGCCGGACGCGCCGAGCGAGACGGAGGCCTCCTCCTCGTCGGTCCCCTGCTCCTGCATCAGCGGGATCAGCTCGCGGGCGACGAAGGGGAAGGTCACGAAGACGGTGGCCAGGACGATGCCGGGCACGGCGAAGATGATCTTGATGTCGTGCTCGATCAGCCAGCCGCCGAACCAGCCCTGGGCCCCGAACACCAGCACATAGATCAGGCCCGCCACGACCGGCGACACCGAGAACGGCAGGTCGATCAAGGTGATCAGGAAGGCCTTCCCCCGGAAGTGGTGCTTGGCGATCGCCCACGAGGCGCAGAGGCCGAAGATGGCGTTGAACGGCACCGCGATCGCGGCGGTCAGCAGGGTCAGCTTGATGGCCGCGAGGGCGTCGGGATTCCGGATCGCCTCCAGCGCCACGGGCAGGCCCTTGCGCAGCGCCTCCACGAACACCGAGGCCAGCGGCAGAATCAGCGCCAGGCCGAGGAAGACCAGGACCAGGCCCACGACCAGGAACTTGGCCCAGGTCGGGTCCTCGGTCGGACGACGGGCGACGGCGCGGCTCATGCGTATCTCCTCGCCCAGGCCTGGATGGCGTTGATGACCAGCAGCATCAGGAAGGAGACCGCCAGCATGACCACTGCGATCGAGGCCGCGGCGGCGTATTCGTACTGCTCCAGCTGGATCACGATCAGCAGCGGTGCGATCTCGGACTTGTAGGGCATGTTGCCGGCGATGAAGATCACCGAGCCGTACTCGCCGACCGCCCGCGCGAAGGCCATGGCGAACCCTGTCAGCCAGGCGGGCGCGAGCGCCGGCAGCACCACCCGCACGACGGTCTGCAGCCGGTTGGCGCCGAGGCTGGCGGCGGCTTCCTCCACATCGGCGGCCAGGTCGTGCATGACCGGCTCCAGCGTCCGCACCACGAACGGCAGGCCGATGAAGGTCAGGGCGATGACCACGCCGAGCGGGCTGTAGGCGGCCTTGATCCCCAGCGGGGTCAGGAACTGACCGACCCAGCCCTGCGGCGCATAGAGCGTGGCTAGCGCGATGCCGGCCACCGCCGTCGGCAGGGCGAACGGCAGATCGACCAGGGCGTTGATCACGCTCTTGCCGGGAAAGCTGTAGCGGACCAGGGCCCAGGCGGTCAGGACCCCGAACACCCCGTTGACCACGGCCGCCAGGAATGAAGCGCCGAAGGTCAGCTCGTAGGCCTTCAGCGCCCGCTCGGAGAAGGCGGCGGCGATGAACTCCGGAAACGACAGCTCGGCCGACTTGATCGCCACCGCGGTCAACGGGATCAGCACGATCAGCGACAGGACGGTCAGGGTCACGCCCATCGTCAGGCCGAAGCCGGGGATGGCGCTGCGCCGGCGCAGCCACGGCTTGCGGCGCGGCCGGCGTTCGGGCGTCGGGGTCACGGCGTCCAGGGCTGTCATCGTCGCGTCGCGGCTCGGCCTGTTCTAGCGGCCCATGCAGAAACGCACATGCCCCGGTTTTGATGCCGGGCGGTCTCCCGCCCCCGACCGGCGATAAAACCTACCACCTGGGTGGGCAAAAGAGATTTTCTGAGGGAGCGGTTAGACGGGGCCGGAAGCCCCCGCCCTTCGGACAGGGAAACAGCCGCGGCACGTCCGCCGGAGCGGCGCCGGCTCGTATCGGGACCAGCGGATGTCGACCCCGAACGTCGGACCCGGACGGCGGCTTGGGCGTCACGAGGGTCATTCGGAGATGATGGTAGGCCGACTGGGATTCGAACCCAGGACCATTCGATTAAAAGTCGAATGCTCTACCACTGAGCTATCGGCCCGCCCGCGAAGCAGCCCGGGGCCGTTCGAAGCGGCGCGGACCATAGTGGGGGCGCTCGCGGGGGGCAAGCGCCCGCATCGCCTTTCCACCGCCCAAAATGACAGTTTATGGTCACGGCCATGCGCACGACGCCCATCATCCTCATGAGCCTGACCCTCGGCGCCTGTGCGACGACCTCGCCGCCGCCGACCGGCCGCATACAGACGACCGACGAGGTCAACCGCAGCGGCGTCGTCGGCGCGGCCAGCGCGCCGATGCGCGACCTCAATCTGCTCCGCACCAAGATCCCGACGGTGCTGCTCGACGCGCTCGATGATCCCTACGCCAGGCCGCAGCCCGCGACCTGCCGCGAGCTGATCGCCCTGCTCGAGCCGCTCAACGAGGCGCTGGGGGCCGACATCGACGAGCCGCCCTCGCCGGACGGACGCGATCTGATCGACAAGGGCCGGGACGCCGCCTCCGATACGGCCTTCGGCCTGATGGCCGGCGCGGCCCAGGACCTGATCCCGCTGCGCGGCTGGGTCCGGAAGCTGACCGGGGCCGAGCAGCACGATCGACTGGTGCGGGCGGCGATCACCGCCGGCGGCATCCGACGGGGCTATCTCAAGGGGCTGGGCGAATCGCGCGGCTGCAACCCGCCGGCGACGCCGAGCCACATCCTCACCGAAATGCCCAAGCCGGACCGCCGGACCGGGCCGAAGTATCCGGTGAAATAGCGGCGGCTACTTCCGCTGCCGATCTCGGAAGGCCTTGCGGAAGGCCTCGAACCGCCCTTCGGCGATGGCCGCCCGCATGGCGGCGGTCAGAGCCTGGAAGTGGGCGATGTTGTGCCACGACAGCAGCACCTGGCCGAGAATCTCGTCCGACCGCACCAGGTGGTGCAGATAGGCCTTGGAATAGTCGCGGCTGGCCGGGCAGTCGCTGGTCTCGTCCAGCGGGCTCTCGTCCTCGGCGAAGCGGGCGTTCTTCAGGTTGATCGGCCCGTCCCAGGTCCAGGCCTGGCCGTGCCGGCCCGATCGGGTCGGCAGGACGCAGTCGAACATGTCGACGCCTCGGGCCACCGCCTCGACCAGATCGATCGGCTTGCCGACGCCCATCAGATAGCGCGGGCGGTCGAGCGGCAGCATCGCCGGCGCATATTCCAGCACCTCGACCATGCCCTCGTGCCCCTCGCCCACCGCCAGGCCGCCGATGGCGTAGCCGTCGAATCCGGTCTCGATCAGCCGCTCGGACGACTCTCTCCGCAGGTTCTTGAACGTCGACCCCTGCTGGATGCCGAACAGGGCCTGCGCCTCGCGCTCGCCGAAGGCCGCCTTCGACCGCGCGCCCCAGCGGGCCGACAGCTCCATGCCCTCGCGGGCGCGTTTCTCCTCGGCCGGCCAGGCGACGCATTCGTCCAGCTGCATGACGATGTCGCTGCCCAGCAGATCGGCCTGGATCTCGATCGAGCGTTCGGGGGTCAGCTTGTGCTTGGAGCCGTCGAGATGGCTGGCGAAGGTCACCGCCTCCTCGGTCACCTTGCTGATCCCGGACAGGCTCATGACCTGGAAGCCGCCGCTGTCGGTCAGGATCGGCTTGTCCCAGCGCATGAA
>VFQO010000835.1_pt1 | contig 28896 bp, 33 predicted proteins | sample 3512331 | NCBI WGS metagenome assembly VFQO01 (sample SAMN10412371, study PRJNA504923) | tailings metagenome | isolation source: Replicate 3 from Balatoc abandoned mine | place: Philippines: Itogon, Benguet | collected 2017-08-28 | reverse complement strand
TCGCCAAGCAGCTGCGCCACTGGCGCGACCGCAATTGCAAGGACGGCTTCGGCCATGGCATGTGGAAGCAGATGGCCGAAATGGGCTTCACCGGGATGCTGGTGGAGGAAGCGGACGGCGGGCTAGGTATGGGCCATGTCGAAGCCGGGATCGTGCTCGAAGAAATCGGCCGCAACCTCACGCCTTCGCCGTTCCTGACCTCATCCGTGCTCGCAGCCACCGCGCTCAAGCACAGTTCGGCAGATATGAAGGGCCGCTACCTGCCGGGTCTGATCGCAGGGGACAGCGTCTTCGCCGTCGCCATCGACGAGACCGCCAAGCACCGCCCCTCGCGCATTTCCACCCGCGCCGAGAAGTCGGGCAATGGCTTTAAGCTGAGCGGCGCTAAGAGCTTCGTGGTCCACGGCGGCAGCGCCGACATGATCGTGGTCGCTGCGCGCACTTCGGGATCGGACGATGATGTCGACGGGATCACCTTGTTCGCCGTGCCCAAGGATGCCAGCGGTATGAGCCATGACGTGGTGCGGCTGGTCGACTCCTCGATGGCGACCCACACCAGGTTCGACGCGGTAGAACTCGATGGCGACGCCGTGATCGGCGACATCGACGGCGGCCGCGCGGTGCTCGATGCGATGCTGCTGGCGGGCCGGGTCGGTGCGGCGGCGGAGGGCGTCGGCGTCGCTAGAGGCGCGATGGACATGACCGTCGATTACCTCAAGCAGCGCAAGCAATTCGGCAAGCTGATCGGCGAGTTCCAGGCGCTCCAACACCGTGCCAGCCACCTCTATTCCGAAGTCGAAATCGCCCGTGCCGCCACCATCAAGGCGCAGCAACTGCTCGACGGCGGCTCGGCCCATGCTGATCTGATGATCAGCGTCGCCAAGGCCAAGGTCGCCAAGACCGCGCGCCTTGCGGTGCAGGAAGGCGTGCAGATGCACGGCGGCATCGGCATGACCGACGAATACGACATCGGCCTCTACATGAAGCGCGACCGCGCCTTGGCCGAATTCCTGGGCGATGCCTATTTCCACGCAAACCGCGTGGCGGAATTGAGCGGGTATTGAACATTAATCCCCCGCCCCGGGCCTGACCCGGGGCCCCGCTTTCCTTCCGCGGCGGGCAACAAGTAAGCGGGGTCCCGGGTCAAGCCCGGGAAGACGGAGAGGTTTCAACTTATGGACATTCAATCACTTTTCAGCCTCGAAGGCCGCATTGCCCTCGTCACCGGCGGCTCGCGGGGCATCGGCAAGATGTTCGTCGAGGGTCTGCTCGCGGCAGGCTGCGCCAAGGTCTATATCTCGGCGCGCAAGCGTGACCAGATGCAGGACACGATCGACCAATTCGGCGCGGACCGGGTCATCGGCATCCCGGCCGACCTCAGCCAGATGGATGGCATGGTGAGCCTCGCCAATGAGCTGACGGCGCGCGAAACGCGGCTCGACATCCTCATCAACAATGCTGGCGCAGCGTGGGGCCAGCCTTACCTCGAGTTCTCGGAAGCCGGGTGGCACCGGACGATGGACCTCAACGTCAAGACCCCGTTCTTCCTCACCCAGAAGCTCCACGATCTGCTCGTCGCTGGCGGCAAGGCGGGGCATCCGGCCAAGGTGATCCACGTCTCGTCGATCGATGGCCAGCGGATCAACCCGTGGGAAACCTATGCCTATCAGGCGTCGAAGGCGGCGGTGATCCAGCTGACCCGGCGCATGGCCGCGCGGCTGATCCAGGACAATATCGTGGTCTCGTCCATCGCGCCGGGCGCCTTCCCGTCGGAGATGAACAAGGCCGCCAAGGACGCGCCTGACGCCAGCGCCTCGGGCATCCCGGCCAAGCGCATCGGCACGGCCGAAGACATGGCGGCCGCCGCGATCTACCTGTGCAGCCGTGCGGGCGATTATGTGGTGGGCGAGACGCTGACGGTCGATGGCGGCGTGGTCAACGCGCTGCTGCCGAACCACTTTGCTGACCCGTCGGGCGGACACTGAGCCACCATTCAGCGCTAAGCACAGGGGCCGGGGGAGCGATCCTCCGGCCCTTCTTATTCGGCATCGGCTATACTAGAATAGAGCAAGCCGCCCTGCGCAACGGCACTGTTGGCACACGGGACGGCTGATGCACCATGCGCAGTCCGACTGAGCGGAGACCACCAATGGCCACAGTACCCACGCCCACGCCCGATACGGTCGAACCCGCCGCACCGCCGCTGGAGGCTCCGCCCCAGCCCAGCGAACCGACTGAGCCGACGCCCGATGAGACGGAACCCACGCCGCCCGATATTGACGAGCCCGGTCGCGGCCCGGACGAAGTGCCGCCCGAGTTTTCCGGCATCAGCGAGTAAAATCAGTAGTTCCGCGCTAGTAATTCCACTGCGCCTGCACGCGCAGGATCTGGCCCTCAGCCTGCCCGAAGCGGCGCTCGTCGGCCTCCTTGCGTGAGGCCCAGCCATAAGTGGTGGTGATCTCGAGCGCCGGGTCGATCTGGAATTCCAGGCCCAGTTCCAGCTCCTCGGTCTCAAGCCGGGGCGCGTTGATCGCCGCCTTGAAGCCGCCGCGGTAATACTGCCAGCGGGCGAAGGGGTGGATCGTGCCGATGGGCGTCTGGTCGATCTTGGCCATCACCTGCACGTAGCCGCCGTCAACCGGGCGTTCCTCGATCCGGCCGGTCGCGGGGACGAATTCCGGCCCCGTGCCCCAGTTCCATTCCGCCTGAACGCCGAAGGGCTGGGGGTAAAGGATCGCGTGCAGGTTGACGCGGTTGTCCTTGAAACCCACCGGGCTGACGCCGCCGGTGCGGATTTCCGGGCGGATGGTATTGCGCATCACCGATCCGCCGATCTCGAACACCTGGCCATTGAGGCCCAAACCGTCGAGTTCGAACGGCCAGGTCGCCAGCGCGACCGCCATCAGGTCATTATCGGTCTCGGTGCGGTTGAGGCCTTGCCCATTGAACACGCCGAACCCGAAGGCGCCGTAATTGCCGAACAGCTTCTGCCCGTCATCGGCCAAGCGGTCCCAGATCGCCTGCACGCGGGGCGGGGTGTAATAGGCGACGATCCCAAGATCGCGCTCGCCCGACGCAGCGGAATTGATCCCATCGGTGCGATCCAGCGCAAGGCGGTTGGACGAGGACTGCATGTTTTCCCAGCCATACGGCACTTTCGACTGGCCGAGGCGGATGCGGAACGCCTTGTCGCCGGTCGGGAAGACATCGGCATACATGTCGCGCAGGGACACCGTGCCCTCACGCCGTTCGCCGACCGATTGGTTGGAGACGGCGGCGGCAAAGTCAGGCTGGAAGTAGAACGAGACGTGCTCGTTGAGGTCGCCTTGCAAGACCAGCCGCATCCGGCGGAAGGTGAAATTGCTGTCGCCGTTCACCGCGCTATCGTGGATCGAGCGCAGCCGCGAAGCCCCGGCGGTCGCGTCGGCATCGCCCGAGACGATTTGGTTGAAGCGCATCTGAGTGTAACCGCGCAGGCGCAGCTTTTCGTACCACGCCTCGCGCTTGGGCTTGGGCGTGGCGGCGGCGAGCGGGATCGAGTCCAGCGCGGGCGGTGCGCTGACAGGAGCGGGCTGGGCAGGAGCGGGCGCAGCAACCGGTGCCGGGCCAGGCGAAGGGGCCGCCTGAGTCGTTTGCAGCGCGCTGACCATCGCCTTCAATTCATCAATCTGACGTTGAAGATCAGCGATGGTGGTTGCCTGATCGGGCGCTTGCGAACTGGCGGGTGATTCGGCCTGCGCCATTGCAGGAGCGCAAGTGCTGGCCAGCAGACCGGCAGTGATCAGGCGGACGGCGAGGCCAAGAGAAGGGCGGGACATGAACTACCGCTTTCGCATTTTGCCCGCTCACAATAAGCTGGCTGCGAGGCGCCGATATGTCGGTTGAGTGTCAGATATATGACATTTGCGACCGTTTTATCACAATTGCGACAAACGGCGATGCGGCCTGCGACCAGCAGTTAGCCCATCAAGCCGCGCACAAACGGGATCAGCCCGGTCTGACGGGCACGCTTCATACGCTCGGCTTCGAGGATCGCGCGGACCTTGTCGAAGCACACGTTCACATCATCATTGATGATCACATAATCATAGCCGTCCCAGTGGCTGATCTCGGCGCGGGCGCGTTCCATGCGGGCGTTGATGACATCGGTGCTATCGGTGGCGCGGCCTTGGAGGCGGCGGTGCAGTTCCTCGATCGAGGGCGGCAGGATAAACACCCGCACCACGTCCTGCTGGTCCTTCTGGTAGAGCTGCTGGGTGCCCTGCCAGTCGATATCGAACAGGAAGTCCTGCCCTTCCTTCAGCGCGGCGCGAATCTTGCCCTTGGGGGTGCCATAGCGGTGGCCGAAGACGTGCGCCCATTCGTAGAAGTCGTCTTCTTCGACCATGCGATCGAACTCGGCCTCGGTGACGAAGTGGTAATGCACCCCATCGACTTCGTTCGGGCGTGGCGGACGGGTGGTGGCCGAGACCGAGAGCTTGATCTCGGCGTCCCTGGCCAGCAGCATCCGCGACAGCGTCGTCTTGCCTGCGCCCGAAGGCGAGGAGAGGATGAACATCAGGCCCCGGCGATGGAGCGTGTCGTCTGCGTGGTGTGAGGTGTCGCCCATAGGCCCCGTTGCACCAACACGCCCCCCATAATCAAGAGGCGTGCAAATCAAACGGCAATCAAGACTCGCGAGTGGGTGTCTTGCGCGCCTTGCGCTTTGCCTCGAGTCGCTTGCCCCGGTCGTAGAACACCTTGGCCGCCAGCCCGCCTGCCACCACCGCCAGCCCGACGGGCGAGCGACGCGCAAGGTGGCTCGCGCCCCACAAGGCAACGCTGGTGGCCAATCCGCGCCCGTCGACCAGCTTGTCGGCCTTGGCCTTGTCATAGCTTTTGACGAGCAGGCCCCGCTCCATCCGGTTGCGTAGCATTCCGCCAGCGGCGCGCAAGACGATGTCGGCGATCACGAGATTAGTGGCGGCTACCGGACTGGGCAGCGGCAGACCTCCGGGGCCGGTCGGGGCAGACGTCTTGGCGGCGGCAGCATCAGTGGGCGGCGCAGCTGCGGCCTTGCCGCGTTTGCCCTTGCTCGCCCCCTTGCCCCGCGCCATCGGGCCTACTTCTTGCGCCCGAAATCGATGCTGACCACGTTCGAGCCATCGGGATCCGTATCTGGCCCGTCATTTTCGGCGTCTTCGTGGGCTTCGGGCTCCAGCTCCTCCACCGCTGCCTGGAACTGAAGGCCGAAATCGACCGCCGGATCGACGAAGGCGGTGATCGCGGCGAAGGGGATCTGCAACTTCGCCGGCACCTGATTGAAGGTGAGACTGACCGTGAAGCTGTGCGGGAAGACCTCAAGATCCCAGAACTTGTTCTGGAGGACGATGGTCATCTCGTCCGGGAAGCGTTCGCGCAGATGCGGCGGGATCGATACGCCCGGCGCTCCGGTTTTGAAGGTGATGTAGAAATGGTGCGCGCCGGGCAGGGTGCTGCCGCCGCTGACAATCGCGCCGAGCACCCGGCCGACCACGGCGCGCAGGGCTTCCTGCACGATTTCGTCATAGGGGATCAGGCTGTCGGGAGCGTCGCTGGTCATCACACGGCGATTGGTGACGCCGCGCGCGGGCTTGGTCAAGCCCCCATCCCGCTTTGACACAGGATTGCCGCGCAGGATTGACGCGGCTTCGCAAGCAGATGCGCGCGATGCTTGTCTTGCGCGCCGAGCCGACTATAGCGCGGCTCATGGCCAGCACCCTCGCCCAAACCCCTCCGCGCACCGGCTCGGTAGAGCGCAACACCACCGAGACCGCAATCGCCATCCACGTCAATCTCGACGGGACGGGCGCCTATGATGTGTCGACCGGGATCGGGTTCCTCGATCACATGGTCGAACAGTTCAGCCGCCATTCGCTGATTGATGTGACGATGAAGGTGCGGGGCGACCTCCATGTCGACCAACACCACACCACCGAAGATTCGGCGATTGCGCTGGGGCAAGCGATCACGCAGGCCTTGGGCGACAAGGCCGGGATCGGCCGGTACGGCGCGGCCTACTCCCCGATGGACGAGACGCTGAGCCGCGTGGCGCTGGATATTTCAGGGCGGCCTTTCCTCGTATGGAAGGCGAAGTTCACGCAGGAAAAGCTCGGCGAATGGGACACTGAGCTTATCGAGCACTGGTTCCATTCGGTCAGTCAGAGCGCGGGTATCACGCTCCACATGGAGCTGCTCTACGGCAGCAACAACCACCACATCTGCGAAAGCCTCTACAAGGGCTTCGCGCGCGCGATGCGGCAGGCGGTGGAACGCGACCCGCGCAAGGGCGGGGCGATCCCGAGCACCAAGGGGCAGCTGGGTGGCTAGCATTTTCATCGCCTCGCTGACCTACATCGTCCCGATCGAACAGGTCGATGCGGTGTTGGCTGATCACTTGGCATGGCTGAAAGCCGGGCATGAGGCGGGGCATTTCCTCGCCTGGGGACCGCGCGAGCCGCGCGATGGGGGGCTGATTTTCGTGAAGGCCGCCAGCCGCGCCGAGGCCGAGGCACTGCTGATGGGCGACCCGTTCATGCTCCACCAATTGGCCGATCTCGCCATCACCCAATGGACCCCGCGCTTTGTTGGCCCGGGGTTGGAGGCGTTCGATGGCTGAGGTTGTTGCCTTGGTCGATTACGGCGCAGGCAACCTTCACTCGGTGCACAATGCCTTGAAGGCAGCCGGGGCGGAGGTGACGGTCACCGCTGATCCCTATGTGGTGCGCGCGGCGGACCGGATCGTGTTGCCCGGCGTCGGCAGCTTCAAGGCCTGCGCTGAAGGCCTGCGCGCGATCCCGCATATGGTCGAAGCCATGACTGAGCGTGTGCAGGTGGGCGGCGCGCCGTTCCTCGGCATTTGTGTGGGCATGCAATTGCTCGCGGATCGTGGGCTGGAGCATGGTGAGACCGCCGGCCTCGGCTGGGTGCCGGGCGAGGTGCGGCTGATCCAGCCGTCCGATGCGGCGATCAAGGTGCCGCACATGGGCTGGAACGATGTCGCGCTGCTGCCCCATGCGCGGGGGTCTGCGGTGATCGAGGAGGGGGAGGCCTATTTCCTCCACTCCTATCACTTCGCCGCCGCAAATCCGCATGATGTTGCCGCCATGACTGATCACGGCGAGGGGCTGGTCGCCGCTGTCTCCCGCGACAACATTATCGGCGTGCAGTTTCACCCGGAAAAGAGCCAAGCCTACGGCTTGGCGACGCTCCGGCGGTTTCTGGAGTGGTATCCGTGAATGGGCCCTCTCCAACTCCGGCTAGGCAGGCAAGCTGCCAAGCCTTCGTATCCTCTCCCGCAAGGGGAGAGGAGTGGGACCGCGCTTTGCCTCTCCCCTTGCGGGAGAGGAAAGCGCAGCTTGCCGCGTCAGCGGCTAGCGAAGCTTGGAGAGGGGGCAGCAACCCATGATCGTCTTCCCAGCAATCGACCTCAAAGGCGGTCAGGTCGTGCGCCTGTCCGAAGGCGACATGGACCGGGCCACGATCTACGGCGATGATCCGGCCGCGCAGGCGATGATCTTCGCTGATGCGGGGGCCGAGCATCTCCATGTCGTCGACCTCGACGGCAGCTTTGCAGGCGAAAGCCGCAACCGCGCGGCGGTGGAAGCGATTATCGAAGCCTTCCCCGGCTATGTGCAACTCGGCGGAGGCATCCGCGATGCTGCGGCTGTCGAGGGCTGGTTCAACCTCGGCGTGGCACGAGTGGTGATGGGGTCCGCCGCGCTCAAGAACCCCGAATTCGTCAAGGACATGGCACGCGAATGGGAGGGCGGCATTGTCGTCGCGGTTGACGCGAAGGATGGCATGGTCGCGACCGAGGGCTGGGCCGAAGTCTCCGACGTTCCCGTCACTGACCTTGCCCGCCGGTTCGAAGATGCAGGCGTCGCCTCGCTGTTGTTCACCGATATCGGCCGTGACGGGTTGCTGAAGGGCGTGAATATCGAGGCCACGGTCGATCTGGCCCGCCGCGTGGACATCCCGGTGATCGCCAGCGGGGGCGTAAAGGGGCTCGACGACATCCATATCCTCGCGCTCCACGCGCATGAGGGGATCGAGGGCGTCATTACCGGGCGGGCACTGTATGAAGGTCGGCTCGATCTGGCTGCGGCGATTGCGATGGGCGCGCGGGTGTAGCGATGCGCCTGATGGGCTTCCTGTTTCTGTGCCTCACCTTCCTTGCAGGGGTGACCATCGGCACGGTCGAGATTGCGCTCATCAATATCATCGTCTTCATGCTCTTCGCGCTCGCCGCCGAGCACTTTCTCGCCCCGCGCTATGGCAAGAACGGGTTGGTCTACGGCATGGCGGGGGCGTTTTTTCTGAGCTGCATGTGGCCCGCCGCGATCCATGCTGCCCGCGATGCGCCCGTTGCGCCCAAGGAGCCTGAAATGACCGTCACTCTGAGCCCGCCGCGATGACCGTTCGTATCCGCGTGATCCCCTGCCTCGACGTCGCCAATGGCCGCGTGGTGAAGGGCGTGAACTTCGTCGACCTCAAGGACGCGGGCGATCCGGTCGAGCAGGCCCGCGCCTATGACGCGGCGGGCGCGGATGAGCTGTGCTTCCTCGACATTTCCGCCAGCCACGAAGGGCGCGGGACGCTGCTCGATACGGTGCGGCGCACGGCGGAGGTGTGCTTCATGCCGCTGACTGTCGGCGGCGGAGTGCGCAGCGCCGAGGACGCACGCGCGCTGCTGCTGGCGGGCGCGGACAAGGTCGCGGTGAACAGCGCCGCCGTCGCCCGGCCGGAATTGGTGGGTGAAATTGCCGCGAAGTTCGGCAGCCAATGTGTGGTCGCCAGCGTCGATGCGCGCCGGACACCGCGCGGGAACTGGGAAATCTTCACCCACGGTGGGCGCAAGCCGACCGGCATCGACGCGGTCGAATATGCACTGAAGGTCGCCGATCTGGGCGCGGGCGAATTGCTTGTCACCAGCATGGACGGAGACGGGACGCAGCGCGGCTATGACCTCGCCCTGACCCGTGAGATTGCCGATGCCGTCAGCGTGCCGGTGATCGCCAGCGGCGGGGTGGGGAGCCTCGACCATCTGGTGGATGGCGTAACCAAGGGCCACGCCAGCGCGGTGCTGGCGGCGAGCATCTTCCACTTCGGCACACACACCATCGCCGAGGCACACGCGGCGCTTAGGGCTGCGGGGCTGCCAGCCCGAGGCGTGTAGGGCGCGAAAGAAGGTTACGCCGCTACGCTGCGGATGTTTCACGCAGAGGCGCAGAGAAGGAAGGGGAGGCGCAGAGGTATCGTGCCTGCCGCGCCAGCGGCCTTCATGATTTCACACGAAGACACCAAGGCACGAAGAGATCAGCTCCCGGTGCGACCTAGTGCCACATCTTCGTGTCTTCGTGCCTTAGTGTGAACAATCCGCGGCTTCGTCGCGTAACCTTCTCCGCGTCTCCCTTCCCTCTGCGTCTCTGCGTGAAACCCTCTTCTTCCCTTCGCCTCCTGGCGGGTGAGGGGCTTTATGTCGCGGTAAGCCTTGCCTATGGGAGAATGCATGGACACCCTCACCCGCCTCGAAGCGACCATCGCCCAGCGCCTCACCGCCCCGCCGGAGGAAAGCTATGTGGCGAAACTCCATGCCAAGGGCCTCAAGACCATCGCCCAGAAGCTCGGCGAGGAGGCGACCGAGGCAGTGATTGCCGCGCTCGCAGGCGATGAGGCCGAGCTGGTGGGAGAAGCGGCGGATGTGCTGTTCCACCTGATGGTGCTGCTCGCCGAAAAGGGCGTGACACTCGAACAGGTCATGGCCGAACTCGACCGGCGCGAAGGCGTGTCCGGCCTCGCCGAAAAAGCTGCACGGAGCGAATAATGCCGATCGACCCGACCCTGCCTTATGATGACAACAACATCTTCGCCCGCATCCTGCGCGGGGAAATCCCGTCACGCAAAGTCTACGAGGATGACTGGGCCTTCGCTTTCGAGGACATCAACCCGCAGGCCGAAGTGCATACGCTGGTGATCCCCAAGGGCCGCTATGTCAGCTGGGACGATTTTTCGGCGAAGGCCTCCGACGCCGAGATCGCCGGTTTCATCCGCGCCGTGGGCGAAGTGGCGCGGGCCAAGGGTCTGGTCGAACCCGGCTACCGCCTGCTCGCCAATATCGGCGCGCATGGCGGGCAGGAAGTGCCGCATCTGCACGTCCATATCTTCGGTGGTGAGCCGCTGGGGCGCATGATTTGTAAGTAATGCAGCCCATCCGGGCTGCATTTTCCTCGCTCATGCGACCTGAAGGTCGCATCGCTGCGGGCGCGCGCCATGTCTTTTGGCGCGCTTGCGGTCGCATTGCGACCGATGATCGCGCGGCGGTAAGGACGCTCGGCCCCCGTTACACTGCTGTTCATCGACAAAACGCAAACAGCGGCCTTTGCAGCGATTCCCCGCTCGGCTAGGTGGCAGGTATGATCTCTCCGAACCCTCCTGGCGGCATCCTTGACGGCGCGCGGCATCTGTATGCGGTGCGCGTCTATTACGAGGACACCGATTTGTCGGGGATCACCTACCATGCCAATTACTTGCGGTGGTTCGAACGTGCGCGCAGCGATCTGCTGCGGTTGCTCGGGATCGATCAGCGCGCGGCCATCGAAGGCGGCGAGGGCGCTTATGCGCTGTCCGAAGTGAACCTCAAATATCTACGCCCGGCCAAGCTCGATGACGATGTGGTGATCGAAACCCGTTGCACTGATCTTGGTGCCGCATCGTGCCGGATGCACCAAGTGGCGCGACGGGGGAATGAGATGCTGTGCGAGGCGCATCTGCGCGTTGGCTTCATCACCCTCGATGGCCGCCCCCGCCGCCAGCCTGCCGAATGGCGCGCGGCTTTTGCCAATTTCATGAACCAAGGAAACCCGAACCCGTGACGTTTGCCCTGCTCAGCGCTGCTGCTGCTGCCACTGCCCCGACCCGGCTGGATCCGGTCGAACTGTTCCTCCAGGCTGACATCATCGTGCAGGCGGTGATGGTCGGACTGCTGCTGGCGAGCGTGTGGGTGTGGACGATCATCGTCTCCTTCTCGATGCGGATCGGCGGCCTGTCGAAGAAGTCGCGCGAGTATGAGACGGAATTCTGGGAACAGCGTGACCGGGAGGCGCTGCTGACCAAGCAGGTGAGGAACGAAGTTCCCGCCGCGCGGGTCGCCGCCGCTGGGCTGGACGAATGGCGCAAATCGACCGCCAAACAGCCGGTTGACCGTGACGCCACCCGCCAGCGCATTGCTGCCGCGATGGACAGCCAGATCGCCGAGGAAGCGGATGAGCTTGCCGGGCGGCTGAACTTCCTCGCCACAGTCGGCTCGGTCGCGCCGTTCGTGGGCCTGTTCGGCACGGTGTGGGGGATCATGAACAGCTTCTTCCAGATCGGCGCGCAGCAGAGCGCCAGCCTCGCCGTGGTTGCCCCCGGTATCGCCGAAGCGCTGTTTGCGACCGCCATTGGCCTGTTCGCCGCGATCCCTGCGGTGATCGCCTATAACCGCTTCGGCGGAGCGGTGGATCGGTATGAGGCGGTACTTCAGCGCTTCGCTGACAAGCTCCACACCGGGCTCAGCCGCGAGCTCGACCGCGCGTGATGACTTTTTTGTTTTCCGCACGCCGTCCGGCGCGCGAAATCCTCGCTCATGCGGCCTTACGGCCGCGTCGCTGCGGGCGGGCGGTCGCCCTTGCGGCGGCTCCACCGCCGATGGGAGTTGAAAGATGGCAATGAATCTGTCCTCCCGCCGCAAGGGCGCCAAGCGCTCGCGCCGCGCGGCTATGGCCGAAATCAATGTCACCCCGCTGGTCGACGTGATGCTGGTGCTGCTGATCATCTTCATGGTCACGGTCACGCTCCCCGCCGTCGGAGTACCGGTGGAGCTCCCCGAAAGCCGCGCCGCACCGGTGGAGGAGAAGCCCGACCAGATCACCATCTCGATCGACGCAGGCGGCGCCATCTACATCGAGAACGAGGCGGTGGCCGCAGGCCGCTTTCCCGAAGCGCTTGAGGCACTGGATCGCGGGGGCGAGCAGCCGCTGATCGTGCTGCGCGGTGATCGCAGCCTCGATTATGGCAGAGTGATGCAGGTTATGGGCGAGTTAGGACGTGCGGGCTTCACTTCGATCTCGTTAGTCACTGACGGTTCAGTTTCGGCCCCATAGCGGTAGGATAGGATGGGAGAAACCGCGCTCAGAAATGACGAAAAGGTCGGCCTTGCCGCCGCCGTCGTGCTGCACGGCGCGCTGGTCGCTGTGCTGCTGATGCAGACGGTGCGCAGCGAGGTTTCGGTGTTTCCCGAAAGGATGACGGTGAGCCTGACGCCCGCAGTCGGGCTTGAAGCGACCTCGCCCGATCCGGTACCCGAAAGCCGCGCCGCGATTGCACCCACGCTGTCCGACGACCCTGCGCCCGCGCCCGACGCGGCCAAGCCCGAGCCTGCCGCGCGGCCCGTGCCGACTCCGCCCAAACCGACGACCCGCACTGCCACCACCCAGCCCGCGCCGACCCGCGACCGGTCACGCCCCGACCGCACCCCGGCCAAGCCTGCGACGACACCGGCCAAGCCGGCGCCCAAGAGCGGCGGCGGCAGCCGGATCGGTGACGACTTCCTTGAGGGCAAGGGCAGCTCGACCACAACCAAGGAAACCCGCGCGCCTGCTGCTACTTTCGGGCGAGCCGAACAGGCTGCGCTGTCTTCCGCAATTACTCGCCAATTGCGCCCGCATTGGAGCGCGCCGTCAGGGGTCGATGCCGAACAGCTGAATTCGACGGTGACATGGCAGCTCAATCCGGACGGTAGCTTGCGCGGCACACCGCGTTGTCGAACCGACCCAGCAAGCATCACCGAGAGCAACCGTCCTCAAGCAGGTTTGCATTGCGAGCGGGCCATTCGTGCTGTTCAACGGGCCGCGCCGTTTAAATTGCCCGAGCAATTCTACAATCGCTGGAAAGTGCTCGAATGGGATTTCAATAGAAGGCTCTGATATGACCAAGAAGCTCCTCCTCCTTCTCACCGCCGCGCTCATCGCCGCGCCTGGTGCCGCGCAGGACCTTGGCGCGCCGATGGGTGACGATCAGCCGGTCGAAAACGTGGCAGTCGAAGGCGAGAGCGTCGATGGTCCGCTGCGCGGCACCGTCACCGATGAAAGCGCATGGCAGGACATCGGCATCGCCATCCCCGCCTTCGCCACCGACCGTGAGCGCGCCACCCCCGCCAACGAGGCCGGGACCGGGGCGCTGGGGCGTGAGGTTGCGCGGGTCATCACCGCCAACCTGCGCAACAATGGCCTGTTCAAGCCGGTCGGCCCCGACAGCCTGCCGCAGCCTGGCTTCACCCAGATCACCGCACCGGCCTTCGACACATGGGGCGGGCGCGGGGCGGAGATGCTGGTGCACGGCTATGTCCGCGCGCGGGATGACGGGCGGCTGGTGGTCGGTTGCTACCTCTATGACGTGGCGCTTCAGAACGAGCTGGTGCGTGAAGGCTGGGTGGTTGCCGCAGCCGATTGGCGGCGCGCGGCGCACAAGTGCTCCGACCTGATCTTCAGCCGTCTCACCGGCGAAAGCCCGTTCTTCGACAGCCGCATCGCCTATATCGCTGAAACCGGCCCCAAGGATCGCCGGGTCAAGCGCCTTGCAGTGATGGACAGCGATGGGGCCAACCACCGTTTTCTGACGCTGGGCAGCGCCACCGCGCTGACCCCGCGTTATTCGCCCGACTATTCGAAGATCCTGTATCTCAGCTATGTCGACGGCAATCCGCGCATCTATGTCTATGACATCGGCACCGGCAAACAGACGCTGGTGAGCGAGAACCGCAACCCCACCATCGCCCCGCGTTGGTCACCCGATGGCAAGTCGATCCTCTATTCAATGGGCGTTGCCGGGAATACCGACATCTACCGGGTGCCGGCCACCGGCGGTGCGAGCGTCAAGCTGACCGACAATCCGGGAATCGACGTGGGCGGTAGCTACTCGCCCGATGGCTCCAAGATCGTGTTTGAAAGCGACCGTTCGGGCAGCCAGCAATGCTATGTCATGGATGCAGACGGCAAGAACCAGAAGCGCATCAGCTTCTTCGGCGGGCGCTGCGCCACGCCAGAATGGAGCCCGCGCGGAGATCAGATCGCCTTCACGCGGATCGCGGGCGATTTCAACGTCGCGGTGATGAATACTAGCGGCGGCGGGATGCGCGTGCTGACCCGCGGCTGGCAGGACGAAGCCCCGACCTGGGCACCCAATGGCCGCATCATCCAGTTCTTCCGCACCGAAAAAAACACCGGGCGTTCGGGCATCTGGCAGGTCGATCTGACCGGCCAGAACGAACGCCGCCTGCCGACCCCCGTTGATGCTTCAGACCCTGCCTGGGGCCCGATCCGCCCCTGACAATTTATGTGAAAGGAACACAAGCGATGAACACCAAGATTGCGACGATCCTGCTGCTGGCGTCTGCCACTGGCCTCGCTGCCTGCGCCAAGAAGGCGCCCGAGACCCTCCCACCCGCTCCGGTCGAAAACACGGGTACCGAAACCCAGCCCATGCCGCAGCCCACGGGCGCAGCGGTCGGGACGCAGCAGCATTTTGCTGCAGCGGTCGGTTCCTCGACCACGATCTACTTCGATACCGATCGCTACAACGTCGATTCGCAGGATGCCGCAGCCTTGCAGGCGCAGGCGCAGTATTTCGCCCGCTATCCGCAGATCACCTTCACCATCGAAGGCCATGCCGACGAGCGCGGAACACGCGAATACAACCTTGCGCTGGGTGAACGCCGCGCCGATGCGGCCAAGGCCTATCTCGTCAGCCTCGGCGTGGCACCGAACCGCATTTCGGTGGTGAGCTACGGCAAGGAGCGCCCGGTGGCACTCGCCTCGAATGAAAGCGCGTGGGCACAGAACCGCCGCGCGGCATCAGTGATCATCAACTGATTATCAGCCTTGGAGCAGGCCGGGCGAAAGCTCGGCCTGTTCGGCGACTTTCGGACCAACGGCACCGCTGGAGAGATCGCGCGCGCCAGTGACCACGCACAGCCCTGCGAGCGCAAGCAAGCAGAACAGGCTGGAAAGGGTCAATTGCTGGCTCATCATGCGGTCTTTCAAGTGCGGCAGATCATGCGCCGCTTGCGGTCCTATTGCGATGCAACATTTCGCATTGCAACCGGTTCCCGCTGTCTCACGCCTTCCCATTACAGGCTACCTCGCCTAGATTGAGCGCGTGAGACAATCGACCAACGACATTCTGCCCCGCGCCTCCCGGATTCGCGCATGACCCGCGCCCGCCGTTCAATGGATTGGGGCTTCCCACGCTGGCGCCCCTATGGTTCCTCGCAGGAAGCGACCAACGTGCGCATCTGCGACCGCCATGGCTGCGACGAGCCGGGCAATTGCCCCGCGCCCAAAGCCCCCAACAGCCCGGAACGGTGGTATTTCTGCCAGAAGCACGCGGCGGAATACAATTCGAAGTGGGATTATTTCGAAGGCCTCGACAAGGCCGAGAAGGAAGAGCGCGCCAACGCGGAGCGGCAGGAATCGTCCGGCTATACCGAATCGGCGCATTACGGCTGGGCGGGATCGGGCGACGGATCGCGCTCGGCAGATGAGATGCGCGCGCTTGAAGTGCTGGGGCTGGAGGCCGATGCCGATTTCAATGCGGTGAAGAAAGCCTATCGCAACCGCGCCAAGGAGGTGCACCCGGACGTAAAGCCGGGTGATGCCAACGCGGCCAAGCAGTTCCAGCTGATCCAGACCAGCTACGAAGTCCTGCGCGCCGCTGAAGAACGCCGGGAGTGGCGGGGCTGATCGTCTAGTCGGTTCGCGGCCCGGCGAACCCCTTGCCCCTTGAGTCGATCTGCGGATCGGGGTTGTCGTTCCACCACGGGGTGTCGGTCCAAGGACGCACGTCGACCTCGTGGCTCCAGCAATTGCGCGGCTGGTGGGCGAGGTGCCAGTAGGTCTCGGCCAAAGCCGCCGGGTCGATCACGCCCTCGTGGCCCTTGCCCTGTTTGAAGGCGTCGAACTTGTCGCCCAGCAGCTTGCCCAGGGTGTCGGGCGCGTCGACCGGGCCGTCGACGATAACGTGGGCGACGTGCACGCCTTGGCGTGCGAACTCGGCGTTGAGGGTCTGGCACAGCATCCGCCGCCCGCCCATTGCGGCGGCATGGCTGTGCTGACCGGCATTGCCGCGCACTGCTGCCGTCGCCGAGGTGACCAGCAGGGTGCCGTGCGCTCCGGCCTTGGCGCGCTCCACCATCGCGGGGAACAAGGCGTGGGCCAAGCGGAAGACGCCATAGGTGCCGAGCCGCCAGCCGAGCTCGAAGATGCGGTGCGGGGTCTGGTCGAGCGCGCGGTTCCCGATCTGCGCGCCGAGATTGTAGAGCGCGGCGTGGATCGGACCGATGTCGGCCTCCACGCGAGCGACTAGCTCCTCGATGCTGCCATCCTCGGCTGCGTTGAGCAGCGTGCCGCTGGCCGAGCCGCCTGCCGCTTCGATCTGGGCCACCAGCCGCGCGAGGCCTTGCTCGTCCGAGCGGCGCGCCAGCACCGCGTGATAGCCCCCGGCGGCAAAGCGCATCGCGGCGTTACCGCCAATCCCGGCGCCGGCTCCGATCACAAGGAACACCGGCTTGCGGCTGTCGGTCATCATCTGTCTCCCTTATGCGAGCGCCGCGTCACGTCAGCGCCGATATGCCCCATACCACGCCGACGATCAGCACAACGCCTGCCACATCCAGCAGCGCGCCCGCCTTGACCATTGCCTCGATCCGGATGCGCCCGGTCGCCCAGGCGATGGCGTTCGGCCCGGTGCCGGCGGGGAGCATGAAGCCCCAGCTGGCCGCCAGCGCTGCCGGCAGCGCGAGCAGCACCGGATCGGCTCCAAGCGCCACCACCAGCGCGGCGACCACCGGGATGATCCCGGTGGCGGCCGCGACATTGCTCGCAAATTCGGTCACCACGATCACCAGTGCCACCACCGTCAGCGCGACGATGATGAGCGGCCACCCGGCCAGCGGCAGCAGTGCCTGCCCGATCCAGCCGGCAAGGCCCGAAGCCTGCATCCCGCCCGCCAGCGCCAGCCCTCCGCCGAACATGAAGATCACGCTCCATGGCGCACGCTCTGCTTCCTTCCACACCAGTAGCGGACGCCCTGTGCCATCGGGCAGCAAGTACAGCGCCAGCGCCGCGATCACCGCGATCGTCCCGTCCGTCCAGGAACCGGACGGCAGCAAGGGCGCGACCAGCGGCTGCGTGACCCAGGCGATGAAGGTGAGGGCGAACAGCGGCACCAGCCGCTTTTCCGGCAATGTCCATGCCGCGTGGCTATCAATCGACGCTCGCGCGGCGGTGAGATCGAAGGGGTGATCGGCCACCCGCAAGACCCGCCCCACGATCCCTGCGGCCAGCGGGATGCTCAGCAGCACCAGCGGCACCCCGTAAAGCGCCCATTGCGCAAAGGTGACCCGCACGCCCGCGATCTCGTCCAGCAGGCCCACGGCAATGGCATTGGTGGGCGAGCCAACGATAGTGCCCAGCCCGCCTATGCTGGCGGCAAAGGCGATCCCCATTGGCAAGGCGCCCGCGATGCCATCCTGCGGGAGCTTGTCCCCCTCGCGCACGCTCCCGCCGCCTTCCAGCACCGCCAGCGCCATCGGCATCATGATTAGCGCGGTCGAGGTGTTGGAGATGAACATCGACAATAGCGCGGCGGCAATCATGAAGGCCAACAGCAGGCGGCCAGGCCCGCCCTTGGTGCCCACAATCCGCAGGATCGCGAGGCTCAGACGGCGGTGGAGGCCGGTGCGCTCGATCGCCAGCGCGATGAAGGCCCCGCCCAAGAGCAGAAACAGGATCGGCGAGTAATAGGTGCTCGCGGTCTTTTCGGCATTCGACACCCCGGCGAGCGGCAGTACCACAAAGGGCAGGAGCGCTGTGACGCTGAGCGGCACGGCCTCGGTCATCCACCAGGCGGCCATCCACACGACCAGACCCGCCACCAGCCACGCCTCCGGCGGCATTCCACCGGGCGGGGCGAGCACAGCGGTCAAGCCAAACGCCAGCGGGCCGAGGATAAGGCCGATCCGGCGCGCTGTCATGCTTGTCGATCTCCCCTGACCTTGTGGCAGAGGCCTATCAGCAAGGCGCCAGTCGCGGCAAGCGTCAGGTGCGCGCCGTGAACGCGCGCGCGCTTATTCGACCTCGGCCGGTTCGCCAGCCTCGCCGGGCAGGTCGATATTGCTGAAGGTCACGGTGCCGGTGCGGCCTTGGCGGATGATCTCCTGGAACTTGGTCTCGCGTTCGCGCAGCAGGGCTGCCATGCTCTGGGGGATGCGGAAGCTGACAGACTGGCCGCCTGACGTGATGTTTTGATACGTCGGCTCGCGCACGCCGCCTTCCAGGTCGGCGATGTCCCGTTCGTTGACGACCGGATCCGCACCGCTGGCCTTGGCGAGCAGCGCTGCGGTCTTTTCGTCAGCGAAGCGGGTGAGGTGGGCACGCAGGTCTTTCTCGAAATCGGGGAAAAAGAACGGGGCAGCCTCACGGTAGTGCTCGGAGACTTGCAGCCTGCCGCCGCCTTCTTGCGTCCCGCGCAGTGAGTTGACGAAGTCGGCTGCACCGCGAACCAGCAAGCGGGCGACGTTGTCGGCATTGAAGGCTTCTTTCTGGAGCGAAGGTCCGCCAATCTCGCCGCGCCAGAAACCATACATGACCACCGGGTCCTTCCAGTGGCGATAGACGATCTGCTCGCGGATATCGCGCGGGGACAGCTTGATGCCTTCCACGGTGATGAAGCGCGCTTCATCAAGCGGGACGCCGCCCACCTTGATTTCGCGCGGCTGACGAACCGGCCAGGCATTGGCGATCTGTTCCACCATCGCGACATTGTGGAGGTTGATCCAGAAGGCCAACTGCTCGTTACGGGAAAGCGATTGAATATCAACGATATCGGCAGTGGTTTCCAGATCCTTGCGATATTCGGTGAAGCTTGCGATCACATCAGCATCAAGGAAGCTGAACATCACCCGCGTGCCTTCGAGCCGGTAGCGCGAGACATGGCCATATTGGCGGCGGGTGCCGAAGCTCGGGTCGGGGCGACCGGCACCTTCGCGCAGGGACGGCCCCATGGAAATGACGATGTTCTTCATCGCCTCGTCCCAGATCGAATAGTCGATCTTGTCGTTGTTCGGGCTCTGCGAAGGCGCGAAGGTCGCCAGCGCGTCATTGCTCAGCGGGGTCTGGGCATGGGCCGGACCGGTGAGTGCGAGAGCAACGCCGGCAAGCAGGGCAGGGCGGGCGAGGCGCATGGGCAGGAACGGCATGGGCGTGAAGTGTCCTGTCAGAGCAGGCGTCCCGGTGGGGGCCTGGCGGGGGTCAAGAGGCGGCAAGGCGGGGTCGGGAACGGGCTGCCGCGCGCCTGCTCCTTACCGATATCATATAGCACCGATCGCGCGCTTCGTGTTGCCCGCAATCGGTTGGCGTCAGCATTTTGTCGAAGCGTCAAGGTGTTGGTCGGCCCGCTTGAACGACAAAGGGGCGAACCACGCCGATCCGCCCCCTTTGCCTTTGCCTTAACGCGCGCGCTTACTTGGGTGCGAGCACCATCAGCATCTGGCGGCCTTCGAGCCGCGGGAAGGCTTCGACCTTGGCAATCTCGGCGACGTCGTCCTGCACCTTTTTGAGCAGGTCCATCCCGAGGTGCTGGTGGGCCATTTCACGGCCACGGAACCGCAGGGTGATCTTCACCTTGTCGCCATGATCGATGAACTTGGCGACGTTGCGCATCTTCACGTCATAATCATGGGTGTCGATGTTCGGCCGCATCTTCACTTCCTTGATGTCCTGGGTCTTCTGCGTCTTGCGCGCCAGGTTGGCCTTCTTCTGCGCTTCAAAGCGGAATTTGCCGACATCAAGATACTTGCACACCGGCGGGTCCGCATTGGGGGACACTTCGACGAGGTTCAGGCCCTTTTCATTGGCCTGCTCAATCGCTTCGCGGGTGAACATCACGCCAAGGTTTTCGCCTTCGTCATCAATGACGCGGACCTTGGGGACATTGATCATGTTATCAAAACGAGGGCCGCTTTTGATTGGCGGGGCCATCGAGCGCCGGGGTGGACGTGATATGGGGTGTTCTCCTGTCGTGGCTTACTTACTGCGCGCTCCATAGTGCGAAATGCGGGCGAGCGCTAGGTAGAGTCTTACGCTGCCGCCTGCCAGAGGGGAAACCGCGCGATCCGGTCACGCGCCGGCATCAGCGCCTCGATCCGCTGTGAGGGTTGCAGTGCGCTCAGGATCTCCGGCGCGCCCGCATCCATACCGCCGGTGAGCGTGCCGAAAGCGGGAAGGATCATGCGCTCGGCCCCCGTCGCGCTGCGCCCCATGACCGCGCAAGGGCGGGCGATGTGGCGGTTGCGGACGTTTACGCGCAGCTTGGGGTGATAGTGGCCCGACAGCTCCGGCGCGGTTTCTCCGGCGCGGGCTTCGTGGCGCAGGATGATCCCGCCGACTTGCAGCTCAGGCAGGATCGTCCCGCCAAAGCCCTTGGGCAATTGTTCGTCGTGGTTGCCGGTGATCCACACCCAATCGAGCGCTCGGGTCAGCGCTTCCAGCATTCCGGTGCAATGCGCGTCCAGCCGCAAAGCGCCCGCGTCATCGTGGAAGTTATCACCCAGCGTGATGACCCGCCGCGCGCCGGTTACCCGCACCGCATCCGCCAGCCGTTCCAGCGTGTCGCGGCTGTCATAGGGCGGGAGCATCTGGCCCCGCGCCGCAAACCAGCTCGCCTTTTCGAGATGCAGATCGGCGACCAACAACGCGCGTTCCGCCGGCCAATACAGCGCGCGCGCCGGGCCCAGCAGCATTTCATGCCCGGCGAAGGGGAAGGGGGCGAACATAGCGGGAACCATGGAAGTCGTCTGGAGCAAGCTCAGTCAATTCACAACAGCAAAAAATCCGTTCAGCCTGAGCTTGTCGAAGGCCTGCACTTTCTTCTATCGCAGGCGCTTGAAAGAAATGCGGCCCTTCGACAAGCTCAGGGCGAACGGGAGGGTATTGTTGTAATGGATTGGTCCGACAAGACGGCGCAGGCGAAGGTGTGGTTCGAAAGCCTGCGCGACCAGATTTGCGCGGAATTTGAAGCGATCGAACGTGAGGCGGGCTCTGACGCCAGCTTCCAATACACCCCGTGGAACCGCGAGGAAGACGGCAATCCCGATCCCGGCGGCGGGGTGATGGGATTAATGAAGGGCAACGTGTTCGAAAAGGTCGGGGTGAATGTCTCGACCGTGCGCGGCAGCTTCGCCAAGGAATTTGCCGGCTCCATCAACGGCGCCAGCGCGGACGCTCCGGGATTTGTCGCCACGGGCATCAGCCTTGTGGCGCACATGAGCAACCCGCATGTGCCCGCCGTCCACATGAACACCCGCTTCCTGACCACCACCAAGGCGTGGTTCGGCGGCGGAGCGGATTTGAACCCGCCGATCCCATACGCAGAGGACACGGCAGACTTCCACGCCGCGATGCAGGCAGCCTGCGATCCGCATAATCCCACCTATTACGAACGCTACAGCAAGTGGGCGGAGGAGTATTTCTACATTCCCCACCGGCAAGTGGGCCGGGGCGTGGGCGGGATATTCGCCGATCATCTCGAATGCGTCGATGATGCCGCATGGGCGCGCAATTTCGAGTTCATCAAGGATATCGGCAAGCAGTTCCTCGAAGTGTACCCGATGATCGTGCGCAAGCGGATGAATACGGAATTCACGCCCGCAGACGAAGCGCAGATGTTCGAATATCGCGGCCGCTATGCCGAGTTCAATCTCGTCTATGACCGCGGCACAATCTTCGGGTTGAAGACCGGCGGCAATATCGACGCGATCCTGATGAGCCTGCCGCCGAGGGCCACGTGGTCGTAGGCGGGCGGGCCTATTCGCCAGCCAGCGGCTCGTAGACCCGCACCCAGTCGACATACATCGCCACTGTCCCGGCCTTGATCTTGTCGACGGTCGCTTGCGGCACCCCGTTATAGGGGGCGGCGATGCCGCTGGTCTTGAACGGGTAGGCGCCGCCCAGCGCGAAGTTCAGGATCACGTGCTTGTCATCGTCAAAGCGCCACTTGCCGTAATGTTCGACCATCGGGCGAGTGGCGCGATAGGTCAGGCGGCCATCGAGTTCGAACAGGACCGCGTCCCGGGTCCATTCGATGGCGTAAACGTGCCAGTAGGTCGCGTCGGTGCCGGTGTCGAAGACAAACTTGTTCACCAGCGGCGTTTCGCCGGAATATCCGGGGCCGTGCAGGGCCACGCCGGTCCAGTCTTTCTCGCCGACATATTCCATGATGTCGATTTCCCCGGTGTCGGGCCATTTGCCGTTGCCCAGCATCCAGAATGCAGGCCACACGCCTTCGGCATCGGGCATTTTGATGCGGGCTTCGATCCGGCCATAGGTGAATTCGGCCTTGCCGCTTGAATGGATCCGGCCTGAGATGAAATCCGCCTTGCGATCCGTGCGGGTGTCCACGCCGGGACGATAGACCGGCCGCAGCACCAGCGCGCCGCCTTCCGCGCCTTCGATATCATTGGCGAACCGGATCGTGTCGGGGCTGTCGAGGTAGGCCTGCTGTTCGTTGTTCACCCAGAAGTCCATGCCCACGATGTTCCATTTCGTGCGGTCAAGCACGGGTCCATCGAATTCGTCTGCAAACACGATGGCGCGGGCATCGGCTGCAGCGCCGATACTTGACTGGGCCGCATGATCATCGGCTGCAGCGCCGGTTGCAACGCAAAGCATCGCGGCGGCAAAGGCCGGTGTGCGGGCGAAAAGGCGCATGGGTGTGTCTCCGTCTGATGGCCCCCGGCGGTTAGCACGGCTGGCGGGCCTTGCCAGCCCGGCCTCGCGGGAAAATGCGCAGTGTGCAGTTGGCGCTTGCCCGCAGGGTGCGGCGGCCACATATTCGTCTTATATGCTGCGCCAATACGAACTCGTCGAGAAGGTCCTCGAATACGATCCCGACGCCGACGAGGCGATGCTCAACCGCGCCTATGTCTACACCGTACAGAAGCACGGCACCCAGAAGCGAGCCTCGGGCGATCCCTATTTCTCCCACCCGGTCGAAGTCGCCGGGCTGATGACCGATCTGAAGCTCGATCAGGCCACCATCATCACCGCGTTGCTGCACGATACGGTTGAAGACACGCTGGCCACTATCGAGGATATCGAGGCCCATTTCGGACCCGAGGTCGCGCGACTGGTGGACGGGGTCACCAAGCTCTCGAAGATCGAGGCCATGCCGGAGAACGAGCGGGCAGCGGAAAACCTGCGCAAGTTCCTGCTCGCCATGTCGGAAGACATCCGCGTGCTGCTGGTCAAGCTGGCTGACCGGCTGCACAATATGCGGACGCTGCATTTCATCAAGTCGCCGGAGAAACGCCAACGCATCGCCCGCGAGACGATGGATATCTATGCCCCCCTCGCCGAGCGGGTGGGCATGTACGAATACATGCACGAAATGCAGGCGCTGGCCTTCCGCGAGTTGGAGCCAGAAGCCCACGCCACCATCGCCAACCGGCTCGACCAGCTGCGTTCGCAGGACGGCGGGCAGGTCGATGCGATTGCGTTGACGATGAAGCAGCGCCTCGCCGAAGCGGGCCTCAAGGTCGAGGTCTATGGGCGCGAGAAGCACCCCTTTTCGATCTGGCACAAGATGGCCGAACGCCATGTCAGCTTCGAGCAGGTCACCGACATCATGGCCTTCCGCGTCCTCACCGAAAGCGAGGGTGATTGCTACCAGGCTTTGGGCATCCTCCACACCACGTGGCAGTTCCTGCCCGGGCGGTTCAAGGATTACATCTCGACCCCGAAGTCGAACGGCTACCGGTCCCTGCACACCTCGCTGATGTACGAAAACTCGATGCGCGTCGAAGTGCAGATCCGCACGCGCGAGATGCATCGGCGCAACGAATTCGGCCTCGCCGCGCACTGGGCCTACAAGCAGGGTGACCGGCCCGATGGCGAGGTGGGCTGGCTGCGCGACCTGATCGAGATTGTGGACGCCAGCCACGACGCGGAAGAGCTGCTCGAACACACGCGCATGGCGATCTATCAGGACCGCATCTTCGCCTTCACCCCCAAAGGCGCGCTGTTCCAGCTGCCCAAGGGCGCGACTGCGGTGGACTTTGCCTTTGCGGTGCACACCAACCTCGGTACGCAGACAGCAGGCGTGAAGATCAACGGGCGGCACATGCCGCTGCGCACGCCGCTGGCCAATGGCGACGTGGTGGAGATCATCAAGAACCCCCATGCCTCGCCGCAATTGTCATGGCTCAGCTTCGTCGTCACCGGCAAGGCGCGCGCCGCGATCCGCCGCGCGGTGCGGATGAAGGAACGTGCTGAAGTGGCCGAGATCGGGTCCAAGCTGTTCGACGAGATCGCCGCGCGCGTGCCCGCCCGGATCGGCAAGAAGGCGATCCGCGCCGCAGTCGAACGGCTCGGCATGGAGGAGCCCGATGACCTCATGTACGCGATCGGGGCCGCCAAGATTGCCGACCGCGAGGTGATGGAAGCGCTCGTCCCCGGTTGCACGGCGGGCATCGAGGAGGACGAGCATTGGGAGCGGCGTGAAAGCGCGATCTCGATCCGCGGCCTCACACCCGGCGTCGCCTTTGATCTTGCCCCCTGTTGCCACCCCGTCCCCGGCGACCGCATCGTCGGCATCCGCCGCAAGGGTGAGACCGTGCTGGTCCACGCGATCGACTGCCTAATGCTGGCGAGCGGCGTGGACAGCGATTGGATTGACCTCGCCTGGGGCAACCAGTCGTCAGGCGCGACGGGTCAGTTGTCGGTAACGATCTATGACCGGTTGGGGACGCTGGCGGAAATGGCGGGGATCTTCGCGCAGAACAAGGCCAACATCATCACGCTGATGCAGGCCCATATCGACCACCCCTTCGTCACCTATGAGGTCGAGGTCGAGGTGCAGGATGTGGGGCATCTCAACCGCATCATCTCCGCCCTGCGCGCCAGCGACGCGGTGGCTCAGGCTGAGCGGCAGTAGTGGCGGTCATCGGGCTGATGCAGCGGGTGCCTTGAAGTCCCTCCCCGTTGCGCAGCAATGGGGAGGTGGCACCGCAAAGCGGTGACGGAGGGGTTCTCGGTGGGTTCGGGTCGAAGGTTGCGCGGCTGCGCTGCGGGGTTTCACGCAGAGATCGCCGAGGAAAGTAGAGGCGCAGAGATGTAGCACCCGCTGCGTCGTGCGGATCATTTCCTACATGCCATCTCCGCTTTATGGGTGGGGTGGTTCTTTCCCATTGTTGCCTTGTTCATTCGGCCCAGCTGCCCGTGGCCGCGTTTCCGCCCCGCGCTGGGGGGGGCGGTTTGCGAAAGTGTCAATTTCGATTTTCGCGCGCAAGGCTATGAAATTTTGAAGAAATATGCCGAAATCGGCGCTTGACACCCTGTCAACTTTGTCAACTTCGTAAGATTGTTGCGCGGTCCTTAAGGCATTGATTTATTGGCAGGCAGGAGGTTGCCTCAAGCAGAAGCGTAGAGGAGGATGGGAAAGCCTGCGTGGGATTGCGGCGAAGCCGCTTTTGGAATCACACAAAGACACAAAGACACGAAGAGGGCGTGCGTGGTTGCAGCCTTGCACCACATCTTCGTGCCTTCGTGTCTTTGTGTGAAAAACAAAGCCGCTGGCGCGGCCGAGGGTTGACCTCTCCGCGTCTCCGTTCCTTCTCTGCGCCTCTGCGTGAACCCTAATCCGCCACCCGTCGCACCGGCACGCGGATGTTGCAGATATCCGCGCCGCCTGCGGGCGTAATGAAGAACGGATCGCGGCGGTTGGCGATGGCCTCGGCGTAGGCCGCGAAGGTGTCGCTTTCGGTCGAGAGATATTCGAACGCCGGTTGCTCGGCAGCGGGCAGATCACTCGCGACCCGCACCGACAGGATCGGCGTGCGTTTGCCCGCTTCCTCAGCGGTATAGAACCCCAGATCGCCCGATCCGCGCGGCAGCGAGGAGAGGTGCTGCATCCCCTCGATCACCCGGCCGACCAGCGCGATATTGCGATCCAAGTGGCGCGGCGCATGGCCGATCACCGTGTAGAGCTCCGCGCCCGAGCCAGTGTCTGGCGAATAGTTCCGCCCCACGCCGACCATGCCGTAGCAGTGGACGGGCCATGCAATGTCCGGCCCCGTTGGCACCGCGCGCTTGGCCATCGTGCCCTCGATAGCGAGGCCGACGGGAAAGCCTCCCGTGAAGCCCGCCAACGAAGTGTAGGGATCCGCGAAGCGCGAGGGTACGGTGCCAGCCCCGAAGCTCCGGAAAGGGGTGATCGCCGCGTCAAAGGGAAACTTTCCTGCCGAGGTCCAAACCGAGGGCACGGTTTCGCGTGAGGCGCGCGTAATATACTCCGCCTCCCCCATCACCTTCAGCCCCTCGGGCAGGGGCTTGGGCTTCCCCTTTGCCTCGGGGTTGTCGTAATTGGGATCGCCCCACTGGGTGACGTAGTTATCCTGCACCCGGTTGACCGAGATTCCATCATACCACTTGGCGCGCGCGAACAGGCGGATGTTGTGCACCCAGCCTTGCGAGAACGGGGCAGGCATCAGCTGGATCACCACTTGTCGCGGCTTGCCCTCCGCATCCGGCGCGAGGGTCATCACCAGCAGATCCTCCGCCGGAATTGCCACCCAATCCGCCTTGGGCGCAGCGGCGATAATTTCGGACGGCGCAAGCGCTCCCTTCGGCTCCTCCTGAGCAGAAACCGGCAGCGAGAGGGCGAGCGCAGCCGAAGCCGCCAGAAGCAAAGTTCTCATGCGCACATTGGTGCCACCACGCGCCTTGCGAAGCAATCCATTCGCGGCTAGTGGCGCGTGCTCTTGTCCTGATCGGGCAATGGAGCAGTGGCCGAGTGGTCGAAGGCGCACGCCTGGAAAGTGTGTATACGTCAAAAGCGTATCGTGGGTTCGAATCCCACCTGCTCCGCCAGTCCTTTGCGACAAACTTTTCTCCACCACTGTGCACCCTCCCCGCAAACCCGCGGAAACGCGCCCTTTGCGAATCCGGAACCGTACCACGCAACGGGACTAGGATAGACTTGTGAGGGCTTGAGGCCTTAGTGCGCGGAGCGGAGAGCGCTTCCACGGTAGGAAGGTGCCCGCGAATGGCTATGCCCGGGACCTCGCCATTTGCGGTCTCAATCCCTCATGGCGACTGTTTCCCGACCGCGGATTCAAGTTGACGCTGCTACTACACCGTCAAGATAAGCGAAACATCCATAAGCCACTGTGTTTTATGAAATTACTGCAATAATAGGCAGGCGACGTTCGCACTTATTTCCCGGACAAGATTGACGGTCTTGGGACAAAAATAGGGCGTCAACTGGGATGTCAACAAGGCGAGACCGCTCGCTCCTCCCGGTGCTAGCCGGCGGGTGCCTAGTTCGATATTCGCATGGCGCCTAGATTGGAGCGGCTTCCTGAGGGCTTCTCTGAATCAGCCTAGCTGTAAAATTGCCACTATGTAAGAACTACCTCTCAGGTAGTATTTTAAAAATTGCGTTTATCATTACCAAGTTGAATGATGATTGATGTCTCCCAGGTATATACCTCTAAGGTAGTATATACCTGAGAGGTAATGTCATAAATTTATTTATTATAATCATTGAATGATGATTTAGTCCATAATACTACTAATTCCTGGCAAAGAAACGGAGGGCTTGCCCGTGGAATGCAGTGCAAACATCAAGAGGGGCGGATTCGATGGACTTGAGGGCCTCTGACCTCAATCCACGAGCGGCTTCAGGCTCGCTATGAGAAGGCCTGGACTGAGCAGCTCAAGAAGAGGCGCGCACCTATGACGGCTTTGAGCAAAGACAGCTGATCGAAGACATTCAACCAAGTTGGGTTGAAGCTCCAAGGAGGCGAATCATGGCAAGGCGGACCAAGCAAATCAGGACGTTTGATCCCTTAGATCCGGTGCATGGATACCAGTGGATCAATCTTGTGCGATGCAAGATCCGACACGGTCTTGCCAAGGAGGGAAGGAACAGCTTTTACCTTGAGGGCTTCCTCAGGGCGTATTACGTCTTCAGTTTATGGGATAGCTGGTTGGCCCGCGCGAGGGTGGGTGCACTCTACTCCGTCGAAATCGAAATGATCGAAAGGGTCGGCGTGGATCCGCGCCACCTTGATCAGATTGGTCAGCAGCATCGCTGGGCACGGGAGAGGCGGGAGGACAGGTTGCGTCTACTGTTTCCTTGCGGGACGCCGGACTGGATGGTGCTGCTGCTTGATTGGCCGGCGCAGATGCTCATCACGGACGGCTATTAAAATTGACCAAGGTCGCCTTGGTTTCATCAAAAATGCGACCTTGTACCCACGCCCGGGGCAGCCCCGGCCGACGAGGACTGACCGATGAGTCATGATCGCCTGCCGCCATATAACGAGCGCTATCCAGCACCCTACATCTCGATCGATATGGCGATCATGACGGTCGAAGACGGCGTGCTCAAGGTTCTGCTTGAGGAGCGTGACAACTTGCCGGGCAGCAAGCCGTTGGCCTTGCCGCATGAGATCGTTTTCGAGGCGCTGGACCTCGAAGCCATTGCAGGGCGCTATATCAGCAACAAGCTCGGGCTCTTCGAACTGCCGCTCGAGGTCGTCCATGTCTCCAGCAAGCCAGACCGCGACCCCCGCGCCCGGGTGATCAGCATCACTTACCTCGCGCTTACCGAAGCGCAGCGGTTGCACGAGGTGCTGGAGACTCGGCGCGGGCTGCACTTGGTGACGGCTGAGTTCCACCCTGAAATTTTGCTCTCGAGCCTGCACTATGGAGACCGCAGGATCGAAGTGTCCGCCGTCAGCGCCAATGGCACAGATTTGAGGTTGTGATTTAAGGAGGATTT
>VFQO010000834.1_pt1 | contig 28920 bp, 22 predicted proteins | sample 3512331 | NCBI WGS metagenome assembly VFQO01 (sample SAMN10412371, study PRJNA504923) | tailings metagenome | isolation source: Replicate 3 from Balatoc abandoned mine | place: Philippines: Itogon, Benguet | collected 2017-08-28 | reverse complement strand
TCCAGGAAACCACCCGCGTGCTGACGCAGGCGGCGGTTGAAGGGAAGAAGGACACCCTGATCGGGCTGAAGGAGAACGTGATCGTCGGCCGTCTCATCCCCGCCGGTACCGGTGCGGGCATGAACCGCCTGCGCGTCACCGCCAACAGCCGCGATGCGGCGTTGAAGGCGGCCTGGAAGAAGCAGCAGGATGCTCTTGTGGCGACTGGCCAGCGCGAAGTCGAACCGGCTGCCGATGCGATCGGCTCGGAAGAGAAGATGAAGGCCGCGATGGCTGCGATGGCGGCCTCGGCCCCCGCAGCCGATATCGAGGACGACGGCGAGGAGTAAGATCCCGCCGCCTTCACGGCACGAATGGCCCCGCCCGAGCGAAAGCTTTGGCGGGGCTTTTCTTGGGCGGGCGACTACCTTGCTATTGCAAATCACTCGCAGAAGTGTAGCCTTGGCGTATCCTCATCAGCCAGGGCGAGATTCCATGCCAGACCCCCGCACACCCTCCGCTACGAACCGATCGATCATCGCTGCCCTTGCGACTCCGCCAAGGGTGGAAAGGCTCGGGCCGATTGCGGGGCGCTTCATCCATGCGCTGCGGCTGATCGCGGTGCACGACCGGGCCGGGCATGACCCCGTGCCGGAACTGGCAAACCGCCTCGGGTCAGTCGATGTCGCCGCCAAGGCGCTGATCCTCGCGCAGGCGATTGCTGCCACATGGCCCGAGAACATCGCCATTTCCCGCTTCTGCTGCCGCCTGCTGAGCCATGACGAGGCGACCATCGGCGCCTTTGTCGATGCCGCAGCCGGTGGCGACCGCCGCGCTTTCGAAGCCGTGCTCGACGGATTGATCCGCCCCGAACGCGCGCACCGTCTGTGGGAGAGTGCGCTGGCGCTGGCGGCTGCGGAAATCCGCGGCTTGTGAACGCTTGCGGGCCGGGCGCGCGCGCTTTACCGCCCTCACCATGACCACCACCCGCTTCGCCCCTTCGCCCACCGGCCGGCTGCATGTCGGCAATATCCGCACCGCGCTGCACAACTGGATGCTGGCGCGGCAGGCGGGCGGGACCTTCATCCTGCGCATCGACGACACCGATGCCGAACGCAGCCGCGAAGAGTATGTCGAGGCGATCCGTGCCGACCTCACATGGCTGGGCCTGTCCTGGGACTGCGAGGAGCGCCAGTCCGCCCGCCTTGATCGCTACGAAGCGGCCTTCAAGGCCTTGCATGCAGCCGGGCGCATCTACCCCTGCTACGAGACTGCGCAGGAACTGGACGTAAAGCGCAAGATCCAGCTCTCGCGCGGACTCCCTCCGATCTATGACCGCGCGGCGCTGAAGCTGACGGAGGCCGAACGCGCGGAGAAAGAGGCGGAAGGCACGGCCCCGCACTGGCGCTTCCTGCTCGATCATGCCGAGCCGATCCTGTGGCAGGACGGCATTCGCGGATCGCAGAAGTTCGATCCCGCCCAGCTTTCCGATCCGGTCATCCGCCGCGCCGATGGCTCATGGCTCTACATGATGCCGAGTGCGGTCGATGATATCGATATGGGGATCACACAGGTGCTCCGCGGCGAGGACCATGTGTCCAATACTGCCGTTCAAATCCAGATATTTACCGCACTTCATGCTGCGGGCTTCGGTGCAGCAAATTCGCTCCCCGCTTTTGCGCACGAGGCGCTGCTGGTGGGGCGCGAGGGCAAGTTGTCCAAGCGGCTCGGCTCGCTGGGCTGCGATGCGTTTCGTGAACGCGGGATCGAGCCCGAGGCGATCATCGCCCTGCTCGCGCGGCTCGGCACATCGCAGCCGGTGGAGCCCATTGCGGATCGCGCCGCGCTGACCGCCAGTTTCGATCTGTCCACCTTCGGCCGAGCGCCCGCCAAGTTCGATGAGGAGGATCTGGAGCGGCTCAACGCCGGGATCGTCCACCAGCTACCCTTCGAGGCGGTCGCCACGCGTTTGCCCGAGGGCATGGACGCCGCAGGCTGGCACGCGGTGCGCCCCAACCTTGCCCATGTCGGTCAAGCGGCGGAGTGGTGGCGGCTTGTCACCGGTCCGATCGCGCAGCCGGCGTTCACCGATGAGGACAAGGCGTTCCTCGCCGAGGCGGCCAGCGCTCTGACATGGGGCGACAACCCGTGGGGTGCGCTCACCACCGCGCTCAAGGATACCACGGGCCGCAAGGGCCGCGCGCTGTTCCTGCCGCTGCGTCAGGCGCTCACCGGCATGGACCATGGCCCCGACATGGGCGAGCTGCTCCCGCTGATCGGCGAGGCCGAGGCCCGCGCCCGTCTGAGCAGCGCCGCTGCCTAGCGTTCTGCGGGCGGGATCGGGGGCGTGTTCCAGAACAGCGCCACTTCCTCACCCGCGCCGGTCATCTCGTATCGCACCAGCGCGATCGGCAGGCGGCCCGCCGAGAGGAACTGGTCGTGGAACTCGCGCAGGGAGAAGGCTTCCCCCAGCTGCGTCGCGCGGTCGGCGAGCAGCGCGTCCATCTGCATCTTGCCGATGGTGTAAGCGACCCCGTAGCCCGGCGGGCGGCGGAGGTAGATTTCCGCATCGACCCGCGCCACATCCTCGTCGAGCCAGGGTGTGCGCCGGCGCATATAGGCGACCGCTTCGGCAACGCTCCAGCGGTTGTGCTGCATGGCAATGTCGGCAGGCACACGGGCGGCGCGGAAGATGCCGAACAGGGCAATGAACTCGTCGGCGCGCGGGGAGTGGCGGGTAGCGCCCGCCAATGTCAGCGCATCCTCCAGATAGGTCGCCCAGCCTTCGGCTCTCCCGCCGTCGCTGTAAGTGCTGCGGATCGGGCGCGTGTCGCGCTCGGCCAGCACCGCATCGAAACGGTGGCCCGGGATCACGGCGTGCAGGTGATCGGGGATCGGATCGCGGAACTGGATCTGCTCCCAGAAATTGGGGCCGCCGGGCCGCTCGATATAGGGGGTGTTGCTGCCGAGATCGCCGATGTCGGCGGGGACAGTGACGATGTCCTCGTCCTTTAGGAACTGGCGGACGATGCGGTCGGTCTCGGCGATCTTTCCGGCCTGTTCGCTGGCGCTTTGCGATAGGGAGAGTTGGGGCAGGTCGCGGTTGCGATGACGCAGCAGCGCCAGCGCAGCGGTCAGGCGTTCGTGCTCGCGCTCGGCAAGGGATTCCATCCCGGCGGCGGTCAGCGGAATCATGCGGACATGGCGGATGTACCAGTCATAGCGGTCCGCCCCCACACCGCCGGGTGCGGTCATGCGCCGGCGTTCGGTGCGCAGCCAGTCCCGGAACGCGACCAGCGCATCGCGGGCGGCGGTGGCATCGGCGACCAGATCCGGGCGAGATGTGCGGCTGCGCGCCAGCAGGTCTTCATACCAGCCGATGATCCCCGCAGGCGGCACGGCGCGGTAGGGGTGGTAGTGGTTCACCCCGTCGCTGTTGTCGAGATTGTGGAGCGCCAGATCGGCAAAATCGCCTGCGACCTCGGTCAGGTTTCCGCGCGCCGAAGCGAGCAGCGGCGGCACCGCGCGCAGGCGTTCGCGCAGCCGGGCGATTTTCGCCTCGTCCCCATTCACCTCGGTAAAGGCGACCGCCATCAGCGGATCGAGGTAGAAGCCGGGATCGCGCTTCCACGGGCGCAGCACTTCGAGGTTGAAGCGGTAGCCGTTGAGGATGGATTTGACCGCGAGGTAATCGACCTGCTGCGCGCGCGGCCAATCAGCTACCGGCAGGGCGGCCAGCGCGGTATCGAAGCGGGTCAGGCCAGCGTGCTTTTCCGCCAGGACGGCATCGGAATAGACCTCGCCGATGCGCGCACCGGAATCGAGCACCACGCCGGCGGTGAAGCCGGGCAGCATGTAATCGCGCAATTCGTCATGAAGGGCGAGCAGGCGGTCATAGCCTTCGGCGTCGTGATCGGCATCGGCTCGGGCGGGCGCGGTCCCGATCAGGATCAGCGCCAGAAATCCAAGCCAGAACCGCACCATGATCGCCCCCTTGCGCGCCTTGCACCGAGTGTCACAACACACTGCTCGCGGCCCGTGATGTCAAGCTTACTCCGGCGCGCTGGCGAGAACGCCGAGCATGCTCTGCGCAAGGGCGCGGGCGGCTTCGCGCGTGGCGGCGCGGTCGGCGGTGTCCGCGACTTCGTAGGTGTAGGACGGGATGGCGTAGGTTGCGTGGAACCAGTTCTTGGCGGTGCCGCTGCCGGGGTTGGCGTTGCGTGGTTCGATGGTGAAAGGATAGTTCGCAAACGTGTTCTCCTTCCCCCCCAGCCACTGCGCGAGGAAGCGTTGCTGCGCCGGACTTGCCTCGTCGCCCTGCACGTAGAACAGGTTGCGCCCTGTCGAGTGGAAGTCGATCATCAGCACCGGCCGCACGCCTGCGGGCAGGGCATCGAGCCATGTCTTGACCGCGCGGGTTTCGGGCTGGGTGAACTCGCCCCAATCGCGGTTGAGATCGACCGCGCCGCGGTTCGCCCGCCAATGGCCGCGGGCGGTGCCATCGGGGTTGAGCATCGGCACCACGAGCACCTGCACATCGCCAAGCGTATCGGCGCGTTCGGCGAGGGCATCGACGAAGGCCTCCATTGCGATGGCCCCCGTCACCTCGGGCGGGTGCTGGCGGCCGAGCAGGATGACAAGGCGCGGCGCATCGGGTCGGCCGAGGCGGATCGCGCCGATCGCTTGATGATCATGCGAAAGCCCGATGGGAAAAATCGTGGCGCCGCTCACCTTGCTCCAGTTTGCGAGGGCGGTGGCGGCGTCGCCCGGGGTGACCAACTCTTGCGCAGCCACAAGCCCATCGCCCGGCGGCAGCTCAAGTTGTGCGCTCTTGCCGTCGCGGCTGACCGTGACGGGAAGATCGCGCCACGCGTTGCCCGTGGAAAGCTTGGGCGCATAGCGGTGCCCGCTCTCGATGTAGCGCAGCGTCACACTGACCGGCGCGCCGCCGCGCGCATCGTAGCGGAAGGCGTACCACGGGCTGGGATTGATCGGTGGCGCGTGTTCGGGCGCGACCAGCAGTTCGAAAGCACGCTCGCCCGTGATCGCGCAGGCATGGGGCGGCGCGCCCGGGAAGTCGAAGGCGATGGTGACGGAAGGCGTGCGGCAAGCCGCTGCCGCGACCGGGGTCGCGATCCCCGCTGGCGGTGGCGGCACCGGAGTGCACGCCGCCGCCAGCAGGGCGAGGCCCGCCCATGCGTATCGGATATCGATGCCCATGGGCGAGAGGCCTATCAGAAGTTCTTGCGGATTTCGAACCTCACCACGCGCCCGCGCGGCGAGTGCAGCTGGCTAAGGAAGCCGTAGGTCTCGTCGGCCAGCGGCGGATCCTTGTCGAACAGGTTGTTCACCCCCACCCGCAGCCGGGTGCCGTCGAGCGGACCATCGGTGTCGTCGATGGTGAATGTGAAAGTGGTGTTGATCGTCAGCATGTCGTTGACGCGCCAGAAGTTGGCATTGGGATCGTCCGACACGATCGGGACGTCGCGGGTCACGCTGGTGTTCCACACCTCGCCGACATAATTGGCGAAGACAGCCAGATCGACCGGACCGCTGCCCCAGTTGACCGAGCCGCTGAAGCGCCACCGGGGCCGTCCGTCGAGTTCGAGCAGCTCGCCCAGTCCTTCAACCCGCACTTCGGAGGGCAGGGAGCCGTTGGCCACCGCATCAAGCAGCGTCTGACCGTCGGCTCCGGCCGACTGGACAAAGCCTTCCAGCCGCGCGGCGTTGACGCGCAGGCGGAAATTGCCGATGCCGAATTCGGGGACGTTGTAGGAAAGCCCGAAGTCCCAGCCCTTCGACACGCGGCTGTCGAGGTTGAGATAGGGGTCGAGCACCCGGATGATGTCGCCCGCCGGCGCAAGGCCGGTGCCGGCATAGAGATCGATCTGCTCCTGCGTCGGCGCGGCACGGATCACGTTGGCGTTGCTTCCGCCGCCCCGGCGCAAAAGCAGGTCGAGCGCGATCGCGTTGTCATCGCCGAAAGTGCCGACGAGGCCGGTCTGCTTCACGCGCCAGTAATCCGCCGTCAGGGTCAGGCCGGGGATGAATTCGGGTTCAAGCACGGCACCCAGATTGATGCTCTCGCTTTCCTCGGGCTCAAGCTGGTCGGTGCCCGAACGGAAGCTGATCACGCCTTCGCCCGGACACAGGCCGAGGTTGGCGAGCTGGCCCTTGATGACCTGCGCCTGACAGCGCACGAAGTCGTCGCGGGTGTTCGAGCGGGTGGTGCCTTCGTCGTTGACCTGCACAAGGTTGGGCGCGCGGAAGCCCTGCGACCATGCGCCGCGCAGCATCAGCCCGGGAAATACGGTCCACGATGCCGCGGCGCGCGGGACGATGGCGGTCTGGTCGATGTCCTTGAAATGCTCCATCCGGCCGGCGAGCTGGAGGTTGAGCGAGCGGATAAGCGGGATGTCCATGTCCTCGCTGACCAGCGGGACGAAGGTTTCGGCAAAGGCCGACCACACCTCGCGCGTGCCGCTGGTGTCGGGCGAGGCGCTGGTCCCCGCCACATCACTGCCATCAAACACGCCGGTGACGCTGTCGGTCCAAGTGATGGTCCCATCGATGCGCGGGTCCCGGTCATCGAAGAAGGTCTCGCGCCGCCATTCGATCCCCGCCGCAATGCCGACATCGCCGCCGGGCAAGGTGAACAGGCTGGCATTGCTGACCTTGAAGTCGGCCAGCGCAAGGCTGGTGCCGCCCTTGCGGAACACGCTGATCCGGAACGGATCGATGCTGCTCGCCGGGTTCGGCGTGCAATCGCCGTTGGCCGGATCATCGACGCAGCCGCCGTTGAAGGGGTTGTAGGCGTTGGGGGTCGACTGGTTGACCGCGCGCTGGAACAGCGTCAGCGAAACGCGGTTGCCTTCAAGGTCGGTGCTCTTGGCTTCGGAATAGACGAAGCCGGTGTCGAAATCCCACGCGCCGAAATTGCCTTTGAGGCCCGCGACAAGCCGGTAGGAGTCCTTGTCGACATCGACCGTGCGATTGCCTGCATCGACGAAGCGGTAACGCTCCATGATGATGTCTGCGCCGCCGGCCGGGATGGTGGTGCCGGGCACACGGTTCGGGTTGGCCGCGCCGCCGGGGAAGGTCACCGGGCCGAACGGGTTCCAGTAGGCATTGCGCGAAATCCCCACCGGCACCGCGCTGAGGATCGCGGCCGGGGTAATGTTGCGGCTGCTTTCCGAACGGTAATAGGTGCCTTCGAAATAGCCTTCGACATTGTCGCTGAACTCGTAGTTGAGCAGCAGGGCAGCGTTGTAGCGGGTCTTCTCGCTGATCAGCGTGGTGCCGAAGGCGCGATTGTAGCGCACGTCGGCTGCCGGGTTGTCGCCGTTGCGGGCGCACAACCCGTTGCCCAGTTGCAGGCGGCAGCCCGACTGGCTGCTTGGCTGGAGATAGAAGTCGTCATCGCGTATCGGCGTCTGGTTGTTGTTCGTGATCTGGATGTCGAACTGGCCGAAGGGGCCGAAGGTGTTGCGGTTGTTGAACTGCGTATCGCCTGCGAAATCGGTGCCGACCAGCAGCGGCCGCTTGTCGTCATCGGCGGAATAGGCCCGCGCCGAGGCAGGCGTCGCGTTCTCGTGGAAATAGCCGCCATAGACGGTCAGGTTCGCGCGGCCGTCGGCGAAGTCGAAGCCGTAGCCGCCGTTGATCTGCGTCGCATAGGCGTTGGTGCCGTCCGAAAGCCGGTATTCCCCTTCAAGGTAGCCCCCCTTGCGGTTGCCGCGCAGCACGGTGTTGACCACGCCCGCGACCGCGTCCGCGCCGTAGATCGCCGAGGCGCCGTCGCGCAGCACCTCGATGCGGCGCACCGAGCCCGGCGCGATCTCGTTGGTGTCGGGGCTGACCACGGGGACCAGCAGCTCGGTCTGGAAGCCGGGGTTCAGCACCATGCGCCGACCGTTGATCAGCAGCAGGGTGTTGCCGGTGCCCAGATCGCGCAGGTTGATCGAGGCCGCATCGCCGCGGGCATTGTTCGAAGTGACGTCGTTCTGTTCGTTGAACGCCACCCCGCCCGCCTGCGGGATCGAACGGAACAGCTCGTCGCCCGATGTCGCCGCGACGTTGGCAATGTCGATCTCGTCGACCACGGTGACAGGCAGGACGTCGTTGATCTTGGCGCCCTGAATCTGGGTGCCGGTGACGACGATCTCGCGCAGGTCCTCGTCTTGGGTGGTCGGCGGCGTGTCGACTTGCTGGGCATGGGCGGCACTGGCAGCGATCAGGCTGCTGCCGCACATCAGGACAAGCCTGCTGAAAAGCTTGGTGGACATGGTCATTCTCCCCGTTTTTTCGTGATTTGCAGTGATTGGGCCCAATGGGCGAACAGCCCGGGCCATTGGCTGATGACTTGATCCGGCGTGCCAAGGCCCCAGCCGTGGCCGCCGTTGCGGAACAGGTGCAGCTCCGCGCTTGCACCTGCAGCGATCAGCGACTGGAACAGCAGGATGCCGTGCCCCGGCGGCGTGGTGGGATCATCGGCGGCGGCGAAGATGATCGTGGGCGGCGCGTCCTTGCTGGCGTAGGTGTCCAGCGACCAGGCGATCTCGGCCGCCTCGCTCGCCTTATCGCCCACGATCTCGCGCCGGGTGCGGGTGGTGTCGTATGGCTTGCGCAGCGTCACCACCGGGAACAGCAGCACCGCGAAATCGGGGCGGGCCGAGACGTGCTCGAAGCGGTCCTTGCCGTCATACAGCGCGCGCTCCGGCTGGTAGGCGGTGAAACCCGCCAGATGGCCTCCGGCGGAAAAGCCCATGATCCCGATGCGGTCCGGATCGAGGCTGAATTCTGCCGCGCGGGTGCGGATGATCTTCATCGCCCGCTGCGCGTCCATGAAGGGGGCGGTGGAATCCCAGCCGTCATTGGGCAGGCGGTAGATCAGTTCGAAAACGGTGAAGCCCTGCGCCGCCAGCCACTCGGCGGCAGGGGTGCTTTCCTTCTTGAGCTGGATGCGGAAGTAGCCGCCTCCGCCTGCCACCAGCACGGCAGCACCGTTGGGAACGGTGGGGCGGTAGACGCGCATCCGCGGCACTGACACGTTCGAGACTGCGCCAAGCCCGCTGCCTTCGCCGCCGATCTTCTCCTCGCCGGTGACCTTGCCATTGCCGGGCGGTGTGCCCGGCCACAAGCGGATTTCCTCGCGGGCGGCGGCGTCCCCGGCAGCGAGCGCGGGAGCGGCCAGCAGCGCCATCGCTGCGGCGAGGGCGAGCGCGAGGCGGCGGATCATGGCGTTTCCTCCAGCACCTTGGCAAGCTTCTCGCTGATCGGCCCGCTGCGTTCATGCCGCTCGATGTCCTCGGGCGGCAGCGGCAGCGGCGTGCCTGCCAGTGCGGCGGCCAGCCGGTCGCGGTCGAGCGCGCCTTCCCAGCGGGCGACGATGATCGTCGCCACGGCATTGCCGATGAAGTTGGTGAGCGCGCGGCATTCGGACATGAAGCGGTCGATGCCGAGGATCAGCGCCATCCCCGCAACCGGCACGCCGGGCACCACTGAAAGCGTCGCGGCCAGGATCACGAAGCCGGATCCGGTCACACCCGCCGCGCCCTTGGAACTGATCATCGCCACCAGCACCAACGTCAGCTGATCGGCCAGCGTCAGGTCCACGCCAACGGCTTGCGCTATGAACAGCGCGGCGAGCGTCATGTAGATGTTGGTGCCATCGAGGTTGAAGGAATAGCCCGTCGGCACCACGAGGCCGACCACTGCCTTGCGGCAACCTGCCTGTTCCATCTTCTCCATCAGGCTCGGCAATGCCGCTTCCGATGAGGAGGTGCCCAGCACCAGCAGCAGCTCTTCGCGCAGGTAGCGGATCAGCGCGAAGATCGAGAAGCCGCCCGCCCAGCCGACCAGCCCCAGCACCACCACCACGAACAGCAGCGAGGTGAGATAGAAGGTCGCCACCAGCGCGGCGAGGTTCGCGAGGCTGCCGATGCCGAACTCGCCGATGGTGAAGGCCATCGCCCCGAAGGCGCCGATCGGGGCGAGCTTCATCAGCATGTGGACGAGCTTGAACACGACCTGCCCGAAGGACACGAGCACGTCGGTCACAAGGTCGCTCGCCGGGCGCGTGGCGGCGATGGCTACCCCGGCGAGGATCGCGACCAGCAGCACTTGCAGGATCTGGCCATCGGTCACTGCGCTGAACAGCGTGTCGGGGATGATGCCGAGCAGGAAGCCGGTGATGGTCGTCGCCTCTGCCTTGTCGGCATAGTCGGCGACCGCGGCGGTATCGAGTGTGGCGGGATCGATGTTGAGCCCCTCGCCCGGGCGCACCACGTTGGCGACGATCAGGCCGATGATCAGCGCCAGCGTGGAGAAGGTGAGGAAATAGGCGAAGGCCTTGCCCGCCACGCTGCCCACCGCCTTCAGATCGCGCATCCCGGCGATCCCGGTGGCGACAGTGACGAAGATCACCGGGGCGATGATCATCTTAACCAGCTTGATGAAGCCATCGCCGAGCGGCTTCAGGGCCGCACCGAATTCGGGCGCGAAATGGCCGACAGCAGCGCCCAGCGCGATCGCGGCCAGCACCTGCACATAGAGCAGGCGGTAGAACGGCTTCTTCGCCGCAGGGGCGCTATCCCCCGTCGCAAGTGCTGTGTGCGAACCCATTGGCCGCCGCTCTCCCCGCTGCGCGTCTCTCCGTCTTCCGTTATCGGACGGGTGCGCAAGGGCGGCAAGCCTTGCCCGGCGGGGAGGGATGGTGTCGGGAAATCAGCGATTTGAGACGAGTGCCTGCTCAAAAATTGCGGAAATCCGCACAAGTTTCTTGCCGAAATTGCGGAAATCCGCACAAGCTCTCGTAGAACGTGGCACAGGAGGCGCGCAAGACGTGCAGGGCAAGCTTGGGCGCTGGTATCTGGCAAGTGTCGCGCTGGTGGCGATGGTGCTGCTTGCCGGGCTCGGAATGCTGGTGCTCGACCGCGCGATGCGGGTGCAGGCGCTTGAAGAGACCCGCGCTGCCGCCGACGGGCAGGCCGCGATCCTCGCTGCGGGGCTGGAGAGCGAGCTCAACAAGTTTACGCTCGTGCCCCGCGTTCTGGCAGCGGACCCGGATGTGGCCGAACTGCTCGGCGGCAATGCCGGCCAGCGCGATCTGCTCAACCGGCGTCTGGAGGCACTGGCGCAGCAGACGCGGGCGGCGGCGATCTATTTGATGGACGCGCGCGGGCTGACGCTCGCGTCGAGCAACTGGGACCGGCTCGACAGTTTCATCGGTTCGAACTACCGCTTCCGCGATTACTTCGCGGGTGCGATGCGCGACGGAACAGAGACCGAATTCGCGCTCGGCACGGTCAGCCGCCGGCCCGGTCTTTACCTTGCCGAACGCGTCGGCCCGGCGGCCGCGCCGCTGGGTGTGGTCGCGGTCAAGGTCGAGTTCGACAGTCTGGAAGCCAAGTGGCGCGATGCGCAGGACATGGTGTTCGTCACCGACCCACAAGGCATCGTGCTGCTCGCCAGCAATCCCGAATGGCGTTTCCGTGCGGTGGCGGGAGAGGCGGCGCCGCGCGATCCGGCGCGTGATGCGATGCGCTTCGGTGTCGCCAGGCCGCAGCCTCTGCAACTGCCCGGGGGCGGGCCGGGGCAGCCGGTGCGCATGATCGAGAAAATCCAGCCGATTGCGCCTGCCGGCTGGGAGCTGCACCTGCTGGCCGATCCCAGCGCGCGGCTTTCGGTTGCGCTCGCCAATGGCCGCCTTGCCGGGGTGAGCGTGCTGGCTCTGCTTGGGCTTGGCGGAGCAGGGGCGTGGTTGTGGCGGCGCCAGCGACAGGCCCGCGCCGCCGCCGAGATCGCCGCCCACACCGCAACCTTGCGCGAACAGCTCCAGCAGGCCAACCGCCTCGCTACGCTCGGCCAGATTACCGCCGGGCTAGGTCACGAGATCCGCCAGCCGCTCGCCGCGATGCGCGTCTATGCCGAAACCGGAGAGCGCCTGCTCGCCGCCGACCGCAGCGACGAGGCGGCGGACAATTTCGCCCGGATTGCCGGACTTGCCGCCCGCATCGGCGAGATCACCGAGGAACAACTCCATTTCAGCCGCCGCTCTGCCGAAGAACCGCGCGATATCCGTCTGGCCGAGGTGATTGAGGGTTCGCTGCTGCTGCTGCGCGACCAGATCCGGCACAAGGGCATCACACTCACCCAGCCGCTGGCCGATGCCGCCGCCGCTACGGTGCGCGCGCGCCATGTGCAGCTGGAACAGGTGCTGGTGAACCTCCTCCAGAACGCGGTGCAGGCATGCGGGGAGGGGGGCGAGATCGTGCTCGACATTGTCGCCAAGGGGGCCGAGGTGCGACTGTCAGTCACCGATAACGGCGCGGGCGTGCCTGCCGCCCTGCGCGATACGCTGTTCCAGCCCTTCGTGACATCCAAGGCCGAAGGCATTGGCCTCGGGCTGGCGATTGCGCAGGACATCATGCGCCAGCTGGGCGGCGATCTGCTGCATGAGGACCGGCCCTCCGGCGCGCGTTTCACCATGGTCATGCCCGCCGCATGAACGCTGCTGCACCTGCCCCCCCGCTGCATGTCGCGCTGGTCGAGGACGATCCCGTCCTGCGCGATGCGACCACGCAGGCGCTGACCCTTGAAGGGGCCGAAGTCACCGCCTTTCCCGATGCCCGCGCCGCGCTCGGCTGGCTGAGCGCCGATTACCCGGGCGTGGTGGTCAGCGATGTGCGCATGCCGGGGATGGACGGCATCGCCTTCTTCGCGGCCCTGCGCGAAATCGACGCCGATCTGCCGGTCATCCTCGTCACCGGTCACGGGGATATTGCCATGGCGGTGGAGGCGATGAAGAACGGCGCGGCGGATTTCCTGTCCAAGCCCTATGCCTCGGCCGATCTGATCCGCGCCGTGCGCGCCGCCTCCACGCGCCGCGCGCTGGCGCTGGAAAACCGGATGCTGCGCGAGGAGGCAGGGCGGGGGCCGCGCGGGGCGATCCCCGGCACTTCGGCAGCGGCAGAACGCCTGCGCTCGGTGATCGAGGGCGTCGCCCGGTCCGAAATCGACGTGGTGCTGACCGGCGCCCACGGCACCGGCAAGAGCCACGCCGCGCGCGCCATCCACGATCTCGGCCCGCGCCGCGCCCGTCCGTTCGTGACGGTCGATGCCGGGGTGCTCGCGCACGAGGATGCCGAACTGCTGCTGTTCGGGCGCGATCCGGGGGCGGGCGGCGCGGGCCTGTCGCGCACCGGGCTGGTCGAGCGGGCCAATGGCGGCACGCTTTTCCTCGATGATATCGCCGCCGCCAGCGAGGCGCTGACCGCGCGGTTGATGGCGCTGGTGGAGACGCGGCAGGTCTTCCCGCTGGGCGCGGCCACTGCGCGGCGGCTGAACCTGCGGATCATCATCGCCCGTCCTGATGGGGGCGAGGACCCCCGCGATCCCCTGTGGCACCGGCTGGGCGCGGTGCAGATCGCCTTTCCCCCGCTTTCCGCCCGGCGCGAGGATGTGCCCGAATTCTTCCGCCTGTTTATCGCCCGCCATGCCCGTTCGCTCGACATGTCCGCACCGTCGATCGGCGAGGCGGTTTGGCGGCATGTCCAGACCCATGACTGGCCGGGCAATCTCCACGAACTGGGCAGCTACGCCCGCGCCTTCGTGCTGGGGCTGGCGGAGGGGGATGGGCGCGCGGCCCCGCTCGATGGCGAACGCTCGCTCCAGCAGATCGTCGCCGATTTCGAACGGACGGTGCTGGAAGATGCGTTGCGCGCCTGCGGCGGGGATGTGGCGCGGCTTCAGGCGGTGCTGAAGACACCGCGCAAGACGATCTACGACAAGCTCGCGAAGTACGCCATCCGCCCGCGCGATTTTCGCTGAGGGCGGGCGGAGGTCAGATGCCTATTCTGCCGCCACAAACCCGGAGACCCGCGGATCCTGTTCACCATATCTGATCAGGCAGCGCATATATCGCGGGAAGAACTCCATCGGCTTGTCGATGCGTTCGTCCTCCTGCCGCCATTGCCAGCAGGTCCGCGGCGTACTGCCCGCACCGGGGAAATCTATCGCGGTGGCATAGCGCAGATGATCAGGTTCGAGCTTGACGAAGTGGGACCTGAACTCCTTCGCGCGAAACTGGCCGTCGGCGATAAAGACCGAACTGCGATAGGACTGATTGATCAGCACGCTGACCGATCGCTGCGCGAGCTGCAGGAAATCCCATTCGCTGTGCGGCACGTCATCGGCGGGCGGACGGGGCTTGCCATTCTCGTCGACCGGGCATGCGCTGAGCCGGCACAATTGCGGCACCTCCAGTGTCGCATTGACGAGGATGAACAGGTTGCGGGGCGTGGGGTCTTCGGGGGGCGCCGGAGTGTCCTGCCCTTCATAGGACTTCCGGTACTTCGCCGCGGCTTTGATCGCCACGCTCCGGTACGCACCTGCGGTGAGATCCGCCAGCACTCCGAACCGCGCACCGCCATCGATGTACATCTTGTTGTCGATGAACACCGGCGCGGCAGACATCGGCACCGAGGACGACGCCATCAGCGCCTCGATATAGCATTTGCGCATCGGTGCGCCGGGGTGGTCGGTTTCGCTGGTCTGTCCGCTGGCATCGTAGCCATCCGCATAGATGGTTGCGGCCTTGGTGAGGTCGAAGACGGCCATTTCACCCGATCCCATCTCCACCGCGCCGACCAGCAGCTTGCGCCCCGCGCTGGCCTCTGCGGCGACCCGCATCATGATGTCATGGCTGATGAGGCTGTCGAGGCGCTCGCGTAGAGGTTGAAGCTTTGCCAGAGTCCCCTGTCCGGCCAGCGCGCGGGCTGCGGAAAGGGGCTTGTCGTCAAGCTTCCCGCGGACCAGCGGCTTCAGCAGATCGCCTTCCCCCGCAATGCTGTATTCCTCGACCGGCACGTCGGTCCTGTCGAGGAAGGCGAAGGTGGATTGCAACGCGCCGGTGCTGATGCCCGTGACCATCCGGAAGCGGGGCAGGTGGCCTCCGCGTTTGACCGCCCATGCCTTGAGGAACCCGGCACCGAACGCGCCCTGCTGGCTGCCCCCCGACAGGATCAGCACAGATTCACTGACAGGGTGCTGGCGCGACACCGGACTTTCTGTCGGCAACGGCGAACTCAGCATCGTCTCGAGAGCCTTGCCGATGGTCTCGTCGGCATAATCGTCTTCCCACCCGCCTTTTTGCTGAACCGCCGCTTCGGCGTTGGCCGGAAGCGTGGGCAGCGGGATGCGGGCGTTTTGCATGATGATGTCGCGGCATACGATATCGCGGGGCGTCTGCTGCGGTGTCCTGACGAAGTCGACCGGCTTGACCCCGCACCCCGCCAGCATCAGCGACGCTGCTGTCAGCGCACCCAGAACGCCCTTTGCCTTTTGCATATCGGATTGCCCCCCTTACCGCCGCCTACGGCCAGAGCGCGCCGTGCTGCACCAGCGCGCTCACTCCGTTTTGTCTCATGTCATGGATGCGGCCTTTCCGAAAGGCGAACCACGCGAGCAAGTCCGCGCGAGAGCCCTGCGCTTTTGCCGGAACCGATGGCCGTTGCGCTACAGACGGGTCTCCCGCGCATAGAGTTCCGCTTTGGCATGCGGCACGCCGATGCCGGCCAGGCCCATCAGCAGCATGTCGGCCAGACGCTCTGCCGCAAGATCGCGTGAAGGGCGTATCTCGATGAGGTGCATCATCAGCACCTGGCATAGGCCCAGCCAGTAGGTTACCCCCAGCTCGCCTGCCTCAGGCCTCAGCAGGCCTTGTTCCAACGCTGCATCGATATCGTCCTTGAGGCCACGGTTGAGCGGGTTGGTCTGGCTGGTGGCTGGGACAAGGCTGCGCAGCAGGACCATCATGCGGCGCGGCTGCTCGATTGCAACTCTGGCTGCCACAGTCATCCCGCCGGCCATCCGGGCGACGGGGTCCGCAACGCCGTCATTGGTCTGCCCCACCAGGGCTTCCACCTCCATCCGCACTTCGGTGGCGACGGCTGCGGCGAAATCCTGTTTATCTTTGAAGTGGTTGAAGAAACTCCCCTTGGCGACGCCCGCCCGGGCGACGAAATCGTCGATCGGGATGGCATCGATGGGGCGTTCCACCAACAGATCCAGCCCCGCTGCGATCAGCGCAGCACGTGTCTTTCCGGTCCGGGAAGGTTTGGTTTGCCGGGGCGCATGAATAGCCATGCAAGGTCCATACTTGACCGGATAGTCAAATTCAAGCAGATTGACCAAATAGTCAGATACGATTCGGCGCGGAATGCCGGACGGAGGGGGAGAGGGGGTCATGGCCATCATCAAGGTCGAAGATATCGCGCATGTCCGTTTTGCCGCGCCCGATCTTGCGCTGATGCGGGGGTTTCTCGAGGACTTCGGGCTCACCTGTTTCGAAGAGGGCGGGCGGCTCTATGGCAAAAGCAGCGATGGCAGGCCCTTCGTCCACGTGACCGAACCCGGCGAGGCGAAGTTCCTCGCCGTGGGTCTGCGCGCGGGAAGCGTCGCCGATCTCGACACGCTTGCCTTGCGGGAAGGCGTCCCTGTCGAACCATTGAACGAACCGGGCGGAGGCATGGTGGTCCGCCTGACCGATCCCGATGGCTATATGGTCGAAGTGGTGGCTGGTCAGACCCGCGCGGCTCCTGCCCCTGTCCACGCCCCGAAGTTCAATTCCGCTGCCGACAAACCGCGCCAGCGCGAGCCGATCCGTCTTGAACCCGCCCCTGCGCACGTCCGCCGCATCGGCCATGCGGTGCTCAAGGTGAGCGATTTCCGCGCCTCGGAAAAATGGTGGAAGGACCGTTTCGGCCTCCTTACCTCGGACGAGATCGAGGCTGCTCCGGATGTCGCGCTCGGCGCCTTCATGCGCTGCGACCGTGGTGACATGCCTTCCGATCACCACACGATCTTCCTCGCCCAGCTGCCGGGCGCGCTCGGGCTTTTGCATGCGGCCTTCGAAGTCGAGAGCCTCGATGACCTGATGCTCGGCCACGAATACCTGAAAGCACGAAGCCGCGAGGCCGCTTGGGGCGTTGGCCGCCATATCATGGGCAGCCAGATCTTCGATTACTGGAAGGACCCCTTCGGCAACGAGCTCGAGCACTGGACCGACGGTGACCTGTTCACCGCCGCCGATCCGCCCGCAAAACAGAGCATGCAGGCCTTGCTCGCGGTGCAATGGGGCGCGCCGCACCCGATGTTCGCCGGAAAAATGGCCCCGCCTCCCGGCCTTGTTGCCTTCGTCACCGCCATGCAGCTGCGCGTGAAGCGCCTGTTCTCTCGCATCCCCAAGGAAGCCTGACTGATGAAACTCTGCACCTTCACCCACAATGGCAAGACCCGCACCGGGATCGTCGTTGGCGACACCGTGATCGAAACCGGCGTGCCCGGCAGCATGATCGACCTGATCCGCGACTGGGATGCACTCAGGCCGGGCCTCGAAGCCAAGGCCGCGACCGGAGAAGGCATCCCGCTTGCCGAGGTCAAGCTGGAAGCGCCCGTCCCGCGCCCGGGCAAGATCTTCGCCATCGGCCTCAACTATGCCGACCACATCGCCGAAAGCGGCCTCGGCACGCCCGAGCGGCAGGTGTGGTTCACCAAGGCCCAGACATCGGTCAACGCACCCTATGATCCGATCCTGATCGCACGCGGCACCATGACGCCCGATTACGAGGCTGAGATGGTCGCGGTGATCGGCAAGGGCGGCAAGCACATCGCCGCCGCCGACGCGCCTGCCGCGATCTTCGGCTACACCGTGGGCAACGATGTAACCGAGCGGATGTGGCAGCACGCCGTGCCGCAATGGGTGCTCGGCAAGAGCTTCGATACCCACGCGCCGATGGGCCCGTGGATTGTGACCGCCGACGAGCTGGGCGATCCGCACAATCTCGGCATCCGCTGCTATGTGAATGGCGAGCAACGGCAGAATTCGAGCACGCGGCACCTCGTCTACAATGTGTGGCAACAGGTCGAGCATCTCTCGGTCGGCATGACGCTGGAGCCCGGTGACTGCCTGTTCTCAGGCACGCCCGGCGGGATCGGCGCGGCGATGGACCCGCGGGTGTTCCTCAAGGCCGGCGATGTGGTGCGGACAGAGATCGACGGGATCGGGCATATCGAGGGCACGATGGTCGCCGAGGACTGACCGGTGGCTGGGGAGGGTGACTTCGATTGCGAAGTGCTGATCGTCGGCGGCGGGCCGACGGGGGTGACGCTCGCCGCGCTGCTGGCGGGTCGCGGCGCGAGCGTGATCGTCGCCGAGAAGGAGGCGGCAGTCTTCCCGCTTCCCCGCGCGGCGCATATCGATCACGAAGGCATGCGCATTCTTCAGGAAGCGGGTGCGGCCATGGAAGTGATGGCGACCAGCCGCCGCGCAGACGCTTACGAATTCCGCAATGCCAAGGGCAAGGTTCTGATGGCATTCAACGGTGCTGCCGGAATCGGTCCGGGTGGCTGGCCTATCGCGAACATGATCCACCAGCCCTCGGTCGAGGCAGCTTTGCGCAGCGCGCTGGCAAAGCGTGCGCCAGAGGCCTTGCGCAGCGGGTGGGAGCTGCTGTCTTTCAAAGAGAATGCCGACGGCGTCACCGCCCATTTCGCCACGCCCGAAGGCGCGCGCTCCCTGCGCGCCCATTTCCTCGTCGGAGCGGACGGGGCGCGCAGTCCGGTGAGGAAGGCCTGCGGGATTACCTTCGAGGATCTCGGCTTCGAAGAGCCCTGGCTGGTGGTTGACGTGCTGGTCGACGATCCCTCGAAGCTCCCCGCCAGCAACCTCCAGATCTGCGACCCCGCGCGGCCCACAACCTGCGTGCTGATGGGCGAGGGGCGCCACCGCTGGGAGTTCATGATCCTCCCCGGAGAGACGCCGGAGCAAGTCAGCTCCCCCGCAACCGTTGCCCGCCTGCTCGGCCCGTGGAACGTCGCGGGCGCGGTGCGGATCGAGCGCACGGCCGTCTATACCTTCCGCGCCCGTATCGCCGAACAGTGGCGCAAGGGCCGCTTGCTCCTCGCCGGAGATGCCGCGCACCAGACCCCTCCCTTCGCGGGGCAAGGCATGTGCTCGGGGCTGCGGGATGCCGCCAACCTCGCGTGGAAGCTTGCCGCGGTAAGCAACGGCGAGGCGGAGGCGGCGTTGCTCGACACCTACCAGCCCGAACGCGCGCCCAACCTGCGCGCGACGATCGACATGGCGATCATGATGGGGCGGATGGTGTGCACCACCAACCCGCTTGCCGCTTGGCTTCGCGATGCGAAGTTTGCCCTCGCCCGGGTCCTCGGCAAACTTCCCGATGGTCCGCCCGCCTATCCGCCGCTGGACAGAGGGGTCATTCTGGCCGGGTCACCGGGGGCGGGCAGCTATTTTCCGCAAGCGGTCGCCAGCGACGGTCTTCGCCTCGACGATGTGCTGGGACCGGGCGCGTGGCTGATCACCCGAGATATTCTGGAGGAGAGCCCGTTCAGCCCCTTTGCGGATGTCTTGCGGGACTGGCTTGATCGCCATTCGACCGAAGCGGTGCTGGTGCGACCTGACCGTTACGTCTTTGGAACCGGAATGTCGCAAGACCTTGAACAGCAATGGCGCATTGGCACCGGAAGCGTAGGAATGATCCGGTAGAGTGCATTGCCGCGCCACGTTTTCGCCGCCTCCCCGTTCCGGCAGAACGGGGAGGGGTTGGCAGGGCTTATCCCAGCGCCTTGCTGTAAAGCCGCAACAGATCGGCTTCGCCTTTTGTTGCAGCCGCCGTGTTGTAGGCGGGGCTGTCGGGCACCATCCATCCATGGTCGCCGGCGTAGACTTCGACTTGCGCTGCCACCCCCGCAGCCTCGGCGGCTTCTGCGAAGGTGGTCTTGTCGGCAGGGGCCTTTGCGTCATCGTCCTGCGCCACCGCGATCAGCAGGCTGGCATCAACCTTGTCGAGGACCTTGTGCGGGCTCATCGGCGCGTCGGGGCGCACCAGCCCGCCGCCGTGGAAGCTTGCCGCCGCCTTGATGCGCGACGGGACAGCGGCGGCGCTCCACACGGTGAACGGCCCGCCCATGCAATAGCCCTGCGTGCCGATCCCGCGCGCGGTGTCGACGGCGGACTGCGTATCGAGCCAGCCGGTGATCGCGGTCGCATCGCGCATGATTGCCTCGGCGTTCAGCTTGCCGCGCCACGGGCCGACTTTCTGGAAGCCGCCAGCGCTGATGAACGCAGCGAAGTCAGCAAACTGCTCTCCTGCGACATCGCGGTAATAGGGGTTCACGACGAGCACGGCATGGCCCTGGCTGGCCAGAATCCGGGCAATGTTGCGCTTCGCCTCGCGGATTGAGGCAATGTCCGGCCACAGGATCACCGCAGGGGCCTTGCCGCTTGCAGGGTGGACGAAGAAGGCGTCCATCGTCCCGTCAGGGGTGGGGAAGCTGACCATGCGCTCGTTCACGGGCGGGCGCGGTTCGTAGGCCATGCCCTCGCCCGTCCCCCCGGCGCAGGCCGCCAGCGCCGCCGCGCCGCCCAGCGCGCCGAACTGGCGGCGGCTGATGGTGGCACGCGCCCATTCCTCGAGCTTGCTTTCATCGCACATCGAAATTCTCCTTGCAGCCCACCCGCCACATGTTCTGGCGCGGGCGGTGCGGAACGACAAGCGGGAATGGACAAGCCGTGAAGGACTCGGCAACATGGGTTGCAAAAGAACACGGGGAGAGCGGGTTCCATGGATATAAAGCGGTGGGCTGCCGGGGCAGCTGTTTTGCTGTCGGCAGGAATGCTGGCAAATTGCAGCCAGATTTTCGGTGAAGGCGAAAGCGGTGAGGGCATCACCACCGCAATGCTGGTCGGCGCCGACGGGAATAGCGCGAACTGGATCAGCCACGGGCGCACCTATTCCGAACAGCGTTACTCGCCGCTGGATGGGGTCAACCGCGATAACGTGGGGCAGCTGGGCCTTGCGTGGTACGCCGATATGGACACTGCACGCGGGCAGGAGGCAACGCCGCTGGTGATCGACGGCAAGCTGTACCTGACCACGGCATGGAGCAAGGTTAAGGCCTTTGACGCCACCAGTGGCAAGCCCTTGTGGGAATATGACCCCAAGGTGCCGGGCGAGACCGCGGTCAAGGCGTGCTGCGACGTCGTCAACCGCGGGCTTGCGGCATTTGGTGACAAGCTGTTCTTCGGCACGCTGGATGGCCGCCTGATCGCGCTCGACCGCGAGACCGGCAAGGTCGCGTGGGAAAAGGTCACCGTCGACCAGTCGAAGAGCTATACCATCACCGGCGCGCCGCGCGTGATCGATGGCAAGGTGATCATCGGCAATGGCGGGGCTGAGTTCGGCGTGCGCGGTTTTGTCGCCGCCTATGATGCGGACAGCGGCGAGCAGCTGTGGAAGTTCTACACCGTCCCCGAAGGCGGGCAGGGTGATGATGCGCCTGCGCACCTCAAGAAGGCCGCGGCAACCTGGAACATGGATGTGCTGGGCGCCAACGACGCGATCGGCGGCGGGGGCACGGTGTGGGATTCGATGGCCTACGACCCGGATCTCGACCTGCTCTATATCGGGGTCGGCAACGGCTCCCCGTGGAACCGCGCCTATCGCTCGCCCGGCAAGGACGGCACCGGGGAGGGGGACAACCTCTACCTCTCCAGCATCGTCGCGATCCGGCCCGAGACAGGCGAATATGTCTGGCACTACCAGACCACGCCAGGCGAGACATGGGACTTCACCGCCACGCAGCACATCATGCTTGCCGACATGGAAATCGACGGGAAGCCGCGGAAGGTGCTGATGCAGGCACCCAAGAACGGGTTCTTCTACGTGATTGACCGCGAGACGGGGAAGTTCATCTCCGCCAAGCCCTATGTCAGCGTCAACTGGGCGACAGGCATCGACCCCAAGACGGGCCGCCCGATCGAGAATCCGGAAACGCGGGTCGACAAGACCGGCAAGCCTGCGCTGGTCACGCCGGGCGCGCTGGGCGGGCATAACTGGCACCCGATGGCCTACAGCCCCAACGAAAACCTGGTCTATATCCCGGCCTTCGAGGCTGGGATGATGTACGCGCCCGAGGCTGACTGGAAGCCGGACACCGCACGCGGGTTCAATGTCGGCTTCAATCTTGGCGCAGGCGATGTTCCTGCTGACGAGGGTTTCCGCAAGCAGGTCGCGGGCACGCTGAAAGGCATGTTGGTGGCGTGGGACCCGGTGGCGCAGAAGGCGCGCTGGACGGTCGAGCATCCCGGGCCGTGGAACGGCGGGCTGCTGGCGACCGGAGGCGGCCTCGTGTTCCAGGGCACCACGGGCAGCGAGTTCAATGCCTATGATGCAGCCAACGGCAAGAAGCTCTGGAGTTTCGCGGCCCAGACCGGCGTGGTCGCGCCGCCCGTCACCTACACCGTGAATGGCGAGCAATATGTCGCCGTGCTGGCGGGGTGGGGTGGGGCCTATGCCCTGTCGGTCGACGGCGACCTCATCAACCGCAAGGCGCCGGTGCGCAACATCAGCCGTCTGCTGGTCTTCAAGCTCGGCGGCACCGCCAAGCTCCCGCCCGAGCCAGCCCTTGCCGATCTGCCGCTTGATCCGCCGCCCAGCACTGCCTCGGCAGAGGTGATCGCTGTGGGCCAGGCCAAATATGGCCGTTACTGCGCGGTGTGCCATGCACCGGGCGCGGTCGGGTCGACCGTGCTGCCCGATCTTCGCCGCGCCGGCTCGCTTGAAAGTGCACAGGCGTGGAGCGCGGTGGTGCATGACGGCGCATTGAAGGACAACGGCATGGCAAGCTTCGCCGGATCGCTCAGCAAGGCGGAGATCGAGGCGATCCGCGCCTATGTCATCAAGCGCGCCAACGAGGACAAGGCGTTGGAGGCGGCCAAGAAGATCGCCCGGCGCTGATGCAGCCGGGCGATCCTGCCGACATCCGCAACTGGCAGCGGCGACCCGACGGAATCACGACCTCGGGCAAGCTAGAGCCGCATGATCCCGCGCGCCTCGCTGCGATCGGCGTGCGCCATGTGGTCAACCTCGCGCTCGACGATCATCCCGAGGCGCTATGCGATGAGGCAGCGCTCATGGCGTCGGCAGGGATCGCATACACGCATATTCCAGTACCGTTTGACGCCCCGACCCCCGCGCATGTCGCCGCCATGGCCGAGGCCGTGACCGTGCATCCCGGTCCTCATCATGTCCACTGCATCGCGAACTTCCGCGTTACTGCGTTCTTCTACTTGCTCGATTGTGCCGCGGGGGTGCCCGAGCCCGAGGCCCGCGCGCGCATGGCGGCTGTGTGGAACCCGCTGGACAGCGACGATCCGCGCGCGGGCCCGTGGCGGGCGTTGCTGGAAGCCGGGGCTAACCCCTAAAAACGACCGTCCGCGGCCCGTTCATCAGCACGCGCTCCTGCGCGAACAGGCGCACTGCTTCGGCCAGCACCCGGCGCTCGATATCGCGGCCCTTGCGGACAAGGTCTTCGGGGCTGTCGGCATGGGTGATGCGCTCGACATCCTGGTGGATGATCGGACCTTCATCGAGATCGGCGGTGACGAAATGCGCGGTTGCGCCGATGATCTTCACCCCGCGCGCGTGCGCTTGGTGATAGGGCCGCGCGCCCTTGAAGCCGGGCAGGAAGGAGTGGTGAATGTTGATCGCGCGGCCCGCAAAATGGGCGGAAAGGTCGTCCGAGAAGACCTGCATGTAGCGCGCCAGCACCACCAGTTCGGCGTCCGTCTCCTCGGCCAGCGCGCGCAATTGCGCTTCGGCCTCAGGCTTGGTGTCGGGGGTCACGGGGATGTGGTGGAAGGGGGTGTCGCCGATATCCACCCGGATCGCGGCCTCGCGGGGGTGGTTCGAGACGATCGCGACGGGATCGATCGCCAGCTCTCCGGTGCGCCAGCGATAGAGCAGATCGACGAGGCAATGGTCGAACTTGCTGACCATGATGATGGTGCGGCGCGGGCGGTCCTCCCGCGCCATCTTCCATTCCATCGCAAATTCGCTCGCCAGTGCCGCGAAGTCCGCCCGCAGTGCTTCGCGGGTGGAGCCATCGGGATCGAACACCACGCGCATGAAGAAGCGGTCGTCATCTGCCCTTGGGCCACCCGCCTCGGCACGGTCGTTGAACTGCTGCGCGTCTAGGATGTTGCACCCGCGCTCGAACAGGAAGCCGGTGACCCTGGCCGTGATGCCGGGCCGGTCCGCGCAGGCGAGGGTGAGGACGAGCGGCTGCGCCATTCTATCGGGCGAGAGCCGCCTCGCACTGCGCCATCAACTCGGCGATGATGTCGGCGGCGGGTTCTTCCTTGGTCACCATGCCGACCGACTGGCCCGCCATGACGCTGCCGTTCTCCACGTCCCCTTCGATCACCGCGCGGCGCAGGGCACCGGCCCAGAAGTGCTCGATCTGGAGCTGGGCCTCGCCCATGTCGACTTCGCCCGCATCGAGCAGGGCGGCGACTTCGCGCTGCTTGGCGGTGAATTCCTCGGTGCCCTTGTTCTTGAGCGCGCGCACCGGGATCACCGGCAGGCGCGGATCGACCTGCACGCTGGCGACCGCCTCGCGGGCCGACGCACGGAAGAACGCCTTCTTGAAATCGGGGTGGGCGATGCTTTCGGTCGCGCAGGCGAAGCGGGTGCCGAGCTGGACGCCCGCTGCGCCCATTTCGAGATAGCTCGCAATCGCCTCGCCGCGGCCGATGCCGCCTGCGACGAAGATCAGGTGCTCTTCCGCCAGCGCGGGCAGGATCTCCTGCGCCAGAACGGATGTGGAGACCGGGCCGATATGACCGCCGGCTTCCATCCCCTCGATCACCAGCGCGTCCGCGCCGGAGCGCAGCAGCTTCTTGGCCAGCGCCAGCGTGGGCGCAAAGCAGATCACCTTGATGCCGCTGTCATCGGCCTTGATCGCCTCGACGCTGCCCTTGGGCGGGATGCCGCCTGCCAGCACCACATGGGTCACGCCATGCTTGCGGCACACCGCGATCAGATCGAACAGCGCCGGGTGCATGGTGATGAGGTTGACGCCGAAGGGCTTCGACGTGAGCGCCTTGGTCGCGGCGATCTCGGTGTCGAGCAGTTCGGGGGTCATCGCCCCGCAGGCGATCACGCCGAAGCCGCCCGCGTTGGAGATGGCGGCGACGAGGTTGCGCTCGCTCACCCAGCTCATCGCGCCGCACAGGATCGCGGTCTCGCAGCCGAGGAAGTCGGTGCCGCGCTTCATCATCGCGGCGGTGTGGGGATAGGTTTCCATGTCCGCGCCCTAATCGCTGGAGGGCGAATAGACAATCCGCACCGAGGCAGCGGCCTGCTTGGCGAGGTCGACCGCCGCAGACACATCGCCCGCGCGGGCCAGCGCCACACCCATGCGCCGGTATGGGCGGGTGACAGGCTTGCCGAAGATCCGCACATCGGTGTCCCCGGATGCCATCGCGTCGGCCTGTCCCTCAAAGGCGAAGGCGTCGCTGTCGCGGTCGGCGAGGATCACGGCAGAGGCGGCGGGCCGGGCGGCCATGCTGTCAGGCACCGGCAAGCCGAGGATCGCGCGTGCGTGGAGGTCGAATTCGGTCAGGTCCTGACTGACCAGCGTCACCATGCCCGTGTCGTGAGGGCGAGGCGACAATTCGGAGAAGATCACCTCGTCGCCCTTCACGAAGAACTCGACACCATACAGCCCCCAGCCGCGGCCGCCGCCTTGCAGCGCCATGACGACCTTGGCGGCCATATCCTGCGCGATCGCGAGTGCCGCAGCAGACATCGCGGCTGGTTGCCAGCTTTCGCGATAATCGCCGCGCTCCTGCCGGTGGCCGATCGGCGGGCAGAAGCTGATGCCGCCGGCATGGCGCACCGTCAGCAGGGTAATTTCATAGTCGAAAGCGATGAACTGTTCGCAGATCACCCGAGCCCGGTCGCCGCGCATGTTGGCGACGGCATAGTCCCAAGCCGCCTCCAAAGCCTCCGGCGTATCGACCTTGCTCTGGCCCTTGCCCGAGGAAGACATGACCGGCTTCATCACCAGCGGATAGCCGATGCGCGCGGCCACCTGCTGCGCCTCGGCAAAGCTTTCGGCATAGCCGTATTGCGAGGTGACCAGCCCCAGCTCGCCCGCCGCCAGATCGCGGATCGCATCGCGGTTCATGGTCAGCTGTGCCGCGCGGGCCGAGGGAACGATGGTGAAGCCTTCCGCTTCCAGATCGGCCAACGCCTCGGTGCGGATCGCTTCGATCTCAGGGACGATCAGATCAGGCCGGTGCTTTTCCGCCGTCTCCCTGAGCGCCGCTCCGTCGAGCATCGAGAACACCTCGCGCGCATCCGCCACCTGCATCGCCGGAGCGTTGTCATAGCTGTCACAAGCGATCACCCGTGCCCCGAGGCGTTTGGCAGAGATCACGAATTCGCGGCCCAGTTCGCCCGAACCGAGCAGCAGGATGGTGGCAATGTGGCTCATGCAGGCGGTTTAGCCGCCCTCTGCCGTGAGTCCAGTTGCGATTACGCCGCCCGGCGATGCCCCGCGACTGCCACCCTCCGCCCCCCGCCCGCGCGGGCGAGAACGAGGCCCAACTCCGCTTCCCGTAAGGTCCAGTCGACCGTGCATTCGACCCGTGCGATACCCGCGCTGGCGGTCAGTTGCGGGCCTTTCGCCGTTGTCGGAGCGGCGAGGCCGGCGAAGGTCTGGATCACGTCGCCGGCCCATTCGCGCGCGGCGCGCGGACTCATGTCCGGCAGCAGAACCGCAAATCGCTCGCCATCGAGCTGGGCGAGTTCGTGGCCGGGCAGGGCCATTGTCTCGAGAAATTTGCCAAAGCCCCACAGCACATCGTCCGCCGTGCGTTGGCCGTAACGCATGAGCAGCGCTCGCATCCCGTCGATCGCGAAGATCCCGACCATCTGGCCGCCGCCCCGCGCCAGATGCCGCCTCAGGCTGGCGCAAAAGGCCTGGCGGTTGGCAAGCCCGGTCAGGGGATCGGTGATGGCGCGGGCATGAAGTTCGCCTTCAAGGCTGCGCAGTTGCTGCACCGAACGCATCAGGCACAGCGCCCCGTCGGGCATGCCTGTGCGATCGCGCATCGGCTTGAGGCTGAGCGCATACCAGCGTTGGCATTTTGCTTCATGGCAGGTGACGCGATCATCGCAGGCGATCACCGGGAACTCGATCCAACCCAACTGCGCGCAACCTTCCAGTGCACGTGTAACATGCTCGCCCAGCAAGGCTGCATGTTCACATGTCGCAAGGTCGGTGATGTGCGGCAGCAACAGGGCTGCGGACGTATCCAGTCCGATTTCTGCGATGTTGGCGGAAGCGTGGATGATGAACCCACGCCGGTCCAGCCTGATAACGATATCGCCGGAAGTCTCTTCAAGCAGGCCATGCAGAACATGACCTTCCACGTCACTTAAACCAATATTCATACCGACAGCGCCCCAGCGGCCCAACGAACAATTCGTTGACTCGCTCCTAGTCAGAATTCACTTGGCAACTAACGAAACTCGACAGAAAGAAAACTTACCCCTGTTTTCCCGAATGCGACGCCTCTATTTGTTAGTTAAGTAATGTTACCTGACTAAAAAACGAATCACCTCCGGGTTTCGTTTACCATATTTTTCTATTGAGGCAGTCCATCCAATACGTATTGGCGCAGTCAGTAACCTCTTCTAGGTGTGAAATCCGGAAGCTGTCACAATTCGATCATGATCTTGACCGCTTCGGGCACGGTGCCGCAGGCTTCGGCAATACGTGCGCGACATTCGGCGATGAGACTATCGATCTCGCGCGCAGGCGGGGCGGCGGCGAGCACTTCGGGGGCGACCCCAAGCGCAGCAGCAATCGCTTCAAGACGTTCGGGTAGCGGGCGAGCCTTGCCCTTTTCCCAGGCCCACACGGTCGGTTTGCTGACCCCGAGTGTCGCGGCGACATCGGCAAGGGTCAGCCCGGCCTCGCGCCGCAGCCGGTTCAATCTCGCACCCAGCCCCTCGCTGCCGATCGTGGTCGGGGCGACGGTGGCAACAGGTTGTTCCGGCGTGTCGGGCACGCCGGGTGCGAAGCCCTGCAACTGCGCCGCCGCCAAAGCCGCCGGACCAAGCGGCCGAGCGAATGCGCAGCCGTAAAGCTGCGCGGACCGCCACACCACCGTTGCGGTCACCGCACCGGCTTCGGGCAGGTCGAGCGCGAGCTGCTCACCCTCGGCCAGCACCAGCTCGGTCTCGAGCAGCAAGCCCGCGGCCGAGATGTTGTGGATGGTGACGTTTGCTTCTCCCGCTTCGGCGAAGAAACCGCTGGTCTCCAGCCACAAGGCGCGGCGCGGAGCGCTGCGCTGACTGTCCGCGGCATGGGCGGGGGCGGCGGTGGGGTGCTGGTCGAGATGGGCCTTGATGGCCATGAGGAAGGGGCTCCGTACCCGGGAATGGGCAGGGGCACAGTCCCGTTCCGGACGTTAAGGCGAAGTAACCTGAATTGGTTAATGCAGACGGAATGCACTACCTTTCAGTTAACTTGGTCGCCGCACCGCTTTGGAGCTGCGTGGCTACGATCAGTCCTTGGCGTCCAGACCATAGGCTGTGTGCAACACGCGGACGGCGAGTTCGGTCTCGTCCTCGTCGATCATCACGCTTATCTTGATCTCCGAAGTCGAGATCGCCTGGATGTTGATGCCGCGGTCGGAGAGCGCGCGGAACATCGAGGAGGCAACGCCCGCGTGGCTCTTCATGCCGACGCCGACAACGCTGATCTTGGCGATCTTGCTGTCGGTGATGATGCGGTTGAAGCCGATCGCGTCGCGCCGGTCCTCGAGCAGCGCCTGCGCGCGGGCGAGGTCGGACTGGGGGACGGTGAAGGTCACGTCGGTCTCGCCCTTGTCGCGCCCGACATTCTGGATGATCATGTCGACATTGATCGAAGCTGCGGCCAGCGGTTCGAAGATATTGGCCACCGCGCCCGGACGGTCGGGCACACGGGTGAGGATCACCTTCGCCTCGTTCTTGTCATGCGCGATGCCGGTCACAAGCTGGCGTTCCATCAGGCCCT